>Ga0116231_10013198_pt1 | contig 11719 bp, 10 predicted proteins | sample S1TSphgellanicum_2_FD_89695 | JGI IMG/M metagenome (GOLD analysis project Ga0116231, IMG submission 89695) | Host-associated microbial communities from peat moss isolated from Minnesota, USA - S1T2_Fd - Sphagnum magellanicum MG | ecosystem: Host-associated > Plants > Peat moss > Unclassified...
CACGGTGGGCGGTGGCCAACGCATCGGGCTGTTCGCGGGTTCCGGCGTCGGCAAGTCCGTGCTGCTCGGCATGATGACGCGCTACACGAAGGCCGACGTGACGGTCGTCGGTTTGATCGGCGAGCGCGGAAGGGAAGTGCAGGACTTCGTGAGCAACACGCTCGGCCCGGACGGCATGCGAAGGGCGGTCGTCATTGCGACGCCCGCGGATCATCCGCCGCTCATGCGCCTGCACGGCGCGTGGCTCGCGACAGCGATCGCGGAATATTTTCGGGATCGCGGTCTCAAGGTGCTGCTGCTGCTCGACTCCCTGACGCGCTTCGCGCAGGCGCAGCGGGAAATCGCGCTCGCGATCGGCGAACCACCGGCAACGAAAGGCTATCCGCCGTCGGTGTTCGCACGCCTGCCGCAACTCGTCGAACGCGCGGGCAACAGTGATCGCGGCGTCGGCTCGATCACGGCTTTCTACACGGTGCTCGCCGAGGGCGACGATCAAAACGACCCGATTGCCGATGCCGCGCGCGCGATCCTCGACGGGCACATCGTGCTCTCGCGCCGCCTCGCGGAAGGGGGCTTGTATCCGGCCATCGACATCGAAGCCTCGATCAGCCGAGCCATGCATCAAATCGCGACGCGCGAACAGCAGAACCTCGCGATGAAGTTCAAGCAGCTCTATTCGACGTATCAACAGAATCGTGACTTGATCACGGTTGGGGCCTACCGGCGCGGATCCGATCCGCGCGTCGATCTCGCCGTCGACCAATGGCCGAAGATCATGGAATTCCTGCGCCAGGACATGTACGAACCCGTCGGTTTCGAGCGCAGCTTCTCGGATCTGCAGAAACTCGTGACGCAATTCTCGGCGCATGCGCCCGCAACCGGCAGATAGTGCCGCGGAGTCCGTAAGATGATGAAATCAGAACGCTTCGTCCCCATCCAGGAAATGGCCGCGCGCGCCGCCGACGAACTGCGTCGCGCGATGGCCGAGAGCCAATCGCGCGTCGCGGAACTGGAGCGCCAGCTGCAGCAGCTGCAGTCCTACCGCGATGAGTACATACGCAAGGGGGCGGGAACGGCCGGCGCCGTGGACGCCGTGCGGCTCATGAATTACCGCGCGTTCCTCGATCGACTGACCGAGGTCATCAGTCAGCACCTGCAGAAACTCGGCGCCGCTCGCGCCGACCACGAGGCGCGCCGGGCGGCCTGGAGCGAGAAGCGAATCGAGGCCGAGTCGCTGACGCGAGCTGTCGAACGCTTTCGCAGCGAAGAGCAGGGAATCGCGGAGCGGCGCGAGCAGCGTGAAGGCGACGAGGCGGCGATGCGCTCAAGGTCGGGCGCGCGCGCGCTGCACGACGTCTGAGCCTCGGTTGCCTTGCGGCTTGGCACGTCGCTTGCACTTGCTATGAAGCATGAACGCACTACCGATAGCCGTCGGCCCGCTCGCTGCCCCCGCCCCCGTGCCGAGCGGCGCGGCCTCAGTCGGGGGCGCAGCGCCGTCCGGCACGACACCGTCGGGCAGCGGCACGACTCAGAATTTCGCGGCGGCGCTGGGCGCTTCGTCCGACCCCACCGAAGCGTCGGTAAGCAAGCCGGCTGGACAGCCTGCCGCGGCCGGCACCGCGGCTAAGACCGGCAAGTCCAAATCCGCGCCCGCCGCCGGCGGCGACGCCACGCTCACAGGCATGTCCTTGCCGCTGGCCGGCAATCCGCTTCCGCCCGACGTCTCGGCCGCGCCGGCCGCCGGCGGGAGCAGCACCGGCAGCGGCAACAGTATCGGTGGTGCCTCAGAGGCAGCGTCGCGCCCGGGGACAGTCGCGTCGTCCGCGCCGCTCACAGCGGCCGATTTGTCGGCGGCTGCGACCGGCGGAGACGGCACGGGATCATCGAGCGATCTGAAATCGGCGTTCAGCCGCCTTCTCGGCGACGGCATCGAACACCTGCCGCCCGGCCTGAGCGCGGATGCGCCGCGTGTAGCGGGCGCCGAGGCGACCACGGCGTCTGCCGCAGCGAGCGGTGCTGCAGATCGCGCCCGCACCGCCGCCGAGCCGACCGCAGCAGCCGGCGGCGGCGGTGCGGCCGGCGCCACAGCCGGTGCCACAGCCGGTGCCGCCGCCGGTGCCGCCGCCGCCGCTGCTACGGCCAGTGCCACGGCAGGTAGCGCCGCGGGCATTGCCGCCGACGCCGCAGTCATGGCCGGGAATCCGAGTGCCGAGACCGATGCCCTCGCGTTCAACCGCGAACGCGGCGGGAGCGGCGCATCTTCCGCCGCGACCGCGACCGCGACCGCGAGTGCGAGTGCGAGTGCGGATGACGGTGGCGCCGCGGGTGCGGCCGGCGGGGCTGGGGCTGCTAACGCCGACGGGCTCGGGGTCGGTGGCGGGAGCGATGCGATGGCGAATGCAGGCGCGCAAACCCGTACGGCCATCAGCGCCATCGCCGCCGCAGTCGGTGGCAGCGGCAAACACTCGGAAGCAGCCAACCTCGTCGCAACGGCGGCCGATGGCGTGAGCGCTTCGGCGCTCATGGGGTCGGCGGCACCGGCGCCCGACGTAGCCGGCGCCACGCAACCGAAAATCGATGCGCCAATCACGTCACCCGAATTCACGCAGGCCCTCGCGAGCCGCGTCTCTTATCTGGTCGATAACAATCTGAACGGCGCTACCCTTCAGGTCACACCGCCGCAGCTCGGACCGATCGAACTGCGCATCACGATCGAGGCGGGCCACGCCCAGGTGTCGATGAGCGCACACAATCCGGCGACACTCGATGCGCTGCAAGCCGGCGCACCGAAGCTGCGCGAGCTGCTTTCGGCTCAAGGTTTCGGTCAGGTCAGCGTCGACGTGTCGCAGCGCTCGTTCCAGGACGGCTCGCCGTATGCGCAGAGCCGGCCCTGGACGCCGTCGTCCGAGTCCGATGACACGGTGAGCGCGGCCGACGTGTCCGTCGCCGCCGCGCGTGCGCCGCTCGGCATGCTCGACGCCTACGCGTAGGCTAATTCGCGGCGCTTCAGGAAAAAGCGCAGCGCCGGCGTCGTGATGACCGTGCTGCAGATGGCCATGATGACGAGCATCGTGAACATCTTCGGCGAGATCACGCCGAGGTCGAGTCCGACGTTGATGACGATCAGTTCCATGAGCGCCCGCGTGTTCATCATGAAACCCATGACCGCCGACTCGGCATGCGTGAGGCCCGAGCGACGTGCGCCATAGTAGCCACCCACGAGCTTGCCGAGGCTCGCGAGCAACACGACGGCCGCACACCAACCCCAATCGGAGGCCCGGTCCAGTCCGCCGATCGAGGTGCGCAAACCGGTGTACGTGAAGAAAATCGGCAGAAAGAACACCATGACGAAGGATCCGACGCGCTGCCGCCACGCGATCACGAGCTCCTTTTCGTCGTATAGGATCACGCCCAACGTGAACGCGCCGAAGATCGCGAAAATTCCGATCTTGTAGGTCGTTATGCCGGCCAGGAAAATCGCCGCGAGCAGAACACCGAGCAGGTTGGCGGACAGGGAACCCGCCCGCGGCTTCGAAATCGCGATCACGCGTTTGAGCAGCGGTCGCACGAGCTTCACGCTGATGAGCGCGAACGCGGCCACCGCGACGATTCGCAGCGTGAAACCCGCCGCATCGAAGCCGCTGACGACCATCGTCGTGATCAGCGCGAGGAGCAGCCAACCGACGACGTCATTGATGGCCGCCGCCGAGATCGCGATCACGCCGAGGCGCGTGCGCGTCAGATCGAAGTCGATCATGATGCGCCCCAAGATCGGCAGCGCCGTGATCGAGAACGCCGTCGCGACGAACAGAGCCGAGTGCACGGGGTTCGCGTTCGGCGACAGCAGCGGTGCGGACACGTAGCCGAAACCGAATCCGAGCGTGAACGGCAGCAGCAGCGTCGCGACCGCGACGCGTACGACGGCCGCACGATTGACGCGTTCGGTCAGGTGCTCGAAATCGAACTCGAGGCCGATCTGGAACATCAGGAGCACCAATCCCAAGCTCGAGAGCACGAGCACCGGTTCCGGCGGCGCCGAGTGGAACACGAAGTTGAACGCCGTCGGCGCAAGAGCGCCGAAAAGCGAGGGCCCGAGCAGTATGCCGACGACGATTTCGCCGACGGCCGCCGTCTGTCCGCAGAGGCGCGCGAGCGCGCCGCCGACCCTACCGGCCAGCACGATGATCGCGAGTTCCAGCAGCACGAAAAACAGCAGGGTTTCCTGACCGCGCATCTTCAGGCAAGTCCCCCGCTGATCGCGATGATCTGACCCGTGATGTAGGCCGCTTCGTCGGAGGCGAGGAACGCCACGAGATGCGCAACTTCGTCGGCCGTGCCGGCGCGCTTCATCGGCACGAGCTCGGCGATGCGCACCGCATCGAATGCCGCGTTTGCCATGCCGCTCGCGATGATGCCGGGCGCGATCGCGTTGACGGTGACGCCGCGGCTTGCGACCTCGAGGCTCAGCGATTTCGTCGCGGCATTGAGCGCGCCCTTGGCGGCCGCATAGTTCGTCTGACCTCGATTGCCGATCAAGGCGGTGATCGACGAGATGTTGATCACGCGCCCCCAGCGCGTCCGAATCATGGGCAGCAGCAGAGGCTGCGTCACGTGGTAGAACCCGCCGATCGAGACATCGATGACGCGATGCCATTGCTCGGAACTCATGCCCGGAAAGGCGGCATCATCATGGATGCCGGCATTGTTGACGAGGATTTGAATCGGACCCGCTTCGAGAACCCCGTCGAGGGCGGCGCGCGTCGGGGTTTCCTGCGTCACGTCGAAGGCGATGGCTTGCGCGCTTCCGCCGGCGCCGATGATATCGGCGACGAGCGCGTCCGCCGCGGCGATGCCACGGTTCGCGTGCACATAGACGTGATGGCCCGCGAGCGCGAGGCGACGGCAAATCGCCGCGCCGATGCCGCCGCTGCCGCCCGTGACGAGCGCTCGCTTGTGGTTATCGTTCATGGAGCCGTCGCACGCAGATCTCGTAGGGTGATCGTAGCGCGTCCCGCGATGAGCGGGTGCATTTGTTCAGCCGTGGCATCGCCGGCGGCCTGCACCGTGAACTCATAGACGACGGTGTCCGGGTCGGCGGCGATGCACGTCGCCGCGCAATATAAATCGCCGGTCACGGCGTCGAGATGCGCGGCATCGAAGCGGACGCCGCGCACGCTCGCGAGAAAGCCCGCACGCGGCGCTGTCTGCGCCCGCTCGGCCGCGAGCACGCCGTGGACGGCCATGGTTTGCGCGGCATACTCGATGCCGCAGGCGATGCCGAGCCGGCCATGGGCCCGCAGCGGATGGTCGGCGGCGCGGTGCGAAGCGGCGCGGCAGCGCACGCCGGTTTCGGTCCATTCCAAAACCTCGTCGAGCAGACACATGCGCCCCTGATGCGGCAGGCGGCTCTCGATCCAAGCGCGGTTCAGGCGCACGGTGTCAGGTCGACCCGCAAGCGCGTATCGCCGAGATACTCGAGCACGCAGTAGCCGCCATCGCGCGCGTTCAGCGCGTGCAGCAGCGGCAGCCCGCGCGCCGCGGGAATCGAGCCGCGCAGCGCTTCGAGGCCGGCCTCGTCGCAGGCATGCGCGGGCAGGTTCGTGAAGCTCAAGCGGATGCTCGCGGTCGAGACGGCGGATTGCTCGGGCGCCAGCACGAGCGCGATCGCGAAGGCATCCGGAATGGCGCGCTTGGCGTGCAGCGGTGCCGGATATTCCGTGTCGTACGCGACCAGCAGCGTGGTCGCGCCTTCGACGGCAACCTGCGCGACGGCCTCCAGGAGACCGGCCGCGAAGCTCGCATCGAATGCGCAGAGGACGTTCGCCGCGGTCATGGCGCCCGTCGCGATGCTCCAGTAGCCGGCCGCCGCGTTGTGCACCGAGTTGGCGAATCGCGTCGGCGACATTTCCCGTCCGACGGTCGCGAGCGTCTGGCAGATTTCGTGGCAGTTTTGACCGTCTCCGCCCGACGATGCGAACACGCTCGGCAAACGCGCGGGATCGAGGCCGGCACGCTGCGCCGCTTCCGCCGCGACGGCCAGTGCAAGCTTGACGACACGGCCCGTCCGGCGGCGCTCGGCGGCCGGCAACAGTTCCGGCATCGGCAACACGGTCGGCGCGTGCACGTACGGTGCCCGGCCCGAGAGCACGGCCTCGGCCGCGCGCCAATCGCCAAGCCCGGGTCCGAGCACGCCCACGCCCTCGACATACGCCGAGAGCTTCATCCCGCCAACCCGAGGATCAGGCTGCAATTCGTGCCGCCGAAGCCGAAAGAATTGCTGAGCACGCGCCGCGCGGAATAATGCAGATTCCGGCGCAGATAGTTCATGCCGAGTCCGGGATCGACCTCGGTCGTGTTGACGCCGCCGGGCAGAAACCCCGCCTGCAGTCCGAGCGCACAGATGACCGCCTCGAGCGCGCCCGCTGCGCCGAGCGTATGACCGGTCGCTCCCTTCGTCGAGCTGCACGGGGTGTTCGCGGCGAACACGGCGCGCACCGCGAGGCTCTCGGAGCGGTCATTGCTCGGTGTCGCCGTGCCGTGCAAGTTGATGTAGTCGATGTCCTCGGCCGATAGCCGCGCCGACGCGAGCGCCTCTTCCATCGCGCGGCGCGCGCCCAAGCCTTCCGGATGAGGTGCCGAAATATGATGCGCATCGCTCGACTCACCGACGCCGAGCAACAGCACGGCGTCTGCGTCGAGGCTCGCCGGCGTCCGCTCAAGCAGCGCGAATGCCGCCGCCTCGCCGATCGAGATGCCGTCGCGCGCGACGTCGAACGGGCGGCAGGGCTGGCTCGAAGTGAGCTGCAGCGAATGAAATCCGTACAGCGTCGTCAGGCATAGGGAATCGACGCCGCCGACCACGGCCGCATCGATGACGTCCGCCGCGATCATGCGCCGCGCCGACGCGAATGCCTTGGCACTCGACGCGCAGGCGCAGGATACCGCGGCCGCCGGTCCATCGAGGTCGAACCGCCGTCGCACGTAATCGGCCACGGAAAAGGAATTGTGAGTCGCGCCGTAGTCGAACTCGTCCGGCAAGGAGCCATCCGCGGGATCGCGGCGCCGATAGGCGAGTTCGGTCTCGAGGATGCCGGCCGTGCTCGTGCCGAGGAACACGCCGACGCGCCGCGGCCCGAAGCGGCCGACCGCTGCCCGCACCGCCGCCTCGAAACCATCCTGCTGCAGACCCAGTTCGGCGAGACGATTGTTGCGACAAGCGAACGCGTGCAGCGCCCGTGGCAGCCGCACCTCCTCGACCGCCTCGACCTCGCCCACATAGGTCGGCAGACGAACCGTCTCGAACTCGCAAAGCTCGAGGCCGCTGTGCAACGCGGCGAGAGAGGCCATCGTGGCGCCCCGTCCCCGACCGATGCAACTGGTGGCGGTGAAACTGCGTAGCAGGAGCGGCGTCATCGGCTTCAAGTTTCGCGACTTCAATCCAGTGCTGCGCGCAGCGTCACCGGCCGCAGTGAAGCCTCGGCCACGCTGTCGAGCAGCCGCGGCAGGACCTCGAGAATCAACGGCGCCCCGCTGCCGCGTACGCGAGCGGCGTTGCCGTCGTGGAGCAGCAGAATGTCGCCGCCGCGCAAGCCTCGCGTGAGACGCCGATGGACCGACGCGACGTCGCCGTTCACGGTGTCGAAGCCGCGCCGCGTCCAGCTGGCGAGCTGCAACTGCAAGCGCGCGAGCACGGGATCCAGGAACGGATTGCGCAGACCCGCCGGCGCCCGGAAGAACCGCGGTCGAGTGCCGACCCGCGCCTCGATGCATTCCTGCGCGCGCTCGATCTCCGCATGGATCGAGCCCGGGCCGGACAGCGAAAAACTGTGTGCGTGACGGTAGCTGTGGTTCTCGACCGTATGTCCCTGTGACTGGATTTCGCGCGCGAGTTCCGGGTGGCGCTGCACGCGGCTGCCGACACAGAAGAAGCTCGCGCTCGCGCCGTGCGACTTGAGTACGGAGAGCACGCGCGGCGTGACCTCGGGGTCGGGGCCATCGTCGATCGTGATGGCGACCTCACCACGGGCAGCCGCCGCGGGCGGCAGCCGCGTCCAATTCGAGCCGAGCAGACGGCTGCGCGGCCACAATCCGGCCGCCGTCAACACCAGGTGATCGGCAATCACGGCGCTCAAACTCAAGGGCCAGAACCGCGGTCGCGCGAGGATCGCGACGCCGGCCGCGAGATGCAGCGCGGCCGATGCCACGACGAAAGGCGACGGGCGCCAGACTCCGCGGCTCAAGGTCCGCTGCATAGCTTTCCTGAATCCAAAAAATTCTCCCAGAGTCGCTGCCAGGTCGGCCAATCGTGGCCGCCCGGCACGACGTCGACGTCTTGCGCCGAAAGAGCCGAACCCAGTAGCGCCTGCGCCGGTGCGAAGCGATCCTCGCGGCCGTAGCCCAAATAGACGGCCGGCGAAGACGAACCGCGTTGTTTGATGAACTGCCATATTCGCCGCTCCTCGTCACTTTCCGCAAGCGCCCCCGGCTCCCAAGCGCTCAGGCCGCCGGCACGGGCGATTTCCGCGATCACCATGCGGTTGCCCAGATAGGGTGCCAACAGACAGATGCCGTCGATGTCGCCGCCCGCCAATGCGGCGGCGCGGCTGACGTAATCGAGCGCGATATAGCCACCGAGCGAAATGCCGCCGAGCCAGGTCTGGGCATAGCCGCGCGCGCGCGCAGGCAGCACGACTTGTTCGTGCAGGCGCACGAGTCCGGCCCGGTCCGTCAGGACGTCCAATTCAATGTCGATGAACGACAAGTCCACGGCGAGACTGCGACTCCCGACCGCCTCGGCGAAGCCCGCGCTCAGGAACTCCTCGGGCGCTTGATACGCACCGGCCAGCAGCGCGACGCGCACGCGCGCCGGCGGCTCGCGCGGCGGAGCGGCAAAGATTTCACGCACGCTCGAGCCGTCCCGAGAGCAGCGCGGAGAGCAGCAGCGCGAACATCGCGCCCGGCGCGACGGTCATCCCGAGCGCCTCGAGCACGGGCACACCCGAGAATGACAGCAAACCGAAGCCGATCACCGTCGCGAGGTTCGCGACCACGAGCGCGGCGATCGTGACCGGAGCGATCGGCGGCCGGGCGGCGTCCTCGCCGCCATGATCGAAGAACAGCGCGTAATTCGAGCCGACCGCGACGACGAGCAGCATGCCGACCAAATGCAACAGCGAGAGCTGGTTGCCGCAGGCCGCCACGACGGCGGCCGCGCAGAGCACGGCGATGACGAGCGGCAGCAGCACGCGCACGACGCGTTTGAGCGAGCGCAGCGCCAGCGCGAGCAGTACGACGATCGCCGCGAAACCCGCCAAGCAAAGCCGGATCGCCTCCGACAAGTAGCTCGCATACAGCGAGTCGGACTCCTGCTTCAAGTCCAGCACCGTGGCCGTCGCCGGGCCGTCGGCGCGCAAAGCGGCGCGCAGGCGCGCGACGTCGATCGGGCGATCGCCCGAATTCGCCGGAGCGTGCAAAGGCAGCAGCGCATTCCAGCGCGTGCCCTCGTGCAAGATCAAGGCATCGAAGCCGGTGGCGAGCGAAGTGCCCTCGAGATCCGCGACGCCGATCGGCTTGGCGGCGCGGGCCGCCGCGACATCCTTGACGAACGGTGCGAGGCTTTCGCTAGCGACTGCCAGATCGCGCGTGGCAAGGCGCAGACGCGACTCGAGCTCCGCCGAGTCCGGAAGGCTGCGGCGGCGCGCTTCCTGCGTTGCGAGACTCGGCAGATAGAGGGTTGGACTATCGAAGCCGCTGATGAGCCCCGTTGCGACCTGCCGCTCGAGCGTCACGCCGGCACGTTCCGCGTCGGCGAGCACGGCGTCCAAGTCGGATCCCGAGACGACGACGAGGTCGCGGATGTCCGCGCTGCCGAGATCGCGGCGTAGCGTCGCATCGAGCTCCTGATCGGCGCGCGGCACCGGGCTCAAAGCGGACAATTCGCGATTCCACAGCGGCCCCGGGTGCCAATACAAGACCGCGGCCGCGAGCGCCAACAGCGCGGCAGCGAGCGTCTTCGGATGGCGGATCCGCGCCAACCGTGCCGAGATCCAGATGCCGGCCGGTGCGACGTCGCGAATCGCCAATCGCGCCGGCGTGAGCCGCGGCAAGACGAAGCGCGTGACGAGGGCCGCCGCGGCGAGTCCGCTGATCGAATAGGCGCCGAGCTGCGCGAGCCCCGGAAATCCGGATGCGAGCAGCGACGCGAAGCCGCAGACCGAGGTCAACACGCCGAGTCGCACGGTCGGCCAGAAGGATCTCTGCCAAGCGATCGCGCGGTCGGACGCGTCGCCGTCGCCGCGCGACTGGATCAAGAAATAGATCGAGTAGTCGACGGCCTCGCCGATCAAAGTAATGCCGAAGCCCAGCGTGATGCCGTGCACGGTGCCGAATCCGAGAGCGACCGTCGCGATGCCCGCGAGAGCGCCGGTTCCGACCGGTAGGAGCCCGAGCACGACCGCGGGCAGCGACCGATACACGAGCAACAACAAAATGACGATCAGCACCGAACTCACGAGCGACAAGCGGACCACGGCTTGCTCGATCTGACTGCGTGCGCGGACCGCGAAAACGCCGGGCCCGCTTTGCTTGAGCTCGATGCCGGCCGAGCGCGATCCCGAGTCGTCGCGCAGCGCCTGCGCGAATGCGGCGGAGATCGCGGCCATGGCGCGCTGTTGCGCGTCGGTATCCGAGCCGGCCGCGCGCGTCTGCACGACGAGCAGCGCGCGGGCGGCATCTGCCGAAGTCCATACGCCCTGCGTCTGGTGCGGGGCCGAAAGCCGCTGGAACTGGTCCGCGATCTGCAGCATTTCGCCCGTGGGATCGCGCGGCAACAGCGACTTGAGCAACACCCCCGCGGGCGAGGTCAGATCGTCGAGCGTGTCCGCAATCGCCGCGGCGAGGCCGGTGGCCGAAAAGCGCTCCGGCGTGATGTCGGGGCTCAGCGCGTAGCGATGCGTGAACAAGAATTCGCGGTCGCTTCTTAAGTTCGTGGCCGCGCCGTTGTCGACTCGGGCGAATGCCGGATCGGCGCGCAGGCGCGTCGCGACGGCGTTCGACAGGCGCGCGCGGACCGCCGCGTCGCCGCCCTCGATCGCGCACAAGATCAGGCGCGAAGCGGGGCCGTCGCGCAACTGATCGACGAGCAGCTGCTGCGCGGGCGTGGGATGAGCGGGCAGAAACGCCGACAGGTCGGCCACGTAGCGCGCCCGCGCGACGACGAATGCCGCGAGCGCGAGAACCATGAGCCACAGGGCGACGGCGAGCACACCGCGTCGCGTCATGAGGCCGGCGAAGTTCGCATCGTCATGACGGAGCGGTCGCCGTCGGTCTGCGTGATTTCGACGCGCCGCAGGTCGGCTTCGGCACCGTCGATGCGGATTTGTGCGATGGATTTTGCGAGAACTTCGTCGACGGGCTTCAAGGTCAGCGTCCAGTGCGGCAGGTCACCCGTGAAATCGACGTGGAACACCCGCTCGAGACCGACACGGTCGCCGGCGAGCGTGGCGCGAATCGCGATGACGAAGGGCGCCACTTGCGGGTAGTCGCGCAAGTTGAGCACGCGCCGATGCGCGCCGCGTTCGAGCGTGAGCACGTCGCCCGTGACGATCAGCAATTCGGGACGCGGTTCAACCGTTTGCTTCTCCATGCGGTCGGGAGCGGCGTAAATGAGCTCGCCGCGGGATTCCAGTGGCCGCTTGAGGACGTGCAGGAATTGCTGCTC
>Ga0116231_10013199_pt1 | contig 11717 bp, 10 predicted proteins | sample S1TSphgellanicum_2_FD_89695 | JGI IMG/M metagenome (GOLD analysis project Ga0116231, IMG submission 89695) | Host-associated microbial communities from peat moss isolated from Minnesota, USA - S1T2_Fd - Sphagnum magellanicum MG | ecosystem: Host-associated > Plants > Peat moss > Unclassified...
AAAAGCCATCTGCACTGTCGATTATGCCTTCTGGGGCGGCTGCGTCTGCGGCAACTCGGGTGAACTGGCTGCCCTCGCGCAAGCCGGAGTGCGCGGCTTCAAAAGCTTCATGGTTCCATCCGGAGTGGACGAATTTGACTGGGTGAACGAGGCCGATTTGCGCCTTGCCCTTCCCGTGATTGCCTCCACGGGCTTGCCATTGCTGGTTCACGCGGAATCTCCGAACGGCCTTCTCGATTCCGCCGGCCAAACCTGGACTGGCTACCCCGATTACCTCGCATCCAGGCCCGATTCCTCCGAACTCGAGGCCATCCAGTTACTCATCCAGCTCTGCCGCGAGTTTCGCTGTCGCATCCACATAGTTCATCTTGCCAGCGCCGAGCCGTTGCCCTTGCTCGCCGCCGCACGAGCCGAAGGCCTCCCGATAACAGTCGAGACCTGCCCTCACTACTTATTCTTCGCTGCGGAAGACATTCCAGACGGTGCCACGCAATTCAAATGCGCCCCGCCCATCCGCTCTTTGAAAACGCAGGCTGCGCTATGGAACGCCCTGGACACCGGCCTGATTGATCTCGTCGCCACCGACCATTCCCCTTGCCCGCCCGCATTGAAACGCCCTGAAACCGGCAATTTCGCGCAAGCCTGGGGCGGCATCGCGTCACTTTCGCTTGCTCTCTCCGCCATGCATTCAAAACATCCGGACATCAACAATCTGGTCCGTTGGATGTCCGCCAGGCCCGCTGCCCTCGCCGGCCTGCAATCGCGCAAAGGAAGCCTGTCTCCTGGCCTCGATGCCGACTTCGTCATCTTCAATCCCGATGCCGAGTTCACCGTCAGTCCCGATATCCTGCATTTCCGTCATCCGGTAACTCCCTATCTGGCACGGCGCTTGAAAGGCCGAGTAGAACAGACCTTCTTGCGCGGAGAATGCGTCTACAGCCGCGGCGAGTTTCCCGCCCCTCCCATCGGCCGCGAGTGTAAAGTGTGAAGATGCAGCACCGCTTTGTGGGCCAGCCCGTTCCGCGCGTGGAAGCCGTGTCGAAACTCACCGGCACCGCGCTATATGTGGATGATCTGCGCCTTCCCGGCATGATCTACGGCGTCACCATACGCAGCACCATTCCGCGCGGGACCATTCGCGAAATCTCGTTTTCAGACGCCATCCCCTGGCATGAGTTCACCATGGTCCGCGCCGAAGACATTCCCGGCAAAAACATCGTAACCCTGATTTTCGAAGATCAGCCCTATCTGGCCGCCAGCAGAATTAATCATTCCCAGGAACCAATCCTTCTCATAGCTCATCCCGATAAAGATCTGCTGACAAAGGCGCGGAAGCACATTCACATAGAGTACGACCCGCTGCCGCCCGTCTTCGACATCGATGAATCTCTGCGTGCCGAAACTCTTGTCTGGGGCACCGACAACGTATTCAAGCGCTTCACCATCAAGAAAGGCGATGTCGATTCCGTCTGGTCGCAAGCCGCCTTCATTGTCGAAGGTGAATATTCCACAGGCGCGCAGGAACAGCTCTACATCGAACCTAATGGAGTCATTGCCAGCATTGAAACTGACGGCACCGTCGTCGTGCGCGGTTCCATGCAATGCCCATACTACGTGCAAAAGGCTCTGATGGCATTGTTCGCGCTGCCGGCCGAAAAAATCCGCATCATCCAAATGGAAACCGGCGGAGCGTTTGGCGGCAAAGAAGAATATCCATCCATGCTGGCGGGTCACGCCGGTCTTCTCGCCATGAAGTCCGGCTGTCCCGTCAAAATGGTTTACGACCGGGAAGAAGACATGGCGTCCACAACCAAGCGCCATCCTTCTCGAACCCGCCACAAGACAGCCGTCTCCGCCGATGGCCGCCTGCTCGCCATGGATATCGAATTCATGATTGACGGCGGCGCTTATGCCACGCTGTCCAGCACCGTTCTCTCGCGCGGCACCATACACGCCGCTGGTCCTTATCGCTGCGATCACGTTCGCGTGCAAAGCACGGCCGTTGCCACCAACGTCCCTCCCCATGGTGCATTCCGGGGCTTTGGTGCGCCGCAAAGCCTTTTCGCGCTGGAGCGGCACATGGATAAAATCGCACGTGTGCTGAACCTCGCACCCGAGGAGTTTCGCAAACGCAACTTACTCAAAACCGGCGACACCACCGCCACCGGCCAGCTCATCAAAGATCCCATTGACCTGCCAGCGTTGCAATCTCGCGCACTCTCCATCGCCGATTACGAATCGAAGCGTGACCGCTTCTTGCGCGAAAATCGCAACGGCAAAATCAAGCGCGGAATCGGCTTCGCCACCTTCTTTCATGGCTGCGGCTTCACCGGTTCCGGAGAACGCTATCTCCAATCCGTCGTCGAACTCGAGGCTCAAACGGATGGCACCGTTCATGTCATGACCTCCATGACCGAGATGGGGCAGGGAACTACGACAATCCTGTCTCAGATCGCCGCCGAGTCACTGGGCGTCCCCATTGCCTGCATCAAGATCATCCGTCCCGACACCGCGCAGGTACCCAACAGCGGCCCAACCGTTGCTTCCAGAACGGCAATGGTTGTGGGAAGAATTGTCCAGCGCGCCGCCGCCGATCTAAAGGCTGCTCTCGCAAAGCCGCATACTCTGCCTGTGCGGATTCGCGCCCAATATCAGGAACCGCCTGGCGTCTTCTGGGATGACCAGCAATACAAGGGCGAGGCCTACGGAGCCTTCTCGTACGCGACCTATGTGGCTGAGGTATCCATCGACACTCTCACCGGCTCCGTCCAGGTAGAAGACTTCGTCGCCCTCCAGGAAGTCGGCCGCGTGCTGAATCCCACTCTCGCGAAAGGCCAGATTGAAGGCGGCGTGGCGCAAGGCGTCGGCTTCGCGCTCTACGAAAAAGTGGAATGGCGCGACGGCGTCATGGCGAACAACCAGATGACTAACTACGTCATGCCCACGGCCGTGGATGTTCCCAATATCCGCGTCTATTTTGACGAGATCCCCTACGAACACGGCGCCATGGGAGCCAAAGGCATAGGCGAGTTGCCCATGGATGGTCCCGCGCCCGCCATTGTCAATGCCATTGAAAACGCGCTTGGCGTCCCTTTCAATCATGTTCCGTTGTTGCCCGAAGACATATTGCCGGCTATCCAAAAGCGGAGTGCCGCATGACGCTCACCGTCAACGGCCAGCCGCACTCGGTAGACGTTCACCCCATGCGCCGCCTCCTCGATGTGCTGCGAGTCGAGTTATCGCTCACCGGAACTAAAGAGGGCTGCGGAGAAGGCGAATGCGGAGCTTGTTCCGTCTTTCTCGATGGCAAACTGGTGAATAGTTGCCTCATTCCCGTTCTCGACGCCGTCGGCTGCGACATCGTCACCATTGAGGGAGTTTCCTCCAGCGCCTTACAGCCCATTCAAAAGGCCTTTCACGCAGCCGGAGCCGCGCAGTGCGGCATCTGCACGCCGGGAATGCTGCTGGCTTCGCTTGAACTATTGGGCAAACACCGCAAGCCATCCATGGAACAGATTCGCGAGGGTCTTGCTGGCAACCTCTGCCGCTGCACCGGCTACATGCGGATCTTCGAGGCAGTTCAGAAAGCCTCAGAGGACGCATGAGGTCGTTCGTCCCCGAATTTGCACTGACAACCGCCAAGGATCTGGCCCACGCTCTCCACCTTCTGTCTCAGGGCACGCTCCCATTTGCCGGCGGAACAGATCTAATGGTGCTTTTCAACGCAGGCAAACTAGCTCCCTCATCATTCGTCAGTGTCCGCAAACTGCCCGAACTGCGCGGCATCTCGATGAGCCCGGAGTTTCTTGAGATAGGTGCGGCTATGACTTATTCCGAGATCCGCCATCACCCGCAAATCTGCGCCGAATTCCCGCTGCTCGCCCAATCCGCCAGTTGGACCGGAAGCATTGCGAACCAGAATCGGGGAACCCTCGGAGGCAACATTGCGAACGCCTCCCCAGCCGCCGATTCCTCGCCTGTTCTCTTGGTTTATGATGCTGAATTAAAGCTGATTTCCGAAAGCGGCGAACGCTGGGTGCCCTATTCCCAGTTTCATCTCGGCTACAAAGCTATGACTCTCCAGAAGCGTGAACTCATAACATCCATTCGCCTTCCGCGAGACCAATTTGCCGCGCAATACGGCCGCAAAGTGGGAACGCGCAAAGCCATGGCCATCTCAAAAATATCTTTCGCAGCCACGTCCAAGCCGGGCGCATTTCGCATCGCACTCGGCAGCGTGGCGCCCATGCCCATCCGCTGCCCTAAAACCGAACAGTTTCTAGCCAGTCAGAAGATCACGCACGCCGCCGTCGAAGAAGCAAAGGCGCTGATCACGCAAGAAATTTCCCCCATCTCCGACATCCGCTCCACGCGTGACTACCGTCTGGCTGTAACCCAGAACCTTCTCGGAGAATTTCTGGAGTCCCTTCTTTGACCCTTGCCGAACTTATTTCCTGCTGCGGTTCCGGTGCTTGGGCGAACGCCATGTTCCGCCGCCAGCCATTTGCGGACATTCATCGCGAAGCCGATGAAATCTGGTGGTCGCTCGCCTCGGAAGACTGGCTCGAAGCCTTCGCCGCGCATCCGAAAATCGGCCAGAAATCCGCCGCCAAGTGGACCGCACAAGAACAAAGCGGAATGTCCCAGGCGGCTGCTTCCACCGCACAAGAAATGGCGCGGTTGAATGTTGAATACGAAAACAAGTTTGGCTTCATATTTATCGTCTGCGCCACCGGCAAATCAGCTGATGAAATGCTGAGTATTCTGCAAACCCGCATCAATAACTCGCGCGAAGAAGAAATTCGTATCGCTGCCGCAGAGCAGGCCAAAATTACCCATCTTCGTTTAGATAAATTATTAAAGCAATGAGCGGAATCTCCACCCATATTCTGGACACCGCCGCGGGCAAACCCGCGGCCGGTGTTACGGTTCATCTCTTCCGTGGCGAAGCACTGCTCAATTCCCTGGCCACCAACGGCGACGGCCGCATTCCCGCCATGCTCCCTCCCGGCTTTGAATTCACGCCCGCCGCCTACAAGCTGGTGTTCGAAGTGAAAGGGCCGTTCTTTCCCGAAGTTACCATCGTTTTTGAAGTAAGAGACTCAGCGGCGCACTATCACGTTCCGCTGCTTCTCAGTCCGTACGGCTATTCCACTTATCGAGGCAGTTGACACCTTGGCAAATCTCACATTCGACAGTTACGGCAAAACCCGCGTCCGGCTCACGCAAGTGCTCCGCCAGGGCGACCGGCATGAGGTGGTGGAATTATCCGCCAAAATTCTCTTTCGCGGCAAGTTCGAAACCTCTTACACCAAGGCCGATAACTCCGTGGTCTTGCCCACCGACACAATCAAGAACACTGTCTACGTGGTGGCGCGAAAGAATCCAATTCAAAGCATCGAGCAATTTTGCCGCGATCTCGCGAGCCATTTTCTCGGTTCCGTTCCCCATCTTGAGTCTGTTCATATTGAGATTCAACAATCTCCGTGGAACCGTATCAACAATCACGGCTCGGCCTTTGTGTCAGGCGGCATCGAGCGCCGCGTAGCCACGCTCATTGCAACCCGCGAAAAGGAACATCTCGAATCTGGCATTCATGGCCTGGAGATCCTGAAAACCGCCAAGTCCGCCTTCTCCGATTACCTGGTGGATGAATTCACCACGATCCCACCCACGCGTGACCGTTTGTTCGGCACTGTCATGGACGCCGACTGGAGTTACCGCGACGGAGTTGCCGACTATAACGCCGCCCATGCGGATATAAGAGATGTACTGCTCAGCACCTTCGCCGACCACGTCAGCGAATCGGTTCAGCACACGCTCTTCGATATGGCGAAAGCGGCGCTCTCTGCGGCGCCCCTGATTAAGGAAATCCACCTCGTTATGCCGAATAAGCACCGCTTGCTGATGGATCTGAGCAAATTCAAGCTCAGCAACCCCAACCAGATTTTCGTTCCGACAGACGAACCCTCTGGCTACATTGAAGCCCGAGTGACCGCTGATTAGCGGGCCTGTGGAAAGCCCAGGTCTACCTTGCTCGTTCCCGGATCAGGCCAGCGGCTGGTCACCACTTTGGCGCGCGTGTAAAACTGAATCCCTTCCGGCCCATACATGTGAAGATCTCCGAACAGAGACGACTTCCATCCGCCAAAGCTGTAAAACGCCATGGGAACCGGAATCGGCACATTGATGCCAACCATCCCCACTTCCACATCAAACTGAAACTGCCGCGCCGCGCCGCCGTCACGGGTAAAAATCGCCGTGCCGTTGCCGAACGGATTCGCATGAATCACTTTCAGCGCCTCGTCATAAGTATTCACGCGCACAACGCCCAGCACCGGCCCAAAGATTTCATCGTCATAACAGCGCATCCCTGGCTTGACGTTATCCAGCAACGAGGGCGCCAGAAAAAATCCATTGCTGTCAGTGGGATTATGGCTCCCATCCACCACCGTGGTCGCGCCTTCCGCGGCTGCGCCGGTCACATAGCCGGCCACCTTGTCACGATGCTCCCTGGTAATCAGCGGACCCATCTCGCTGCCTTCTTCAGCCCCCGGCCCCACCTTAATAGCGGCAATGCGTTTCTTAATCGCCTCTATCAATGGATCAGCCACGCCGCCCACGGCCACAATCACCGAGATTGCCATGCACCGCTCTCCCGCCGAGCCATAACCCGCCGAAACCGCGGCATCGGCAGCCATCTCGATATCCGCATCCGGCAGCACCAGCATGTGGTTTTTCGCCCCGCCTAATGCCTGCACGCGCTTTCCGTTGCGGGTCGCCGTCTCATAAATGGACTTGGCAATCGGAGTGGAACCCACAAAGCTCACCGCCTTGATATCCGGATGTTCCAGCAGCCGTTCCACCGCGACGCGGTCTCCCTGAATAACGTTGAACACGCCGTCGGGAACGCCGGCCTTCTGCATCAACTCAGCCAGAAACAAACTGACTGAAGGATCTTTCTCTGAAGGTTTCAGAATAAACGTGTTGCCACAGGCAATCGCGTTGGCAAACATCCACATGGGAACCATCGCCGGAAAATTGAATGGAGTTATCCCAGCCACCACACCTAGAGGCTGTCGAATCTGATAGACATCCACACCCCGGCTGGCCTGCTCGGAAAATCCGCCCTTCAGCAGGTTAGGAACACCGCAAGCAAACTCGACATTTTCCAGGCCGCGCGCCACTTCGCCCAGAGCATCCGCAATCGTCTTTCCATGCTCAGCGGTGAGTAACTCCGCAATGCGTCTGCGGTTCTGGTCAAATAATTCGCGCACCCGGAACAGAATCTCCGCTCGACGCGACAGCGCCGTTGCGCGCCAGGCCGGAAATGCTGCCTTCGCGGTCGCAACGGCCGCGTCCACTTCTTGAACGCTGGCAAAAGCCACCGAAGCCTGCTGTTCGCCTGTGGCCGGGTCCCACACCACGCCGGACTTGCCCGATGTGGATTCTGTCAGCTTTCCGCCAATCCAATGGCTGACGGTTCTTACTTGTATAGGTGCTTCAACCGCGGGCATGGGCTAACTCCTGTTCGGCCGCCACCGGCACTAACTTCAACCCTTCTTCAATAATGTCCAGTCCCTGCTTCAACTCATCCTGAGTGATAATCAGCGGAGGACATACCCAGAGCATATTGAATCGCGTGAACGCATATAGATGCCGTGTCTTCAGATAACCGGCCAATGCCGTCATCTCGGGACTGGTTCCCGCAAAAGGCGCCAGCGGTTCTTTCGTGGCTTTATCTTTTACTAACTCAATGACACTGAACAGCCCTTTGTAGCGAACATCTCCCACGCAAGCGTACTTGTCTCTCATCTCCTCCAGACGGGCCGTGAGATATCTTCCCTGCACTTCTACATTCTCAAAAATATGCTCTTCGTCATAAATTCGCAGGTTCGCCACCGCCGCCGCGCAGCATACTGGATGGCCGCTGTAAGTCAGCCCGCCCCAAAGCATGTGAGTCTCAAAATAATCCGCAATCGCACCGGAGACAATCACTGCACCCAAAGGCATATAACCGCTGGTCAAGCCTTTGGCGCAAGTCACAATGTCAGGCTTGATTCCATAATGCTGCGAAGCCAGCCATTTACCGGTGCGTCCAAATCCGCTCATCACTTCGTCGGTAATCAGCAGGATGCCGTATTTATCGCAAAGCGCGCGCAGCTTCGGATAATAATCATCTGGAGGAACCAGCAGCCCGTTCGACCCCGTAATGCCTTCCACCATAATGGCGGCAATGCTGTTCGGCCCTTCCATCTGAATAATTTCTTCAATATGGCTGACGCATTCGCGCTTGCATGTGTCGACCGTTTGGCCGAACGGACAGCGGTAACAATAAGGATCAAACACCCGCACAATGCCGGGAACCCCTGGCTCCACGGGCCAGCGCCGCGGGTCGCCCGACGCCGTCATGCCGCCCATGGTGGCGCCATGATAAGAACGGTAACGAGTAATGATCTTGTTGCGGCCGGTGAACAGCCGCGCCATCTTCATCGCATTTTCGTTTGCTTCCGAACCGCCCAGAGTAAAAAACGATTTAGCCAGCCCCGTCGCCTCGCTCAGCTTTTTGCCCAGCAGCGCTCTCGGTTCCGTGGCGAAACTCGGACCGGCGAAGCATAACTCATCCACCTGCTTTTTGATGGCCTCAATCATGCCCGGATGCTGATGGCCAACGTTTAAATTAATCAGCTGTGAACTGAAATCCAGCCACTTATTGCCGTCGCCATCCCAGAACCAGACACCCTGGCCCTTGGTCATGTGCACCGGATTGGCGCTGTTCTGCACCGACCACGAAAACATCGTGTAATCGCGATTGTCCTGAACAACCTGTTTTGAACTCATCGGGTCCATCATTTAGCTCTCCTGACTCAAAATCCACTCTATCGCTTTCCCGGCCAGCTTATCCAGCGCCGTCACCACCAGCTCCAGATGTTCTTCCTTTGTGTCTTCAATCTTGTTATGGCTGATGCCGCCCAGCGATTGAACGAACATCATCACTGTCGGAATGCCAATGCGGCAAACTTCCGCCGCGTCGTGCAACGGTCCCGATGGCAGTTGCAACCCTTGGCCCGCCGTCTCCTGAATGGCCGCGTTGCAAAATTCGATCAGTTTCGGATGAAAAGGAACCGGTTCAATACTCCATATGCGAGACCACTCCACGCGGCAGCGCTCCTCGGCTGCAAACTTCTCGCTCGCCGCCTGCGCCTCAGCATACATCTGCGCCAGCACGCCGGCATCCAGGTCGCGCTGATCCAGCGTAGCTTCGCAGCGTCCCACGACAGCCGTGACAATGCCGGGAAACGTTTTCACGCTGCCGATGGTGCAAACCGCGTCTGGATGCTTCTGCGCGATAGGACGAATCTCCAGCGCCAGTTTCGCGGCAGCCGCCAGGGCATCGCGCCTCACCGCCATCGGAGTGGACCCAGAATGCGCTTCCTGTCCATAAAAAGTGACCATATGCCGCTCCACGCCTTTCGTCCCTAGCACCGTCGCCAAAGGCAGTCCAGCATTTTCCAGCACCGGCCCCTGTTCTATATGGATTTCCAGATAAGCCGCCGCATTCTTGCGTTCCACGGCAGATTCGCCAATCTTTTCAATATCGACTCCGCACCGGGCCAGCGCCGCTTCCAGCGTCACGCCGTCCCGGTCTGTCCTTACCCGGTCCGCGGCAATGCTATGCGTGCCTGCAAAGGCCGAAGACCCAAACAAACTTCTGCCAAATCGGGCTCCTTCTTCATCCGCCCAATCCACCAGCCGCACCGTGACAGGAGGCTTTCCTCCGAACTCCTCCGAAATCCGGCGCAGCACCTCCAGACCAGCCATAACTCCCAAAGAGCCGTCCAGCCAGCCGCCATTTGGAACCGAATCCAGATGACTCCCTATAATCAAGGTCTTCTCGGAAGTGCCAGCTAGCGTTATCCACTTGTTCCCCGCCGCGTCCCGGTGCTTCTCCACCGGCAAGTCAGCCAGCTTTGTGTCGAACCAGTCTTGCGCCTGAATCCATTTGTCTGTCCAGGCCACGCGCTGCGCGCCATTTGCGTCTCCCGTGAGAGTCCGTAACTCCTTTAACTCGGAAATTGTTCGTTTAGGATTTAATGGCATGGCTCCCGCTTCAATAAAACACCCCGGCCGCGCTCACCCACAAATTCACCATCGCGGACTTGCACCTTGCCGCGCACCGTCACCACGCTTGGCCGGCCTTCAATCTTCATTCCTTCAAACCCGCTGTAATCGTTATTCACTTTCTGTGTCTTTGCTGAAATAACTCCCCGGTACTCCGGATCAAAAATCACAAGATCCGCATCCGAACCAACCGCAACGGTACCTTTGCGCGGGTACAATCCAAATAACTTTGCCGCCTTCGTGCTGGCGGAATCCACAAAGCGCTGCAGATCCAGATGCCCAGTCTTGACGCCGTACGTGTAAAGTAGATTCACCCGCTCTTCAATGCCCGGAATACCGTTCGGAATCTGGGTAAAGGCGCTAGTCCCGAGCAGTTTTTGCTCCATGTCGAACGGGCAGTGGTCCGTGCCCACAGTGTCAATTAGCCCCGCATTCAAGGCCTCCCAGAGCTTCGCCCGGTTGCGAACATCGCGCAAAGGCGGAGACATTACATGCTTCATCCCTTCCACGCCGGGCCGCTCCGCATAAGTCTTGTCCAGAAGAAAGTGCGGAATTACAGTTTCCACATGGATATTGACACCGCGCTTCTTAGCCGCCAGCGCCGCCTGCAAAGCCGGTTCGCAAGACAAATGCACAACATAGCCAGCAGCCCCGGTATTTTCCAGAAAAGTGGCGAAATGGTGCGTGCCATCCGCTTCCACCGATTCCGGACGGCTCGGCTCATGCCATTCCGGGCCAATGTTTCCAGCCGCCAGTAACTCCTGCTGCAAGCGCGAAACCAGTTCCGCATTCTCACAATGCGCCGTGACTATCACGCCCAATTTCTTCGCCAGTGAAAGAGTCTGGTATAACTCGCCATCTTCCACTCCGAAAAAATCCTTATACGCCAGAAACACCTTGAAAGAACTGATGCCGTCTTTTACAATCTCGCGCAATTGGCCTTCAGTCTTGTCAGTGAATTTGGTCACTGACATATGAAAGGTATAGTCGCAAGCGCTGTTTCCGGCGGCCTTCTGCTTCCATAACTCATAACCTTCCAGCGTCTCATCCAGCCGGGAAGGACAGCACATCTCGATATACGTAGTTGTTCCGCCCACTAATGCCGCAATACTCGCCGTCTCATGCGTGTCCTTGGCAAACGTAGACATGAACGGCAGATAAATGTGCACATGCGGATCAATAAAACCAGGGAAGACATACTTCCCGGTGGCATCAATCACGTCCGCGCCCGGCGGCGCTTCCAGGCTGGGGCCAATTCTTGTGATTGTTTCGTCCTCGACGTAAATGTCTGCCTTGTAACGCGACTCACCGGTCACTATCTCGCCGTTCTTAATGAATATGGATGCCATGCTGTTCGCGATACTTCTTCATCGTTTCCCAATCGCTGGTGACTTCCGGCTGGTTGTGCGTTAGCTCATCCCAGGTAACGGATTCGCGCTCGGGCTTCACTTCCGCCATCTCAATACAGTCATGCACAGGGCAGACGTTATAACAAAGCCGGCAGCCGACGCAATCTTCTTCGCGCACACGCGGCTGTGGCCGCGTTTCCACTGCTTCCTGCCTGCCGTTGGAACGGACATCATACGAATAAGGCG
>Ga0116231_10013200_pt1 | contig 11717 bp, 4 predicted proteins | sample S1TSphgellanicum_2_FD_89695 | JGI IMG/M metagenome (GOLD analysis project Ga0116231, IMG submission 89695) | Host-associated microbial communities from peat moss isolated from Minnesota, USA - S1T2_Fd - Sphagnum magellanicum MG | ecosystem: Host-associated > Plants > Peat moss > Unclassified...
TGACCGATTGGGAAAGTTTGCATCCCACACTGCCCAGAAATTAATGTTCAAATAGGTTTGTGCCCGGTTTTGGGTGTACCAATAAATGTAAGTGTTGATGTAAGTGTTGATGCCCGTTTTCTACCCCCCCCACCTTCCAAAAAAAATAAAAATAAAATTTGGTTTCAGGGCAGCCAAGCAAGCCCAGCATGGAGGAATGTAAGTTAAAAATCGGCGGCCAAGTAAGTAGGTAGGTAGGTAGGTAAGTACCTACGTACCTGTATTTAGTATTCAGTGTAGTATGAATGTACGACACGACGGACACGTTGATAAGAGAGAGAGAGAAACGAAAGGTAGGCTGGTAGGTACTTAAAGCAAGACAGTACGTACACGTAAAACGTAAATGTAGCGTTTGAGCACATGCAAAAGCTGCGTAGTAGAAAGTAACTTTGGTAAAATTAGGTAAATGAAGGTAACTTCGAAATGAATCATGGTGGATACCGCCACCGGTTCTGCCATAGAAAATGCAGCTCCCCGCCTCGTAATCACCGCCACCGGTTCTACCATAGAAAATGCAGAGGCCGGAATTGTCGTGGGACAGACAGAACAAGTGAATTTATATAATAGATTAATGACTTCGAGGAACATGAGGGAACTATCTACGAACATGGATGAGTGCAAGCATTAGGGTTTAGTTGCATTGCATTATGTTCATCCTGTGTAAGTTTTAAATGAACCAATTATAGCTGCAATGCGATAGTGGGAAATTTTAAACCATTGTCCCAAAGGAATCAACTGTTTTTTCCAAAGTAAACATTTTTGGCCCATTTCTTGGTGCTTTTACCATTTGTGTTTTTGTAAACTCCCACAATGTTCACAAACCAATTTCGATACTTCAATATGGCCATTTTCATTAAAACCTTAGGCATGTTATTCTTTTATTTGGCCAATTCAAATTCACCTTTTTAAAAAATTGACTATGTAATACCCACATGCTTGTTTTTATATTATTATTTTGACATAGTGTGCTTGAAAATTCCATGGGCAATCAAGTATGACCAAAAGGATTGTTTCTTTATAAGGGTCAATTAAATGCAACATGACCAAACCTTATAGTTAGTGCAAGGAATTTTATTGTAAGGTAACATTCATTTAATGAGCATTAATACTTATCACTAACAATAATGATAAAATAATTTCACGCACCAAATATTATATTAATGAAATGGTTAATGGATAAGGGATTTCAACATGGTGTCATGGATATCGATGCATAAGTCTTTGACTTCTGAACATTATCTATTCACAATTTTTCTTTTTATGAGTGTTGAGCATGGATTCATGCCAATCTTTCATTCAATTAATTGAATTGCCCATGCCATCATTCACATGATGAAAAACCATTCCTATATTCAATGATTCATTAGCTTGGGTAAGTTGAATGTTTTTAGATGTTCAATGCAACAACTTTCAGTAATGATGTGGCATGGTTGCCTAGTTAGACTCCACCTTCTTGCATTCATTGGTGATATTTGGCATTGCATTGCATTTTGTAATCAAAATCCAAACCATGTTCCATAATATTTAACTATGATATTTTCCTTAGTAAGACATGTATTTGTTAGGAAGACAAAAACTTAATGTCTACATAAATTTCCACAAATCACCCATTCACATGTGCAAGATGCATATTCCATGAAATGGGATTAGGATGTTGTTGATTCCAAACCATCCAAATTCCATCATCCTCATCATATTCAAAGGTGGGTTGGAGAACATGGGTGGATGGGTTAATGCTACCTTTTCAACACTTCCTTTGACAATGCACTCCACAACCTTATTTTGTAGAAAACCTCAAATTTCTTCATTTTTGTTATGTGCATGTAATGTTGTGCGATTGTTATGGTTAGTTTCAAAATTAACCAATCAATGCAACACCCTTTAAGTCCCTTTGTTTTAAGGGAAAACCAATGTTTCAATGCCCCATTGTAAGATTTTATGCTTGCTTGTGTATTTTGATTGTTGACACGTTTCGAACCCCCTTTATAGACTCAAATATGAATCTCAGGTGGAAATAATGGAAGAGTAAGGAGTTGGGGCATGTTTCTTAGCTCACAGCACTTTGGGGGTAGAGGGGCGTGCTAGAGTTTCATGGTGGGGACTAGGAAGAGTGACAAACATCAATTACTCACACGGACTTGCACAACCCAAACAACAAGTTGGTTAGTGCATAATTTGAGCACTTTTGGTGCTAGGATGAGCCATGGGCAAACTCAGACTCATAAGACTCACCACGGCCCGGACTTGCGGGGGAGCCACCACCTTCCCCCTTTTGGTATACTCTATGCCTCTCCACAAGGCCCACATCCAAATGGCATTTTGTCCCAACACTCCCAAAAGGGAGTCCCAAAAAACTTGCAATTCTTGTAACTTTGGGGACCCATAATTTTGTGTGCAGACCTCCGATCGAGATGAAGTCTAGAGCAAAGTTGTATCCCTCGTCGAGAACTTTCCAACGGTATGTCGCACACCACATGTATGCAAGGAAATCGGGGTGATTCTCAACTTTTTGTGGTTGGGAATCAAATTGCCAATTTGACCCCCAGCTTTTCTTTTGGCCATAACTTGTGTTTCAGTTTCCAAATGGGTCATGCAAGCCCATTTCAGACATCTTCGTTCTAAGAGCTTTCCCATGATATAAGGAACTCTTCAATCCAATGAGTTTTGACCCCTGTAATTGCCCTTTGAAGATTCGGGACTCCAACTTTCAAAATGGGAGTTCACTTGGGAGTGTGAGGGTTCATTCCCTCACACTTTTTTGCATTTTTGGGAGCATGATATGTGACTCTCAAGCCCAATCTTGGCCCGCACCTTTGCAAACCCTTGCCTTGGTTGCAAGTTCAAAGCTAAGGTTACGACAATTGGAATGCAATAATCATTGAAAACCAACCATCCACAATTTCTACAACAGCACACACAATGCATGAAAAAATATAGGTTTGAATTATACCCACACTCATACCGACAAAACATTCATGTGATTGAGAAACCTAACCTATTTGTGTGAAATGCAACATACTAACATCAAATAACAAAGGTATGAAATATGACATTTACCAAATATGCCCAAGGTGGTGCCTAGTTGTCATGTTCTTGGTATTCTTTTGCACAAGCACATTTTTGAAAATGTTCCTCTTTGCTAGAATATGCCAATCACCTCATTCACCTTCCATGAATTCATGAACATGTGCATGTGCATGTGGTATATATGGAAATTCAATGGAGATCTTGTTTGTACCTCCATGTTGCTCACCCTTCTCCCACACCAAGTCCACATTTGAAAATGGTGACTTTGAAAGGTTTTGGACCTTCATACTTGGAGACTTGGGAGTTCATCCCATGACTATGACTTTCCAAAATTTGCCTTACAAGAAAGGAACCCATGTCAAAATCTATAAACATGGATAAACATGCATTATCCCCACATTTTGGCAAACCCTAAATCTTCCATACCAATACACAATTTAAATCTTATTATTGGGATATACATCGCCAACAATCATTCTAATAAACAAAAAATCATATGGAAATGTAGAATTTTTTTAAAATAAAAAATTATGAGGAATTAATTCAAGAAAAAAATGAAACTTCATGAAATTAAAACCTTTACTAAGAGAAATTCAGAATTGTTACTATTACTATTTTAATTGAAAGTTGTTTTCATAGTTTTGCAAGTTGGATTCAACACTCAATGTGTTTTTTTTATTTACAAGAGTACCACCCAACCTTTTCTAATGAGGCTCAATATTATGACCTTAATATAAAAACCAATATACTTTCATAAATATCAAAGCTTGATCATAGTTAAACATGCATTATCCTCACATTTATGCAAACTTTTAGTCTTCCATACCAATACACAACCTAAGCCTTGCAAGTGGTATGTGCATTGGTGACAATATTTTGAGAAACAAGAAATTATATACACATGTTAATCATGAAATTAAAAATCTTATAATGAAACAAATAGTAAAAGTTACAATTACCTTTTATATTGAAAGTTGTCTTTGTTCTCCTTCAAAAAGATCTAGCCTTCAATGTGCTTCTTCAAACGTCAAGTGTAATACCCCACCTTTCATATTGAGGCCCAATAATTATGAACTTAAAAATCGAGCTCCTTTTATGTTAAATTGGAAACATAGTTAAACTTGGATTACCTTCACATGTCTACAAACCTTAATCTTGCAAAATATCAAACTAATCAACTCTAAAATGGCAAATGAATTGGTGGAAATTACTTTAATAAATAAAAATGGTATAAAAATCTCAAAATAAATGAATTTTGTGAAAAATTAGTTATAAAAAAATCATCAAAGTTATTAAAATAAAAAACTATATGGAAGCAAAAGAAATATTGATCTCACCTTTCATATTAAGATTTGTTTCCACTTCCTTTCAAAAGAGAACAAATGAATTGAGCTTGCTCTATATATATCTATGGAGCAAAACTCTTAAATCCTACCTAAATATTTTATGTTTTAATTATATTTAATATGTAAACAATGGCTAGCAAGAAAGAATTAGTATTAGAATAACATCACATAATTCCCTAGCCTCCCAAAAACACTTATATTCATTTTATCCTAATAAATTAAATATCCCTAATTGTACAATATGCATTGAATGGGTGAAAGTCAAAATGGAATCATTGGAATATTGAGCCCAAGTGCACTACCCACATTTAGGGGTTAACATATATTTTCATCAAGACCTTAGATAGTGTTTAAATCCATTATGACAAATGCCATCCAATACTTGCATTTAGTTATTTTTATCATCTTCAATGATTGTAGGGTGTTTTGATGGAACAATGAATCGGTAGGTGTGTAGTGCACCAAAATGGTTTACTAACGTTTTGACTCATAGTTGGGAATTATTGAATAACAATTTGAACTATTTGAATATTCAACATATCAAATATTTAATAATTAAATTTTAAATATCATTGTTATGTATATTGATATTGAATTATTTATGTAAATATTGATCAATTATGGAAAAATGAATATTCAAGAATATGATTCAGATTTCATCTTTCAATTATCAATATCAATCAATCTAGATAATATTGAATAATGAAAAAGAATATTGAAATTCTATTGATTAATTTTAAAACATTTATTAATATAGTTTTTATTATCACATTGTGTGGAGTAAGATAAAAATGGTTTAGATTTACTACATATGCATGTTTATGTTTTTTTTCTTTGAAATTTCATATATATTATAGTAGAAGGGCAACTTGGAACACATGTTTGTCAAATAAATAATTAAATTTGGTCAAGGATGAAATATTTTCAAAAGATTGTCAAAGACTCATTAATTTCCTCCACAAAATCTAGGTTTTTGAAGAAAAATATCTATTGAAAATTTGAACATACTTAATAAATCATATAATTAATGTCAAAACTATTAAGGTATTAAGATATCACAATCATATTCAAAATTCATGTTATAAAAATACATCTACATTTTTGTCAATTATTATTTGTATTCAATATATTCAATTTATTTTAATTAAATTATATTCAAATATCATTTAATAAAACCTTTAGGTCAAGGATCTGGATTAAAAATATATGTTAGTTTGAAATTTTCATAATTAAAATTTCCTCAAAATATCCAAATATCATGATCTTGTTTGTATTAACTTATATTTTTATTATTTATATGTATAATTAAAATTTTGTAATTTTAAAAATATATTGGGTGAAATAATCAATCAATGGTTGTTACAAATGTTAATTACTAGGAGGGTTTTTTTCCCCCTTTTTTTCAAGTAGGTGGACTAAAGTTAAACCAAGTTTGAGGAAGAGGAAAAAGCCAAAATTGGCTAAAGGTTAGAAAGTGAAATAAAAGTTTTGCAATATTGCAATTACATTTGTCTAATTTGCAAATTTAGGTGCATTTTTATTGCCATAGTGTGAGAATTTGCCCAAAATTAACATTGATTATTACATACATCAAAAGACAAAACCACCTTAAGCTTATTTTCATATACACAATAAAATGACGTAATATTTAGTCTTTTGAATATGTTACTTAATATTATAATAATGTTGGCCCATTCACACCAATTATCTTTACACCTCAAATGATAATATGAGCCTTCAAAACTATAGGTATCAAACATAAGACATAGAGATTCGTGAATACAATACTTGAATTAGGGGTATATTCCAAAATTCATAGCCATTGTATTGGTAGGCTTAAATTAAAGATGTACTAACAAAATGCAATATTTAATTGGATGTAGACTTGATTACTACAAATGAGTATGGAAAAAGATTTACAATACCCCTAGTTAAATTGCAAAGTTTTATTCATAATGACACAAAATCTAAGGTAATATGATGGCCACATAAAGAGATTTTCTTAGTTCGCTACAAATTTGATCAATTGACAATACCCACTTCAAGTTGGTAGAGAGGTTTATTGAACATTGAAAAGTAGAAGTTTAAATAGGAAGTAAAAACATTTTGTAAAGAGGTTAAGATTTAGGTAAGAACAAATACATGTTTTGCCAAGAAAAGATAAAGGTTTTACTAAAAGGAAAAGGTTTAACCAAGAAAAGATAGAGATTTTGTCAAAAGATCAAGGGTAAGTTATGAAAATATAAAGGTTTTTTCAAGAAAAAATAAAGGTTTTGTTGAGAGCAAAGGTTTTCCCAAGAAGAAATAGAGGTTTTGCTAAGAGATAGATATTTAACTAATCAAAGATGGAGGTTTTGCCCAAAACAAATTTAGTCATGAAGATATAAATTTTTTTGCTAAGGAGTAAAAGTTTAGCCAAGAAGAAATAAAAAATTTGCCAAAAACAAAAAATTTAGCTAGGAAAATAAAGGTTTAGCCAAGAAAAGATTAAAATTTTGTATAAAAATACATGCTTAACTAAAAATAGATAATTTTTTGCCAAAAGGTAGGGGTTTAATAAAAAAGAGATAGAGGTTTGGCATGGAGGTAGAGATTTAACCAAGAAATGATAGAGGATAGGTGAGTAAAGTGGGTAAGGAGGGGGAGGTGAGAGTTACTTGGTGGGTAGAACCAAAATATAGGTCATCAAGGTAGCTACTTGAGAAGGGTAGCTAGGTGGGAAGGTAGTATGGAAATCAAGATTGAGAAAAAAACACCCAAAAATAATGTCAAAAGTTAGTAGCCAAAAAATGTTGACTAATATGTTACAATGTTGGTTAATGAGGGTTGAAAATCAAATGAAAAATGCAACTCATCCTATGTACAAAATGGCCAACTAGTGTGTTCATGAGTGTTGGTTCACTCTAGCCATAGGCGGACATTGTGAGCCATTAAAAAAAGTCCAAAGACAAACTTTAGCTACTAGATTGTCATTAGGTGTAGAAGATTCATAAAAAAAATCTTTATTGACAATAATTTGCTTATGGTTATTTTCCCAAAAAAGATAAGATTTTGAATGTGTATATTAACCAACAAAAACAACTTTCAAACTTTTGGAATCCAAATTCTTTCTAAGACCTTTGAGAATGTGCACATATGCTAGACTTTTAAGCATTCGAAGGTGATTGATAAAAGGTTTTTGCCCTATTCAAAGCTCAAATGGGGTCTTCCCATCATGGACTTATGACCTAAATTTGTTGAAAAAATATGATGAATCTTAATTGCCTTTCCCCAATTGTAGATGCATTCAATTAAAGCTTGGTTTTAACATTTCATCATCTCAATTCTACTATAGTGATAATGGTGCTATGAGCTAATGTCAAATGCATGTGTGTTCAAGGTATTGAGTAAATTCATTATTCAAATACTCCTTGCTCATGTCAATTGTAGTCAATCACATCAACTACAAATGACAAACAAGTTATTTTTGTGATTGTTATGTGTATTGTTGAGCTTATGTATTAATTTGTAGTTGTAAATGTGACTATCTATTTATTATTAAGGTGTACATTTGTATGGAAAGATGGATGAAAAATGAACTTTGTCATTCAATTTGGTCACATCCAACAATAAATGATAAGTAGATGATAATTAATAGGTTTGGGGTTGGTAACATGTAAACATGTAGGTAATATGTAAATAGATGAATAGATAAGTTGGTAGGTACATAAAGGTAGATTTGAGGTCAATAATGGGTAAGTATATAACTAATAGGCTAGGCTAGGTAGGTAGACTAGGTGGGTACAAGCTATATACATATTAAAAATTGTTGCAAAAGTCATTATTTTTAATGAAAAAAAACCCTTTTTCCCAAGTTATCCTTCAAAAAAAATTCACAAAATTACCACTTCTTCTTCGATCATTTCATAAAAGACATATGCTTCAGACTAACTAACCACCATGTAATGTCCCACCTCTTTTTGGGCACCTAAACATCCTTAGACACAATATTTTCAGCATCACCTTTGACCTATCCCACACATCCAAGCAAGGTTGTCAATGCAAAGCTATAATAAAGAAAACACCAAATCTTATGCCTAATTGTGGGTATTTTGCAACTTCATGAAAAATTCAATTCCATGAAATCCATGTTAAAGACATGGGGGCAATCAGTACTCCATTCACGCAGGGTTATTAAATTATTACTTATGGGATAAGGAGGCAAAATAGGGTATGCAAATTAGATTGATGATGTGGTGGATGCCATCCTACAAGGAATATGCTGAAAATGGCTATCCTTATGGTATACATCAAATTTGTGGATTCCATATACAAAATTTCTTTGCACACAAAAAGGAATCATGTCTTTCTTCAATACCATAGTAGCTTTTCAGGTTTGGGGCTCAAGTGCCAAATAATTATTTTATTTCTCAAAATCCACTTCAACACTAAAAAAATTAACTTATAGAAGTTTTGCCAATAATTATAGGGCAGTTACTTTGGTAGGTTCTCTAGACTTTGAACCTCTAATATAATGAGACCTTTCACACCATTTTTTACTGCTTAAAAAAAAGGAAAATGGGCAAAGATAATGTTCCACCAAATTATAGTATAGAAAAATGTTGTCAATTATGGATACCTACTCTCAATGGTGGGTTGGCTTGAACTTTGAAGCAAAAATTAACATTCAAATTTCTAGCAGCCATACCATTTGATTATCGAGGAAGAATGAGAAGGAAAACTCCAGAAATTCTATTTGACAACCCCGATTTCTTTTGCAGAGACTGATGATTAAGCATTATAATCCACAAATGATTTATCATCAGAATCTTAATTAGTTGGAACGTCACTCTTCTAAAGTTTCTGCGACTTCATAATAATGCAGACATGTAGAGAGAAACGAATAATTACAGACTAAATCAGAATATAATCTGCTCTTAAATCTGCAGCAACAAACTGTTACATAATTGCTGGAAGTTGTATATTAGCCTTTCTTTTATTGGCGAAAGTTCGCCAAAAGTTTTAAGAATCTCGAATTCAAAATTCGAAAATGATGTGATTTTGGAAATTGTCAAGCAACAGAAATGAGTGGGGGGAAAAAAAATTTAAATCGCCAATTTTTTACATTTGGTTTTGAGTATGTAGCCAAATATACACACTTCCTATGCATCATGGCCACTTTGGATGCAAACAAAAATTTCTTTAAGAAACACTGTATAGCCTGTCAGGACTTAGGAGGTTAGCATTATCAAAGCACTGGTCAATGATGAGAGGGAGCTCACAATCGTTATTAATTCGCAGCTAGAGTTCTATTAAGAGATTATAAATGCATAGAATCATCAACAGCTAGCTACATAGTAAATTAATGATATGTGGTCGTATGTAGTTTCATTGCCGTGCTGCAGAAATTCAAGTTTTACTTGAATGTCGTGCGGAAAAAATAAAATTGGACGTTAAGTTTATTTAATCACTGTGATAATCTTAATAGTATTGCAGCTTCAGAATAATCAGTCACTAATATCATTATTGCAAGCTAAATTATTAGTTGTAACTTGTAGCAAACTAATGGTATATTATTGTGCTCTGATCAGTATCTATAATCATATACCCTGCAACGTTAAATTAGCACGACGTACTGAGTTTGAATCCTGTAACGTTTAAGTACAACAATAAGCCAAGTGATAAGTAGCTGTGGTAGTAAATATCTGATCACAATATTGAGCAATTATCAAGGAGAGTAGACTTAGTGACAGAGATTCACTGATTAGAAACTCAAAATTGAAGTCAACCTGGCATCACCATAGCCAGCTTCTAGATCAGAGAAGCATTGAAATGTTGCAGTAGAATATGATAAATGAAATTACTCTGCAAAATTGGAGACTAGAGTTATGAAAGGAAGTAACTGAGGTCCACTTTTGCCAAAACTGGGGATGAAATGAGAAGTCAAAATAAAAACAGTACACAGGAGACCAAACTACTTTTCTGACCTAAATTGGTTCTCAGGGGAGTTTTTTTATCCTCAGTTTCATTTGCCTTCTTACGTGCACCTTAACTTCTGTTCATATTCTTCCTCAAACAAGCCTTTGTCGGAATGTGTTCCTGCAAATCATCTGGACTCATACCCATTTTCATGAAACAATACCCTATTTCATTCACTTCACTAATACACTCAAATTGGGGATGAAACAGGGAGTAGAGGGTCAAACTAGGGGTCAAAGACAGGGTGACTTTGTGGATAACTCTACTATACTCTTGAGCTTTACTACAAACTAGAAAGAGTTTGGTGACCAGATCCCTCTTGTTATGCTTTTCATAAAGATCTCAGACACAATGACCTACCAGACAAACAAGAGTTTCATTTTCTACTGAAAATTGCTGACACTACAGAAATGCATCACATCTGAGTACTTTGAAAGCATCTATGGTTTCAGAATTAGTCCAAAATTGAAAGGCAGTTCTATATGCACAATCTCAACTCATACACAGGACTTGAATCCATCTGATATATCCAGGAGGATATGAACAGAATACAATGCTGCAGTACATCACAAGAAATGTAGTGTACACTTCATAATAATTAGATTTCTCAAACAATTGGCCTTGTTTGTTTTGGACTTTGCACACAGGTCAAGCTCCTTGGCAGTCTTGGATCAAGAGAAAGGTCAGTCAGCATTTTTCAAAGACCACACAATCAAGATGTTCTGAGTGAAGGCAAACATCATCAGCTAAACGGTGTCAAATTTCACTGTAGCAACTGGGAACTCTGACCCAACTCATTACACTAAGGCGGATCTCAATTCAAGTGAGCACTTGAGGATAATATCATTTACACATGTTGAGATGAGAACTGATCAAACAATTATCAGATGATTTCAATAAACAAGATCTCCCTATTCTGAAATGAACCTTTGTTCATCAATACTTAAATCCTCATGGTAAGAGGTCTAGACATGCTCCAGCCCTCCTAAAATCATGCTTGCTCAATTGAGTATTCTGTGAGCTACTTGCATTTGCAAACGGAATGATCCAAATGCTCATTCAGTATAAGAACATTAGTCCTCTTCCAACTATGTATATGCCTGGAAGGCAACCAAGTATATGAATGCAGCCTGTGCCAGAATAGATCTCTAAATCCAAAAAGTTGATCACAGCCCTGTTTCTATTGAGTTTCAGCCGTGAAGTGTGGTAAACAAAGTGACCTAGAAGAACTAGAATGTCACAGTTGTTTAATTAGCATGCAATCATATCAAAGTGCATTCCAAGAAGATACCGCAAAAAGAGGTCGATCTTGCCAACCCAGCAATAGACACCCATCATCCTCAACAA
>Ga0116231_10013201_pt1 | contig 11717 bp, 11 predicted proteins | sample S1TSphgellanicum_2_FD_89695 | JGI IMG/M metagenome (GOLD analysis project Ga0116231, IMG submission 89695) | Host-associated microbial communities from peat moss isolated from Minnesota, USA - S1T2_Fd - Sphagnum magellanicum MG | ecosystem: Host-associated > Plants > Peat moss > Unclassified...
GCCGAGCACGCCGCGCGCGAACGCTTCGCCGCCTGGGCGCGCGCGGATGGGTTTTCGGTGGAACAAGACCAGGCGGGGAACGTCTTCGTGCGGCTCGACGGGAGCGAAGCGCTGCCGCCCGTTCAATGCGGCTCGCATCTCGATACCGTCAAGGACGGCGGAGCCTATGACGGTGCGTACGGTGTCATCGGCGGACTCGAAGCGCTGCGCCTGATCGCCGCGCGTGCCGAGCGGCCGCGACATCCGATCGAGGTCGTCGCCTGGGCCGGCGAAGAGGGGAGCCGGTTTCCGGTCGGCACGCTCGGCAGTTCCGTTTACGCCGGGATCACACCGTACGAGCAGGCCGCCGCGCTCGTCGCCGACGACGGCGAGACCTTTGCGGATGCGTTCGCGGGACCGGCGGGCAAGCTCACCGACGTTCCGGTGCGCGATGCGTATCCCGCGCCGGCTGCGTATGTGGAATTGCACATCGAACAAGGTCCGGTGATGGAACGGAGCGGCGCGCGGCTCGGCGTCGTGACCGCGATCGCGGGACAGCGCCGTTTGGGCGCGCGCATCTCGGGCACGGCCGGTCACGCCGGGACGATCCCGATGGCGATGCGCAGCGATGCGCTCGCGGCCGCCGCCGATCTGGTCCTCGCGGTCGAAGGCGCCGGACGCGCGAATCCCGATTCCGTCGCGACGGTCGGACGGCTCGTCGTCGAACCGAACCAAACCAACATCGTCCCGGGTTCCGTTTCCCTGCGCATCGACGTGCGTTCCGTCGAGGATGCCCGCATCGACGCAATGGAGCACGCCATCGTGGAGGCGGCGGAACGGATCGGCGCCGAGCGCCGCGTACGCATCGCGCTCCAGGTGCTCGAGTCGCGTCGCGCCGCGCCGATGTCGCCCACACTCCGCGCCGTCCTCACCGCGGTGTGTGGTGCGCTCGACCCGAACGCGATCGCGCTGCCGAGCGGCGCCGGGCACGATGCGATGTGCATCGCGCAGATCGCGCCGGCCGCGATGATCTTCGTGCCGAGCATCCGTGGGGAAAGCCACGTCGGCACGGAACGAACCGCTCCGGCGGATCTCGAACTCGGCGTCGAGGCACTGGCCGCAGCCCTGCTCGCGGTCGATCGCGATCCGGCCCTCACCCTCATCGTCTAAGGACCAGCATGCAATTCTTCATTTGTGGCTCCGCATTGCGCGGCCAACCCGATCACGGTAATCTCGGCGGCGCGACGTTCGTGCGCGAAGCCAAGACCAAACCGATCTATCGCTTGCATTCCGTGCGCGATCAGCATCCCGGCATCTACGAAGTCGGCGAGGGCGGGGTGGCGATCGCGGGCGAGATCTACGAGATGAGCGACGAACAGCACGCCGCACTGCTTGCCTCGGAGCCGCCGGATCTCTACGAAGCGCCGATCCAGCTCGACGACGGCACGAGTGTCCCTGCGATGATCTATCCGCGCGAGCTGATCGAAGCGCGCGGCTTCGCCGACATCTCGCATTTCGGCGGCTGGGCCGCCTATAAGGCGTCCGCAACCTAGATCGTTTTCGATGCCGTATTTTTTTGAAGACTACATCCCCGGAATGGAAACATCGTTCGGCGTGTACGATGTCACCGCCGACGAGATCATAGAGTTCGGGCGGCGCTGGGATCCGCAACCGTTTCACGTCGATCCGGTGGCGGCCGAGCACTCACCGTTTGGCGGCCTGATCGCCAGCGGCTGGCATACCTGCGGGATGGCGATGAAGTTGATCGTCGATCACGGCGGTATCGCACCCGAGAGCAGCATGGGCGGCGCGGGTTTGCGCAAGCTCAGCTGGGAAGCGCCGGTGCGCCCGGGCGACCGTCTGCGTGTCGTCGTGCGCGTGCTGGAGAGCCGCGCCTCGCAGAGCAAACCGGATCGCGGTTCGGTCGTGCTCGAAGTCGATGCGTTCAATCAAGACGACCGGCGCGTGCTGAATTTCGAGCTCGTCGGCATCATTCGAAAGAAGCCCGCATGAGGCCGGTTCGCGTCGGATTGCTCGGTGCCGGAACGGTCGGCGGCGGTACGTTGCGCGTGCTCGCGCGTAACCGCGAGGAGATCTCGCGACGCGCGAATCGCCCGATCGAGGTCGCCTGGGTCGCCGTGCGCGACGCCGCAAAGGCGCACGACGATGCGGGAGCGATCCCGGTGCGCACCGACACGCTCGCCGCGGTCGAAGACCCGGGCATCGACGTCGTCGTCGAAGTGATCGGCGGCACCACGATCGCGAAGGACGCCGTGCTCTCGGCAATCGCGCACGGCAAGCACGTCGTCACCGCGAACAAAGCGCTGCTGGCGCTGCACGGCAACGAGATTTTCGCTGCGGCGCGCAAGAACAATGTGATGGTCGCCTTCGAAGGCGCCGTCTCGGGGTGCATTCCGACGATCAAAGTATTGCGCGAGGGTCTCGCGGCCAACCGCATCGAGTGGATCGCCGGCATCGTCAACGGCACGAGCAATTTCATCCTCTCGGAGATGCGCGCCAAAGGGCTGCCGTTTGCGGAGGTACTGGCCGAGGCGCAGCGGCTCGGCTACGCTGAAGCCGACCCGACCTTCGATATCGGCGGCATCGACGCCGCGCACAAGATCACGTTGCTCTCCGCGATCGGCTTCGGCATCCCGGTCCAGTTCGACAAAGCCTACATCGAAGGCATCGCCGATCTCAGCGACACCGACATCACGTACGCCGAAGAGCTCGGCTACCGGATCAAGTTGCTCGGCATTGCACGGCGCGCACAGGACGGCATCGAGCTGCGCGTCCATCCGACGCTGATCCCGGCGGGCCGCATCATGGCAAGCGTCGACGGCGCGATGAACGCGATCCTCGTCAAAGGTGACGCCGCCGGCGTGACGATGTACTACGGCGCGGGCGCCGGCGCCGAGCCGACGGCCTCTGCCGTTATCGCCGATATTATCGAGGTCACGCGTCTGATGGCGGCCGAACCCGACGAGCGCGTTCCGTATCTCGCCTTCCAGCCGGATTCGCTCAGTGACGTCGGCATCGTGCCGATGGCCGATGTCCGTACGTCGTATTATCTACGCGTGCGCGTCCGCGATGAAGTCGGCGTCCTCGCCGATCTTGCCCGAACGCTTGCCGACTCCGGCATCTCGATCGATTCCATGCTTCAGAAAGGCGTCGATGGCGAGACCAACGAGGCCGACATCGTCGTCCTCACCCACACCACGAGCGAAGGCCAATTCGACGAAGCGCTGGGCCGCATTCTCAAACTGCCCGCGATCTTGCCCGCGTACGCGCGGCTTCGTCGCGAAGATTTGACTTAGACGAGCAGCTCCGCCCCGGCGCGGCGGCGTGTCAGATCGGTCACGTCGCTGAAGAGCGGCGAGGAAATGAGCAGATCGGCCGTTGCGCGGTTGCAGGCGATCGGGACGTTATACAGGACGGCGAGGCGTAAGAGCGCCTTTACGTCGACGTCGTGCGGCTGTGTTGTGAGCGGGTCCCAGAAGAACACGATCGCGTCGAGTTTGTGCTCCACGAGCATCGCCCCGACTTGGGCGTCGCCGCCGAGCGGACCGGAGAGCAGCAAGTCGATCTTGAGCCCGGTTGCCTGGGCGATTTTGTTGCCGGTCGTGCCGGTGGCGACGATGTCGCAGCCGCGGAGGGTTCCGCGGTTGAAGTGAGCCCACTCGGTGAGATCTTCTTTGCGCGCGTCATGAGCGATGAGCGCGACGCGCGGCGCGTGTCGGATGCTCTCCATACCTGCATCGTAACCGGTTTCGCTGGGAGATGCGAGCGCATTCCCCGGCCTGCGGCGCGAAGGAAACTTCGCCGTCCGTGTTTCCGGGAAAGGTCGCACTAGCTGCCGCGATACGTCGCGTAGCTATAGGGCGCCAGCAGCAGCGGAATGTGGTAGCGTTCGCGCGCACCGTCGAGCACCACGCGCACGGTGATCTCGTCGTAGAACGCATGGGGACCCAAATAGGGCGCGACGTGAAAGACGATTTCATACGTGCCGGGGACCAGGTCTTTGCCGAGCGGCGTATCGGTTCGGCCGTCGGCGTTGGTGGTGCGCTCACCGAGAGCCGTGCGGCTGCCACCCTCGACGCGAGCGAGCGAAATCGGGATGCCGGCCGCGGGGATGCCGCGGGCCGTATCGAGGACGTGCGTCGAGATGGTGGCGTTCATGGGCCGTGTGCTCCTGCGGCGATCCAGCTGCCGAGCGCCGCGCGTTCCGCGTCCGTGATGGAGGTGAGGTTGCCGATCGGCATCGCGTGCGAGTCGACGGCCATCGACTTGATGCGCGCCGCGTTCGCCACGATGCGTGCCGGCGAATCGAGCATCACGCCGGCCGGCGCTGTGGTATACCCAGGAAACGTGGGATGCGCCGCGTGGCACACCGCGCAGCGTTGCGCGACGATCGGCGCGATCTCCGCATACGTCGTCGCCGCGGTTCCCGCCCCGGCGACGGCGGGCGTTCGCGGCGCCAAGGCAACCGCGGTACCGACGATCAAGAGCGCGGCCGCTCCCAGCAGCGCCGGGACGTACCGGTGCTTGTGCGTGTAGAGGTAGAACTGCCGCACGCACACGGCAGCCAGCGCGAGGACCGCGAGCACGAGCCAGCCGTACGGACTGCCGTACGTCATCGGGAAGTGGTTGCTGATCATGATGAAGAGCACGGGCAGCGTGAAGTAGGTGTTGTGCACCGAGCGCATCTTGCCGAGCCGTCCGGGTCGCGGGTCGGGTGTGCCGCCCGCGCGCAGCGTCGCGACCATCTTGCGTTGCCCGGGGATGATGACGAAGAAGACGTTGAGCACCATGATCGTCCCGACGATCGCACCGACGTGCAGATACGCGGCGCGCGCCGAGAACGTGTGGAAGAGCAGATAGTCGGCCAGCAGCAAGACCGCGACGATGCAGCCCGCCAGGATGCGCGGCTGGTTTTCGAAGATCCGGCAGAGCGCATCGTAGATCAGCCACCCGGCGACGAGCGAGCCGATGCTGATGCCGATCGCGGCGGGCACGGAGAGCGCCAGCACGCTCGGATCGATCAAGTACGTCGACGCGCCGACCCAATACACGATCGCAAGGAGCCCGATCCCCGAGAGCAGCGTCGAGTAGGCTTCCCAATAGAACCAGTGCAGGTGGGTCGAGAGCGGCTCGTCGCGCGGACCGGTCAGGTACTTTTGGTTGTGATAGAAGCCGCCGCCGTGAACGGCCCAAAGGTCACCGTGGATGCCCCGCGCTCTTTCCTCGGCGCGCGCGGCGAGTTCGAGGTTGTTGTCGAGCCAGACGAAGTAGAACGACGCACCGATCCACGCGATCCCCGCGGTGAAATGAAACCACCGCACGAGCAGGTTGAGCCAGTCAAAAACGTAGGAACTCATTCGCGAACCAGATCGGTCAGGCGTAGCCGCGCGATCTTCGCGATCTCGCCGAGGGCGGTGGCGATCTCGGCCGGACGCTCGTTGTTCACCCGCGCCTGAAGGCCGGCAATGATCGCCGCCTTCTTGTTTTCGCGCACGCAGATCACGAACGGGAAATCGAAGCGTGCGCGATAGGCGGCATTGAGTTCGGTGAACATCGCAATCTCTTCGGGCTCCAGCCGATCGAGCCCGGCCGAGGCTTGCTCCGCGCGTGATGACGGCGTAAGCGTTCCGGCCAGCGCCGCGCGTCCCACCAGATCCGGATGCGCCGCGATCAGCGCGATGCGCTGCTCGAGCGGCGCTTCGGCGACGACCATGCACATCGCCCGATGGAGCGCATCGACGCTCGCGAACGGCCGGCGCGAAGCGGCGCCTTCGGCGACCCACGGGGAATCCTCGAAGATATGCCCGAGCACGGCGACGAAGCGCGCAGTCTCGGCGGCGTTGAGGTCGGCGATGGTGACGGACGGCATGAGGAGGTCGGTATTTCCACGCTTCTGGTACGCGATGCGGCGCTGCTCGCCACGTTCGATGATGCGGGTCGCGAACTCCCCGGTGGCTCGCTTTTCGCGCGCGACGGCGTCATCGAGGCGATCGGCCCGGCGCACGAACTCCCAGCGCAGGCCGACCGCGTCATCGACGCGTCGAACCTCGTCGTTCTGCCAGGCCTCGTCAACACGCACCATCACTTCTATCAGACGCTCACCCGCAACGTCCCGGCGGCGCAGAACGCAAAACTCTTCGACTGGCTGACGACGCTCTATCCGATCTGGGCTCGGATGGACACCGAGGCGATCCGCGTCTCCACGGCCGTGGCGATCGCCGAGCTCATGCTCTCCGGGTGTACGACGGCCAGCGATCATACCTACCTCTGGCCGAACGGGTCGCGCGTGGACGATCAGATCGCGGTCGCGCGGGATTTGGGGTTTCGTTTTCACGCCGCCCGCGGCTCGATGTCGATCGGCCGAAGCAAGGGCGGCCTCCCGCCGGATTCGGTCGTCGAAGACGAAGACACGATCCTCGCGGATTGCGAACGCGTCATCGCCACGTATCACGATTCGGCGCGCTATGCGATGACCCGGATCGTGCTCGCGCCATGCTCGCCGTTCTCCGTTTCCGATACGCTCATGCGCGAGAGCGTCGCGCTGGCGCGCAAACACGGTGTCCACTCGCACACGCACCTCGCCGAGACACGCGACGAGGAAGCGTTTTGTCTTGAGCGCTATGGCCGCCGGCCGGTGGAGCTCGCCGAAGACCTTGGCTGGACGGGGGACGACGTATGGCACGCGCACATGGTTTGGCCGTCTACGGCTGAGGTCGCGCGCCTTGGTGCAACGCGCACTGGTGTTGCGCATTGTCCGACGTCGAACATGCGCCTTGGTTCGGGGATCGCGCCGCTGCGCGCGCTCGTTGACGCGGGCGCTCGTGTGGGACTCGGCGTGGACGGCTCCGCCTCGAACGACGGCTCGCATTTGCTCGCCGAAGCGCGTCAGGCGATGTATCTCGCGCGCGTGCACGAGGCGCCGGCTGCCTTCGATGCGCGGGAGATCCTGCGAGTGGCGACGCGCGGCGGCGCCGCGGTCCTCGGTCGCGACGACATCGGCGCGCTCGCTCCCGGGATGGCGGCCGATCTGATCGGTCTGCGCATCGACACGCTCGCGATGGCCGGCGCAGCCGTCCATGACCCGCTTGCGGCCATCGTTTTTACACAGCCGTCGACCGTCGATCTGAGCGTTATTGCGGGCAGGGTCCGGGTTCTGCACGGCGCACTCGAACACATGGATATCGAGCAGCTCATCGCCGATCAGAATCGCATCGCTCGTCACCTGGTCCCCGCGTCATGACCCAAGCGCAAACGCTGGTCAAAGCACTCAACGCCCTCGCAAAGGGACCGCAGTTCACCTATTCCAAGGCCCGCGCCGCCGCGCGCAAAGATGGCAACGTCGACTGGGCCAAAACGAAGGCGCGGAATGAAGACTTCAACCCCGAGGTCGACGGCTGCGAGAGCTTCGTGATGATGGACGGAAGCCTAGCCGACTGGAGCTCGGCCTCGTTCTCGTACTCCGCGCGTTAGCCGATCCTCTCGTCCATTCTGCCGGGATCGAGAAACTCGCCGCACAGAGAATGTCATCCTGAGCCGAGAGCCTGTCCTGAGCGGAGCGAAGGGAAGGATGGGCATGCGGATCATCTTGCGAGCCCCGGCCACGATCTTGACGTAGCGTCGCTCCGACCATAGAACCCGGTCACGCCGCGAAACAAGGACCGAACGGCGTTCGGCTAGTCGATTCGGGTTGGGAGGCCGTGTTTGTACATGGCGATGGCATCCTCGTGGCCGAGCAGCGTCTCCACGATTGCGCGATGTGGCTGAGCAAATAATGTGGGATAGTCGACCTCGTCGAACTCCGGGCGAACGCGGAACGCCAGTCGCTCTTCGTCCAGCGAGAATTCGGCTTGAACGCCTGGCTTGTTTCCGCGTGCGTCGAGGCGGTGCCAGCGCTCGCCGAGGAAGACGGCGTTGAGCGCGTGCAGCGCATAGCCGCCGCGATCGTCATCGTAGAGCGTCAGGCGTTGATAGCACACCGCCGTCGGCACGCCATGGTTGCGCAGTAGCGCAGCGACGAGGTGACTCTTTGGATAGCAGATGCCCTCCCGAAACTGGAGCGCTTCGCTCGCGCTGCGCGTGACGCGCCGGCCCTGAACGTCCGACGAGTGCGACACCTCGTCGCGCACGAAATGAAAGACGCGCCGCGTAGCTTCGACCGCATCACAATTCGCCAGGCGCGCACGCACGAAGTGCACGATCTCCGGCGCTTCTGAATCGACGAGTGTCGCTGGAGCGAGATACGCCTCAAACGGCGCATCGAGAACGAAGTTCATGCTACCCTCCAAAAGAAAAGCAAACAAAAAAGCACCCCGGTACCGGCGTGCTCGTGTGGTCGTGCGCTGATTTCGCTACGGCATCAAGCCGCGAACCCTCGAACGACGTACGAGCGTAGCGAAGGTCGGCTGCGGCGGACGAACGGGGTCATCAGGCCAATTTTGTATCACGCGACGCGGATCGCGTCAATGCTATGCTGAGCTCCGACGTATGAAGGTCGATGGTGTGGCCGTCTGTTGATGAAAACAGAGTCCGGGCGTGGCGCGTTCGTGAAGCGCTAGCCGCGCGGTCCGAAGAGCGCGTCGAGATCGATGCGCAGATCATCGACGACGGTGATCGCCCCATGTTCGGCGGCGTACCGTCTCTCGCGATGTGGCTCGTAGATCGACACGGACACCGTTTGCGGGTCGACGACCACGACGTAGGAGGTTCCGTACGCGAGATACAGGTCCACTTTCTCCGCCACGTCGCGAGCACGATCGTCGGGTGAGATGATCTCAACCGCGATATCCGGCGCGATCGTCGGCTGTTCGGCGGCTTCCGGCTTGTCGTTCGGAAGTCGCTGGAACGACACGTATGCGACGTCCGGAACGAGCGACGAACTCGGGGCATCGTCGCGCTCGATGAAATAGAAGCGCCACTCCGTCCCGATCCGACCGCGATCGTTCCCCCAGGCGGAGAGAATGGTATAGAGCGTGCCCTGTAAGCGGGCGTGCGTATATCGCGGGCTTACCTTTTGGCGCAGCGTGCCGCGATAGAGCTCCAGCGCGGGTTTGACGTCCGGGATTGCCAGATCGAGAATGGTCTGCATCGTTCGTCCCTCACATCGACCTTATCGCGCCGTCACGTCGCGCAACAAGGGATGGAGCCTTTAGTGCGCGGGTTCCAAGAGCGCGCGCGCTTCGGCGCCGGCAGATTCGCGCGCTGTGCCGATCGCGCGCAGGACGCGCTCCGGGGTGAAGGGGAGATCGGAGCACCAGGCGCCGGTGGCGTCGTGGATTGCGGCGGCGACGGCTGGGGCGAACGGCACCAGCGGCATCTCCGACATTCCGCGGGCCCCGTAGGGACCGTTTGGATCGGCGAGTTCCATGATGACCGGGAAGATTTCCGTCGGCACGTCGAGCGTCGTCGGTAATAGATACGAGCTGAAGTGTGGGGTCAGCATCTTGCCGTCGCGCACAAGAAAATTCTCGGTAAGCGCGTAGCCGACGGCTTGCGCGATGCAGCCTTCGATCTGGCCTTCGACTTGTTGCTTGTTGATCGCGCGGCCGACATCGTGCACGCTGATCACGCGCAGCACGCGAACGAGGCCGGTGTGCGTGTCGACCTCGACCTCGACCGCTTGCGCGGTGTAGCCGTAGCAGTAGTTCGGCGTGCCGTCGCCGGTTTCGAGGTCGAGCGGCGTCGTCGCGGGTGGGCGATACTGGATCGTTGCCTCGGCTGGGCGTTCGCCGCGTTCGAAGGCGCGCTTCGCGGCTTGCGCCGCGTCGTGGACGGCGCGGCCGCCCATCAGCGTCATGCGCGACGCCGACGCCGAACCGGCGTTCGGTGCATCCGCCGTGCTCTCGGCCGCAAGCGCAACCGCGTTGAGCGGCAGGCTCAGCATCTCGGCTACGATCTGGCGCATGATGAGATGCGAGCCCTGACCGACGTCCGCCGCGCCGCAGCGCACGAGCGCACGTTCGATCCGCTCGGTGCCGATGATCTCGACCGTCGCCGTCGCCTGTTCGGGAAAACCGAACGAATAGCCGACGTTCTTGATGCCGGCCGCGATGCCGATGCCGCGCTTGAAGCGGGCTGCGGGCTCGGGCCGCACGCTGCCGGTGAAACGCGTTTGCATCTCGTCGAGGCAGCGCTCGAACACCGGCAGGATCGAGACGCCTTTGGGAAGCGGATGGCCGGTGGCTTCGTCGTCGCCTTCGCGATACAGGTTCTTGCGGCGCACGTCGGCCGGGTCCATCCCGAGGGCGTGCGCGATGCGCGCGACCATCGACTCCGCGGCGAAGTGCGCTTGCGGCGTACCGAAGCCCCGGAACGCGCCGCTCGGCACGTTGTTCGTGTAGACGACGATGCCGTCGGTGGAGACGTTCGGGACGCGATAGGGTCCTTGCGCGAAGATCGTCGCGCACTTGAGCACTTCGATGCTGGTCGACGCGTACGCGCCGCCGTCGGCGAGCGTCCGCGTTTGGACGGCGACGATCGTGCCGTCGCGCTTCGCACCCCACTTCGTCGTGATCTTGAACGGGTGCCGTTTGTGATGGCCGATGATCGATTCGTCGCGCTTCCAGACGATCGCGACGGGTTTTTTGTGCTTCCAGGCGGCTACGGCCAGAAGCGCCTGCACGTTGAGATCCTCTCGTCCGCCGAACGCGCCGCCGATTTTCGGATACCGCACGATCACGTCGTCATCGGTGAGGCCGACGAGTTTGGCGAGTTGCTTGCGATCCTCGTGCAGCCATTGCCCGGCGCACGCAACGACGAGTTTGCCGTCTTCCCAATACGCAACGCCGGCATCCGGCTGCAAATACGCGTGCTCTTGCCACGACGTCGTGAACGTGTCTTCGAGGACGATGTCGGCTTCGGCGAATGCCGAGTCGACATCACCCTTGCGGATTTTCTGATGCAGGAGCACGTTCGAGCGTCCGGCGTGAATGTGCGGCGCACCCGGGAGCAGCGCGGCTTCGGCGTCGCCGACGATCGGCAAGTCTTCGTAGGTTACGGCGACGAGCGCGGCGGCTTTGCGCGCGGTCGGCTCGTCGGTCGCGACGACGCAGGCGACGCGATCGCCGTAGTAGCGTACGACGTCCGAACAGAAAACTTCTTGATCTTCGTCGATGAGCCCGTACCGGTTGTACGGCACGTCGCGCGCGGTGAGGACGTCGACGACCCCCGGCAGCGCGAGCGCAGCGCTCGTATCGATCGCAAGGATGCGCGCGTGGGCACGATGCGCGAACACGGCGGCGAGCCGCAGCATCGACCCGTCGATCAAATCCGCTGGATAGCGGGCGGTCCCGCGTACTTTATCGAGCGCATCCGGGCGCGCGACCGATGTGCCGATCAGCGTCATGCGGGGACGTGCTCCGGGAGCGGTTCGTGCGCTGCGACTTCTTCGGCCGCGGACTGCATCGCGTCGAGGATCTTGCGGTAACCCGTGCAGCGGCAGATGTTCCCGCTGATCGCCGCTTGATGTTCGTCGAGCGCGGGCGTGCGGCGTTCGTCGAGTAACTTCGCGCCGGCCATGATCATGCCCGGGATGCAGAAGCCGCACTGCACGGCACCGTGATCGATGTAGGCTTGCTGCAACGGATGCAGTTCGCCGTCGCGCGCGAGGCCTTCGATCGTGACGATCGTCGAACCGTGGGCTTGCGAGGCAGGCACGAGACACGACATCACCGCCGAGCCGTCGAGCCAGACGGTGCACGCGCCGCATTCGCCCTCGCCGC
>Ga0116231_10013202_pt1 | contig 11716 bp, 6 predicted proteins | sample S1TSphgellanicum_2_FD_89695 | JGI IMG/M metagenome (GOLD analysis project Ga0116231, IMG submission 89695) | Host-associated microbial communities from peat moss isolated from Minnesota, USA - S1T2_Fd - Sphagnum magellanicum MG | ecosystem: Host-associated > Plants > Peat moss > Unclassified...
AAAAAAAAAAAAAAAAAAAAAAGAAAAAAAAAAAAAAAAAAAAAAAAAAAAAAAACCAAAAAAAAAAAAAAAAAAAAAGGAAAAAAAAAACAAAGGTCCAGGCAGTGCCTAGAAACTGCCCGGACAGACAGACAGACAGACATTGTAAATTTAATATATAAGATTCAATTTGGACTATACTTGAGAAAGTTATGAATTTTTTGAAGTCTTATAACTAAAATACTAATATGATCAACAACTAGTAAATAGTTTTATCATTTGAGTAAAGGTACTACTTGAATAAGTTTTGGACAACAACAAACTTTTGAATAAACACTAGACATTGAAGAAGGGGTACCAACTTGCCTTGAGGTTGACATTACCCTTATCAAAAAACAATGCACCTTTTTATAGTTTTGCAAAAGTAGATGACACCAACTTTGAAACACCTATCTTAATATTGTATGGATGATTGCTTCAAATTTCTTGGTGATTAATGTTCAATAATTGGCCATGCTACAATGTTATGTGCAAGAATTTCAAGATGTTAAAAACAACACATGCAACCTTTTGAAGAAAATTGAATGAAAATAGTTGTGTATGCAATACCAATCATGATTTTCTTGAACAAAAAAAGCTTTAGAGCTCATGTTATGAATATAATAATTCATGGTTTGAATTTTGAATATGTCCATTGGTGATTTGGAGGAATGGTTGTTTTTTGTGTTCATGAGGGACACATAAAACAAATGACTAACTTGATCATAACTTCCAAGTAGTTCACCTTGGCATGTAGATTTGGGTGCAAAGATGTTTTCAAAAGATTTCAAAAAAGTTGGAAACATTCTTGAATCAATTGGTTCTCAAAGCTCTCGTGAAGGTTATAAAAGTGTGTGGATGCATCTCAAGCAAAGAACAAAATGCTCTAGGTTGCCAAGGTTTGAGGAATGAAAAATGATATTATTCATTCTACCATGCAAATGATGGAAATCCCTCAAAATTTTGGTATATAGAGTTTGCATTTTGTCTTGCAATTGTTCACAATTCTCATCCTCTATTTGTGCTTGAAATTTTAATCACGATGATTGTCAACATGAATAGTTCATTTGATGTGTTTGAAACGAGAATTGTTAGGAAGGGATATAAATTGCACACGTTCAAAGCCCTAACATATTTGTTGTAGTTTATATGACAAAGCCAAATCGTGTTGTGGATTGTTGTGATTCAATATTGGGAAAGAAAGATTACATCAAATGTCACCATCCTACTCTTTTGCCCAGAAAATACTTTGCCATGAAAATTCACAAGATATAATTTGCATCACAAAACCTCAACCACTTAAATGGTAAAGTGCTCTAGGTAGGTCTTTTGGGTGTTGAGGATTGTTGGTTAAAATCATGTTATGAGAGCATGTGCAGTTTTGTGATATTTGTTGTTCTTATCATTTTAATAAGATTTTGTTACTCAAACTTAAGTGTGCTCTCAAGATGTGAAGATGTTATCACATCACAAGCCAAATGATCATTGTCAAGTTTAAAATGCATGACTAATTGTTTGCAACATCTTTGAGCCCATATTACATCTAATTCAATATGTCAAGACCTCTTATGTTGCATTGCTTGTTTTTGCAGTAAGAAGTAGAAATTGACATCCACAGGAATACATTCATGCACAGGAATCTTGCCTGTGGAAGCATCTGGTAAAGCTCTGTAAGGAAACAAAAATGCAGCTTCTTGTTGTTGCCTAATGCCACAGAATTCATATCAATTCTGGAACATGTAAAAGCTCTGTGGAGAATCAGGCACCAGATCGCATATTGTACAGTTTGCTACATTTCTATCAAGCTATATGCAAGATTGATGGCAGATGACAACAACGAGCAAGCAGCTGTATGTGGGAAACAGGACAAAAATTTGTGGGGTTCTCTCTTTCTCTCTCTCTCTCTGTGTCAAGAACAAGAGTGAAGAATTTCATAAGAAGATAATGATGTCATTGTTATACCTCAGAAGGTATATTTGTTTTTGGGAGAAGAAAGGATCTGCGAGCACGCCATGAGAAAGTACGTTTGTCTTGACGCAATCTGTCACAAGAACAAAGAAGCGTGAGAAACTGCAAAAACTCTGGAGAATCAGGCACCACTGCATACTGTACAGATGATTGCTGCAATTTTCTCGCAAGCAATACCTCTGCAAGATTGATGAAGGAGGACAACAACTAGCGAGCAGCTGCATATGGAAAAAACCTCAAAACCTCGTGGCATTCTCTCTCTCTCTCTCTCTCTCTCTCTCTCTCTGTGTCAAGAACAAGAGTTAAGAATTTCATATAAGATAGTGATCTCATCTTTGTACCTCGGAAGGTATGTTTGTTGTTGGGAGAAGAAAGGATTTGTGAGCGCGCCATGAGAAAGGAAGTTCGTCTTGAAGCAATCTGTCACAAGAACAAAGAAGCGTGAGAAACTGCAAATTCTTGAAGCTAATTTTCGTCAAAGAAGCTGCAATTCTTGGAGCTAATTCGCGTCAAGAAAGTGCGATTCTTGGAGGTAAATGACTATGGTGTTGTCAGATTGCTTTTAGGGCTACCGATTCTCCTTTTGGAATCGAAGGAAGAGATGCAATCACGGAGAAGAACAAGAAGAAGAAGAGGGCAACAACAGCAATACAATTCATAACAAGAGACAATTGCAAAGGAGATTGTGTGTGCACGCGCGTGTGGACCAGATCTGTAGACATAGCTATGGTCATGGTCTCCTTGATCATATCTTGGTCGCTGCTGCTGTAAAAGAGAGTTCTTTTTTCCTGGTGGCGTTTGTTTCGCTGGGAGGAGGAATGTGCTCCGTAGCGAGGGAATCGTCCTTGATTCCTGTCAGATGGAACTGTCCATATGATCTGCAGCAGCAGCAACAGCAGCACAAGAGTAGCGCCGCATGGGGAGAGAAAGCAGTGGCTTCGAGACTCCTGCGACGTATGTGTGCGCCGCCGTCTGTGCTACTGCACCATGCGCAACAACTCTTGCATCCTCTTGCTGCACTTCCTACCGCGCAATGGATTGAAACCAACAGTGCACTGAAGCGCCGTGGTGGTAGTGGTGGTAGTAAGCTCTCTCTCTCTCTCTGTCTCTCTCTCCTGCTTCCATCTCGTGATGATGCTTGTTTGTTCGTTTGCCGATCTGCTTCAGATCTTCTTGTGTGCGGAAGAGGTGTGTCCGTGCAAGCGATGGTGATTTGGAGTGCGTATGGTTTTTTTTCCAACCCGTTCCTGCTCTCTCTCTTTCTTTGTGTCAGCAGAGCGTAGAAAGGTGATTAAGGAGCGTTGGCGGGAGTTCTTCGCAAATCCTTCACAGTGGTGGGATCACAGGTTGGAGAAGGTAAAACAAAAGATCGTTGCTGTCATCACGATTGCCTTTGTTTTTGCAGCAAATTCCATACTACATTATTTTGTCCTTGGCTTTTGTCAGTCAGTTTTCTGGTATCAATCCCTGTTGAATGCATTGTGTAGCATGTTGCATTGCTGATGTGCTGGATTTGTTGTGTTTGTGGTGTGCTGAAAGGAAGATACAAGGCATCCTGATTTTACACACAAGGAGACAAAAGATGCACTCTGGCTCGACAGCAATGCAAATCCTCCCTGGGTGGTAATGGAGCTGGCTGCAATGGCACCAAACACAGTACCATTGAGCATTTTTTCATGGAATGTGAGACTTGCCAAGTATGTCAAGGGTGGGCAACCTCATAAGACAATGGAGCTTTTCCAACAAATGCAAGATGAAGGCATGATTCCTGACAAGTTCACCTTTGTCCGAGTGCTCAATGCCTGTGCTAGGGTACGAGCGCTTGAAGAAGGCAGACAAATTCATTCACAAATCATTCAAAGTGGGTGCGAGTCAGATGTTTACGTGGCTAATAGCCTCATTGACATGTATGCAAATTGCGGGAGTATAGAGGATTCTTGGAGAGTGTTCAACGGCCTGCCAAAACGTGATGTTGTCATTTGGAATGCCATGATCTTTGGACTTACGAAATGTGCTCAAGCACACAAGGCATTAGCCTTGTCTGAACAAATGCGAAGAGAACAGGTGAATCCAGACACTGTGACTTTCATGGGTTTGTTGAATGCGTGTGCCAGCGTTGAAGCACTTGAAGAAGGCAGGGATGTTGAGCAACAGATTGTCCAATATGGCTGTGAATCTGATGTCTTTGTATGTAATAGCCTTGTTGACATGTACGCCAAATGTGGGAGCATAGAAGATGCCAGGAGAGTGTTCAATAGGATGCACAGTCGTGACACAGTTGCCTGGAGCACAATGATTTTGGGTTACATGAAATACGGAGAAGGACACAAGGCGTTGGAACTATTCAAACAAATGCAATGGGATGAGGTGCAGCCAGATCCTATCACTTTCACAGGGGTACTGAATGCTTGTGCAAGCATTGTGGCACTTGAAGAGGGCAGGCGTGTGCATGAACAGATAATAAAACATGGTTATGAGTCTGTTGTCTTTGTGGCGAATGGACTCATTCACATGTATGCTAAATGTGGAAGTATAGAGGATGCCAAGAAAGTGTTCAATAAGATGTCCACTCGTGATGTGGTCTCTTGGACTGCAATGCTTCATGGATTTGCCATGCATGGGCATGACAAGGAAGCTCTAGAACATTATGAGCTAATGTGTGAAGAAGGTGTAGAGATTAATAGCATCACCATTGTTTGTCTTTTGTCAGCTTGTAGCCATGCAGGACTAGTAGATGAGGGCCTCCACTTCTTTCATTCCATGGGCTTAGTTTTTGGTATTACTGCAACGGTGGAGCATTATGCCTGTGTTGTTGACCTTCTTGGACGTGCTGGCCATCTGCAGGAGGCAGATGATCTGATCAACACAATGTCTTGTGAACCCAATGTGGCTGTGTGGAAAGCATTGCTTGGTGCATGCAGAATTCATGGTAATGTGGAGATGGGAGAACAAATTGCAAAACATGTTCTTGAATTGGAGCCTAGAAATGCCTCGGGCTATGTGCTGCTATCAAACATCTATGCTGCTGCTGACAAGTGAGATGGATTTGAAGGAAAATAATTCAACAACAGAGAGGAAGGACGGGTGTGAAGAAACAGCCTGGTTGCCCATGGATTGAAGTTAATAATGAGATGTATACATTCATAGTTGATGATCAAGACCATCCTCAAGTAACTAATGCATGCAGAACTAGAGAAATTGTCTGGTTCAATGACCAATACTGAGTACATGCCAGATACCCTATTTGCACTGCATGATGTAGACAAGGAAGAAAAGGGATCTCATTTGTGTCACGATAATGAGAAACTGTCTATTGTATTGGGCTCATCAGCACACCTCCTGGTACTCCGCTCTGCATTTTCAAGAATCTGCTGCAAGTATGTGTTGACCACCACATCACTAGCAAGTTCATTGCAAAGATAGTTGGGAGAGCAATATGGTGACTCCCACATCACCACCAAGTTTGCTACCAAGTTCATTGCAAAGAGAATTGGGAGAGCAATCATAATCAGGAATGACAATTGCTTCCCTCACTTTGAGGATAGTAAGTGTTCTTGCAGACATTATCAGTGATGTCAGTGATCCATACTCTTCTTGTGTGCTGTTGTAAAATCCAACTTGTACCATTGACATGTAGTGAATCAGTGGCAGAATCCTAAATGGTTTGAAAGACTGGTCCCTTGATCTCATCTCTTGTTGTGCAGTGTACTCCATAATTGATTGATGTTTATCCCACTGATGTTCCCACCAGCAATTATTTCTCAGGACCTTATGTGTTTCTCATTGATGTTCTGAAAGCGCTGTCTCTTGAGTGTTAACCAACTTCATGACTTGAGTCTTCCCATTGCTTCCAAGAACCTTAACAGAAACTCAGGATGCAGACTTTTGCATATTTCAACATGGCTATGCACAAATCAGCATGCATAACTGTAAAGGGCAGTAGGAGAGGCAGGGGAGGAGGGTGTTGCGAGAGAAGAGAACGAGAGAGGAGTACTTCTTGCTTCCATGATGGTGCACATCTTCTGTTTCTACCTGCACACACACACAAGCACAACACATGAATCTCTTTGGTGCTGAACTATATAGTGTGTGTTTTAGTTTTCTTGAGACTTATGTAGAGATGCTGTGAGAAGTCTGCTCTTCAGCATGCTCTCTCTTCCACCTCACTAGCTGGCCATCAAGCTCTCGCTTCATGTCTCTGTTTTCATCTTGCTGGCATGGCGGAACAACAGGCTCCATGTGATCATGGTTGCAGGAGAGCCTTCCAAAGACCTGATTTGGAAGTCATCTTATTGCATCTCTTGGGCATCTGTCTCCCAAACCCTTTGCAGTTTGCCAGTGTTGGCATGTAATGTGTGGATTCATCAGCACAAGCCACCCTCACAACATCTGGACATGATCAGGATCCTTGAGTTCATCAGTACATTCTGAGTGTGCCGATGAAGTCTGAACACAGTCATGTTTGCAGCAAACAGTTACAGCAGCAATGGAATTCAGGCTGCCTGTAGTAGTAATAGTGGATGCCAAGGGTTTCCCATTTCATGCTCTTCACAGCATCGCAGGATTTCTGTTTTCCCTGTCATTGATTCTGTCTCTCATGCTTCTGTATAATTCCTGATTTATGCAAAGCATCTGACAGATTTATATAGCCTTCCTCCAGAAGATGAATTCATTTTGCATGGAAGAACTTGCTATTGACGTAGCTTTTTATCTTTCCAGCAACTTGTGGTTCCAACTTCCAACCTAGGACCTGTCAATGACTATGTGCTTGCAACCCATTGCACGGTTGTGACATTTCAGTTTGTTGACTGTGCTCATGGTGTACTGCATCAGTGGCCACTGTGTGCCTTGCGAGCTCTTGTGGCCATCAGTGCAGCTCTGACTAACACAAAACATGCTTGCAGCAGAACACAACTTGTTCATAGGAACATGCTTAAGTGGAGTGTTTGGGTGAACCTTCACCAAAATTCATAGCATGTACCCCATCCACAACGTCCCATTTTCATCCATAATGGACATCATCTGTCTCTTGGGATGCAGGATTTTGTGCAATATTGCCCATTGTTGCGCAGTTAATTCATCCATGAACACAATTTCATTCATCACGAAACTTTACGCATATGGCCAATTACACATCCAGTCAAAATTATCCATGCATATAATTTCATTCATCATCATGTTTTATCCATTTGGCCAATTTGCATGTTTGGTAAATTTTGTAAAAAAAGATAAAATGAAAATTATGCATTGTTGTAACTTAATTATAGTTTTAGAAAATTTAGGAATTAATCGACGGAACAACAAGAATTTCAAGTACTTTAATAAAATCCATGCTAAAAATCCAAGAAAATCCAAGAAAAGCAAGCTAAATTTCATTTTTGGTTTTAAGGTTTAGTTCAAAGTTTGCATTAATTCATGTAGATATTGCCTCTTTACCAAATTCAAATTTTGTTGTGTTAGTCAAGCAAAAAATATAAAACATTAACAATATACATAACATTTGTTTGCACATGCAATCAATACCTACATACGAATATTTCATATTGCATTCTATAATGTTTTCATCTCATAATACTTGCATCAACCTCCCAAATTTTTCATCGGTTTGTTTGTCAAACATGCAATACTTGCATCCACAATTGTTAAATTTGCATTTTGCAACATTACCACCTTGTAATACTTGCATCGTGTTCCCAAAATTTTAACTAGTTTTGTTTAGCTAATTGTTCAATACCAGTATACATAATCATTAAACTATGTTTTGTAACATTGCCACCTCACAATACTCACATTGTGCTCCCAAATTCTTCACTAGTTTTTTTTGGTTGAGTATGCAATCTTTACATATGAGTTTTAAAATGTTCACTATTGTATTAACCATTATGTAATATATGCATACCTACATGTTTTCTGAATTCAAAATTTGCTTATATGTGAATATAACATGTGTCATGTTCAACATGTGGTTTTGGCATAATATCAATGTGAGAATTGCATTTTGAAATTGAGAGTTCACTCAAGGTAAGTTGGACCAACAAATGCTAGTTTTAGCATGACCTTTGATTTGGATATTACATATTGGGTAATTAGTACAACTTGCAATACCAATTTGGTTTTCCAATTCATAATTTTTTTAAATACATGTATTACATATTGTGTAATTAGTACAATTCATTAATAATAAATGAAGGTATTGCAGTGTGATTTAAGATGGGTTAAAATATATATCCATTTAAAAAGGGTATTACAAAATTGTTTCAAAAATGTGTTGAAGTTCCATTCAACCCTAAATACATTAATTTTTGCAATTCCTTCATTGATGATAATCATCACTTTCCACAATATTTTAAAGATTTTTTTATGTGTGAACAATACCAAAGAGGTAATGATTTAACCAAAAAATAGAAAAAAAAATGTTTAAAAAAAAAGTTTAACCAAGAAAAATTTATTGGTTTTGCCAAAAGGTGGAGGTTTAGTTAGGAAGTAAAAAGGTTTTGCTAAAAAGGTGAAAGTTTTGCCCAAAAAATATATTAATTTTGTCAAGATATAAAGGTTTAACTAAGACAAGATATTGGTGTTAAGGGTAGAAATTCCTAGGCTAATTAATGCCATGGGCAACCTATTAACAAAAAAATTATTAGTGGTAGAAATTTTTGTCTTTTACCAAAGGATGAAGTTAATGGGATTAGTTAAATAAATGGTCAATGGTAATCCACCAATCATGTAAGGATTTCTAAAAAGAATTAGGATAAGGATAAGGAAGGGCTATTTTCATAAGAGGCATGTGAACCTTGTGTGGTATGGGAGAAGGGGCGTTAGGAGGAGGATAAAAAGGGATTGTGGATCATTCCTTTGAAGGAGTATTTTAAATTAGATGTGGTTAAAAGAGTTCTTTTGAGGAAAAAATGTGTATTTGACATTGGAGAAAGAGGAAAAAAATATGGAAGTAAAATGTATTTTTATCATTATAATGGAAAATGGTTGATGGACTCTAATGGTTCTTTGTTGATTTTTTGCTCTATTAAAATATGAGAGAAATATAAATAAAGTAGTTTATACTAAAATTATATAGAATTTTGTTATCCTCATATATTAGTTTTGCGTTTCATCTATAGGATTAATAATATTATCTACTCTCTATGGTAATCTTAATCTATATAGTAGGAAATACACTCTACCATAAGATAGAAGTTGTCACAAATGTTAATGTCATGGAGTTCATTCATTTGAATGTTCATCCATGTACCTAACTTTTAGTTTAATTTCAATTCATTTTTAATTAACTTTCAGTTAAGTTTTAGTTCACTTCCACTTAATTTATAATTTAATTCCAGTTCATTATTGGTTCATTCTAATTAAGTTTTAATTAAGTTTGATTAATATCTAGTTAACTCCCAGTCAACTTTAAGTTAATTCTTATTATTAACTTTCAATTAAATCCTAGTTAACTTTAGTTAACTTTTAATTAAATCCCAATTAAGTTAGTTAACTCATAGTTGATTCTCAATTAAGAAGGTTTTCAAAAAAAAAATTACTTGATACACATATAGAAACCTCCTTGGATACTTTTTTGAATTAGGTCCCCAAAGGGGTATAAATAAAAGTAGGACCTTTCATTTTCTTTAATATGTTCAACATTAGTTTTAGGCACAATCTTGCACCATAGTCTCATCATGTTCTTTTCATTTTCATGTTTACATATGTTAGCATAGTAAATATTCATTTTCACATTTGTTTTACACATCTTGTGTTCTTGTTTTTTAATCACATAATCTTGTCTTATTCCTTATTTGAAAGTTAGATTTAAACCTTTCCTTTAGCCTTTGTTCTCATGGATCTTTGTGCTTTTGATAGTAATTGCCATTGGAAAGCACTAACAAGGAGGTAAACCTAAAATTTGAGGTTTATAAGGAAGGTAACATTATTGTAGATGGTAGGTAGAAGCTACAAAAGGTCTACAAATGATCATGGATCTTCTTTCAAATTTACAAATGACACTAGGTGCAAGATAGTAATTGTTGTAAAATGGTAGTTGTTGCAAGACGGTAAGTAAACAAAAGATAAATCTCACTTTCATGTCTTTCCATTTTTTAAAAAAAATCTTTTTTATTCAATAACCCTTCCTTGATGGTAATTAGGTTGTTAGATCGTGTGTCTTACAATTGATTTTGCCAAAAGGTGGAGGTTTAACCAAAAAAGAAAAAGGTTTTGTCAAGAGGTGTAGGTTTAGCTAAGAAAAAATATTAATTTTTCTCAAAAATGGGGGTTTAACCAAAAAAATGTAAACATTTTGTCAAGACATAATGGTGTAATCAATAAGTAAAAATGTTTTGTCAAAAGGTAAAAGTTTAGCTAAGAAAAGATATTGATTTTGCCAAAAGATAAAGGTTTAGTTAGAAAGTAAAAAATTTGCAAAAAGGTGAAAATTTAGCCAAGTAAAAATATTAATTTTCCCAAGATATAAAGGTTTAACCAAGACATTGTAAAGGTTTTGTTGAGAGGCAATGGCTTATACAACAAATAAAAAGGTTTTGCCAAAAAGTAAAAAGGTTCTGCCAAGATATAAAGTTTTAGCTAGGAAGTAAAAAGCTTTTATTGAGAACTAATATTTAGCTTGAAATAGAATTTTTTTGTTGAGATATAAAAGTTTAGCTAGGAAAAGATAAAAGTTTTGCCAAGGAAAGATAAAAGTTTTATTGAGCGATATAGAAAACATAGAGATTTAGCCAAAAAATAAAGAGGTTTTTTCGAAAGGTAGAGGTTTAGCCACAAAAATATATAAGTTTTGCCAAGAAGCAAAGGATTAGCCAAGAAGAAATAAAGGTTTTTTCCTAGAATATAAAAAATTAACCAATGAAAAAATGAGGATAGGTAGGTAGGTAGGAAGGGGGGTCAATTGTTAGTTGGTAGATAGGGCCAAGATGGAGGTTAGTAGGGTAACTAGGTCAATAAGATAGCTAGGTCAGTGAGGTAACTAGGTGGGAAAGTAGTATGAAAGTCAGGGTTGAGAAAAAACCAGCCCCCAAAAAAAAAATATTGGTCAGAAACCAAAAAAAGGTTGACTGATTGACACTGGATGAAAAAATGCAGCCCATCCCATGGACAGAACAGCCAACTGGTGCATTGGTGGATGCTGGTTCACTATGGCCCTTGAAGAACAACTATCGAGTTCTTGAAGAAAAACAGTTGCTTTGCTTAAATAGTGTTGCTGATTTTCATGTTTCCGTAACCACAAATTTTTTTTGCATCAAAATAACTTTCACACTTTGATGATAACAATATCTCTACCAACCATAACAAAATGGCCTGTACATACTATCATGGATGTCAAAATACAGGCTTCAAATAGTGAGTGCAAAACAAGCTCAGTTTGGGCCAATAAATGTGACCAGGAAGCAGTCACACTCTTGAAGAAGAGAGCCAGTAAAAACACATTGTTTTCAATTGGCTGACCATAATAATTGTTACAAGCGGTGACAATAATAAATAAGCCACACTATTGACTGATAATCCAAAATATATAGTGTACAGGTTAGTTTTACTGGTGTGGCTGGGAGATGCTCTACAGCAAGTACAGGGACTTGGGGAACTGGAATGTACTTGACATGGCGATGAAACCTCACTTTGACACACCTATTTCATGCTTAAGCAAACAAACACCCAGCCATAACAGTCATGCCAGAAAGCATGTCCTTTGAAGGCATGTACTACTACTACTACTACTACTACT
>Ga0116231_10013203_pt1 | contig 11713 bp, 13 predicted proteins | sample S1TSphgellanicum_2_FD_89695 | JGI IMG/M metagenome (GOLD analysis project Ga0116231, IMG submission 89695) | Host-associated microbial communities from peat moss isolated from Minnesota, USA - S1T2_Fd - Sphagnum magellanicum MG | ecosystem: Host-associated > Plants > Peat moss > Unclassified...
GGCCTTTTTTTTTTTCTCTTTTTTCTTTTTCTTGAAATAACACACCTGTGCATTATGCACATGGTTCACACTAGTTAAAGGTGATAATCACAATATATGAGTTTTTTATCATCAAGTGAATCAAACTTTCATCTTGGTGGATTTTTTTAAAAATTGTTTGAACTTGCAATGTTTTGGACATATAATGTGAATACCAAATATCTAGCTTTGAAGGTGTTATTCAAATTTTTTGCATTGCAATATGATGTCACACATTGTTGGTACCATGATTGCCATCATATTTCATAGGACTCTTACTTCTTTCAAGTTCATAATGAAATGTGTTATCTTGTTTGAACTTTTTGAAATGTTTTGAATGGATTGTGCAAATGGTGTTATCTTGTGTGGAGTAGTTGTATTACATATATTGTTCCTTTATATGAAAAATTCATGTCATGCAATGTTATATTTGATATTATGAATATCATCCCTCATGTTTTTTAGCAATGATACATGCACATTTGGTAACATATGTTGAACAATTATTCCTTGTTGTATATTTTTAATCAATAACCTTTCTTTTTTAATATTTGCCCACCTCCAAAGGCAAGAAATTGTCTTTTTGCAAAAATGAATGAACTCCATGGATAAGAAATAATGTCATTAATGTTCACACTAAGTGAACATGAAAAATGACCATGATGCACAATACATCATAAATATAAATAATAATCATACATTATCCCATAAAATGCAGCATTTTAGTGGATTGAGTGAACAAGCAAAGGGATGATATGCAATTATTAAAGGAATGAAACAATGTTGTATTCTTGACACACCCTTAAGTTTGTAAAGTGGTAATTGTGGTTGAGAAATGCTTGTAGAAATCTACCATGCCCTTTTTGTTACTTCAATTACATTAAAAAAATAAATAGAATGTTTAATAAAATTTTGAACTAAAATTGAGTCATAGACACACACAAATTCAACCATGACCTACATTTTGGTAATTACCCTCACTAAATTATATTTTGCAAGTTTCATTACATGTTTCCATGGGAATTGTATATCTATATGACTTTTTAAAAACTAAACTTGGTGAAGGTTCCCAAAACTCAAATTGTTTCAAGCCCAGACTAATATTGAGATTTTTTAAATTTAAGGGGTCATTGACACCCTTGGAATCATGACATTCAATGGTTTTAAAATTGTCCCTAGCTTTGAATTGATGTTGAAATATTTACATGTATTTTGTCATTATAAGCAATTGATGAGGATTGGAAGAAAATATATTGTTTATCATAAAATTGAATTTCATTGGGCATTGAGCCAACCTTGGGGATAAATTTATTATCAAATAACTCTAAGTTCAATTACAAATATTGAGTTTTTTCAACAAAATTTGTGACTTTTCCAACAACAAGAAATAGGATTATTTTTTTCCAATGTCATTCGACTTTTTTTTTCTAATGTTTTGGGAAAAAAATCAATTTTTTTTAATATCAAATAATCTGAAAAAGAAGGAAAATCTTTGATGAGAAGGTGGCAGAATAGTGAATTTTATCAATAAAAAATTAGAGATTCTATGAAAATGTCATATATGTCCATACAAATGACATTGTTGGACAATAATAGTTGTCAAATGGTCTTGCTATAAGGTATAAGGATCAAGTGTAGATTTTTGGTGATAAAAACCTATGAACATGAAACTTCCCCAACATGTTTTGATATAACCACAAAGGTGTTAACAACATTGATTATTATGTGTTGGACATTAGTGGCTTGAGTGTAATATTCAAACCAAACAACTTACACCTACATAGGTAACGCGTTATGCTATTTGCATGACACAATCATGACATCCTTACGAACCATTCAAATATCAATAACTATAGAAATCACGAACGACACCAAACTTGATGCATTGTGGTCATCATAGAAGCAATTTACAATTGATAACATACCATGAAAATCAATTGTTAACTTGTGAACTCTCATTATGAAGTACACACATATGCTAAGTCTTGATAACATACCAATGAAAATCAATTGTCAACTTGTGAATTTTCGTTATGAATTACATACATATTGCTCAGTCTTGATAAAATACCAATGACAATCGATTGTCAACTCGTGAACTTTCATTATGAATTACACACATATTGCTAAGTCACAATATGAAGAAGGCACACATTGGAAAGTTGTAGATTGTTCTAGCAATTTTGTGAACTAGGGACTTACAATATGCCAAAGTCAAACTTACTTGGCCATATCTAATTGTAAATATATCATTCTTCATAGAGGTTGTCGCCCAAAATCAAATAAGATAACAAGGGGTTAACAGCTAGGCTGTCTCATTTGCATCATGCATGGTTGAAAATTGCTAATTTGATAGTGGTTTGCAAGCTCATGTTCAACACTAAAGAAGGCCACATTGTGGAGTAAAGGTATGTCACACTCAACTTGTGTGACAAGAAGGGCTAGGGTGGTTGATAAGCCAATATGTACTAGTTCTGTATAACTTGTAGAAGAGGCAAAAAGCTGACTGAATCAGCACGGCAGATCTTGTTGTCCAATTTCCTTGTGACGTTGCCTGCCCTAAGAATCATGTTGGGCAATGGGGAATGACCCTAATCCCAACAATCGGTGGTAAGCACTCCCTTCATGCCAGAGTGAGCCAGCACCCACAAGCACACCAGGAAAGATGGATGGTAAGTGATCAGGAAACAGTTTTCTATTGGGTTTAGGGTTTAACCCCAAACCCCATGGTGGATTCGCTCATTTGCTATTACAGTTTCCAAGTCCATGTTGGTGTGCTCTCCCACACACACACACACACAAACCCCATGGTGGATTAGCTCATTTGCTCATTAGCTCATTTGCTATATTACAGTTTCCAAGTCCATGTTGGTGTGCTCTCCCACACACACACACACACAAACCCATGTGCCTATAAGCCATCTTTGACAAAGTCTGTGTTGATGTGCACACCCACACCCCGTGCATAGCACCATTTTTGACAAGTCTGTATTGATGCGCGCACACACACATTGTGTGTAGTGCCATCTTTGACAAGTTCAGTGTTGGTACGCACAAAGTTTCACCCTGTATAGCACCATCTTTTTGAAGCCCTCCTTTTTGGTGGGAATCATACCAAAGTTCAATGGCAGGTCTGTTTGGGTCTCTGCTGAATAATTCTTTGATTTTCAAGATTTCATTTGAACAAATGAAATATTTCAAAAGATGTTTCATTTTCATTCACAACAAAATTTCTTTGAGAAAAAAACGTTCTTTTGAAAATTTCAGCATGTCTAAAAATAATATAATTTATATTGAAGGTAGCTGCTACCATAGGCTAAGGTCAGTTTTGACAAAAAGAATAATTCTTTTCTCCCAAAAAAAAATTGTTTTCAAAATTTGAAATTATTGAATTTTCCATGATCTATTATGATATTTTCACATGTGTCCTGAAATTATTCCGAGTGTAGCCCATGATAATTATGAAGATTTTCAACTTCATATTTTCACAAAAAAATCATTTCACTATTTTGAGGATTATTTAATGACAAAACTAACCTTAGGATAAGGAATTCAACTAGGGTAGTTGTAATCATATTCTATTTAGTTGCAAAGCTGTGGGTGATGAATACCATAAGAGAAATTTACGTTGTTTTATGGTCAGTCAAAACAGGTTATTTGTATCTACTTTTGAAAAAAGTTTTGGGTTCCGAAAAATGGAAAGGTATCTGTAAGTAGAACTATTGAAAACTGGGCTACAAGAAGAGATTTGCCTATCCAGCTGCTTGCTGAATTTGACAACAGATTCTCACCCAATAATAAATAGTCTGAGATACCACCAGATTTTGTGAATTGCTCTTGTTTCAAGTTTTGTTGAAATTAAAGGTCTGCTGCTTTCTTCTTCTTCTTCTTCTCTTATTTCACCAATTTTGAAGTTTTCAACAGCTTCGGTCCTCCTGCTATGGAATACTTTTGCACAAAAACTAGTGAATAAAGTCTTGTTCTGCAACTGAAATTGTTTGGACATAGTAGTCAGGATTGTTTTTGGGGAGACCTTGACTGCAAGTTTGTCTATGTCCTGCAATTTTTTTTCTCTAGTTGATGCAAAAGTCATGTTTGCAATTGCATATTGCACGTGTGTGTAGAAGTGATTTCGACTTGTTTTCTTGACTCTATAGTCAAATAGGACTCATCATTTATGTCATGTTTTGACTTAGTGTTGTAATACCTTTACCATTCCAGCATGTTTTTGACAAATTTTTTTCCAATTTTTCACTTCAGCCACAAAAATAAAAATTTCCTGAAATTCTTACAGTTGAGGTGGGAAAAAAAATGCCAAATAATTTTGCATTATTTAGGCACACTGAACCACCAAGCTTTAAGGCAGCCAGTCAACAATGATGTCAAACAAATTTCTAGAACTTTCAACATTAGGAGCAACTGATTTTGAGAAAACTTGACATTTATTGGAAAAAAAATTAATTTGTCAGAATGGTAAATGTACATTAAACTAAGTTCTACAATTTTCAACTTTGTGAGGAGCTGATTTTGAGAAACTTTGGCATTTATTAAAAATAATTTAATTAGTGCTAGAATGGTAAAAGTGTTTTAGCACTCAAGCAAAATTCAAACCAGCCATGCCCTTGGGTGAACGAGCACCCACCCTGGTATCATGGTAAATACCAGTGTTGTGTGGTTCTCTCTCTTTTTTTTTAATGAGAACCACTAATTCCAGTTCTTTGCAAGACTTGAGAGAAACGACTCGATTTTTAATTTTTAAAACTTTTGAGAACTGATCATGGTATCATTTTTTAAAATAATAATAATCAAGTCAATTCTCAAATAAGCTGATTCTCACAATGTGATAATACTTGCCTTTTGTACCTAATTTTCACAACCCAAATCTCAATTTTATATTAATTTAAAAAAATCTCAGTTAAAAAATAATTTGAAAAAAACAAACTTATGTTTGTATGTTTGAGTGTCGCATCCCATCACTTCCTATCTCCTCCTCACTAAACTAACCTAAATCAAATTAATCTAATCTATCTTAAATTAATTTAAAACTTTTTTTAACTAAGATATATAGACCTATGAGAGAATATTTAAGATCTTAAAGGAAGTTGAATCCTCACACATTGTTCATTTGCTTCTAAAGTTCATAAAACATTTGTAGTCATCCAAATGGTTCAATTTGATAAATGAATGGAGAACACATGGTGTGCTTGATGTAAAAAAGTTTAGTGCTTGATGATGAGTGAATTAAAATAGATTGAGATTTCAAGCTTAAAATCTTGGATCATTGCAACTTTGCTTTTTAAATACAAAGAAATTTTGTAAAGCCCTAGTTGATGCACCCATTAGATTTTAAATCACTAGAAATGGATTAAAAATGAAGAAGATAAGAGGCTGGAATGAGAGAGATCTAAAGTTATTTTTACAAAAAAATTTAAAGCAAAACTATCATTCATCCTCTTCTTATGTTTTTGGCCTTGCTCTTTTATTTTTGACATTTCAAAAACATTTGCAACCCTTGAGTTTGTGCATCCAATGACACAAAAATTGCTCAATTGGTTGAAGATGAGAAAAAATTGAAAAATGTTCAATCGCTCAATTGGTGGAAGATGAGAAAAATATTGAAAAATGTTTGATGATAAGTATATGTTCACTGATGGGCAGTTTACTCTAGTGCTCTGAGAGATGGATTTTGGTTCTGTCATAGAACTGACTGATTCTTTAAAAAAATTTAAACAAAATAATCGATTCTCAATGACCCAGTTCTCACTGGAGATTCTCAAATTGAATATCACCAAATGTGATATCAATCAGTTCACATTATTAGAATCAATTTGAGAAATAAGGATCCGAGTGAGAACTTCCCAACATTGATAAAAAAAACCCCAAATTTCATCTAAATCACTTCTAAATATTACAAATATCCCATGCTTAAACTAAATCAGGGTCTCTGAGTCCAAAACTAGTATTTCTTAGGTTTAATTTGACCACTAAGTGGCCTCACTCAAGAAGGCAAAGTACCAGTGCAAGTGCTGGTTCACTCAGTCCCAGCTATGTGCTATCGAATTTGATAATATTACATTTCTATGTGATGGAATGAAAGGGATATACTGTAGCACCTGAACGGAATTGGCACAAATTATTATTATTATTATTATTATTGCTAAAATTTTGAAAATTTATTTAGTGTTTGCATTGAAATTTTAATAAAATCAAAAGTTCAACTGTCAGGTTTGAATCACATACCTTCAACTAATGAGACATAAGACCAAGACATTCTGGACACATTAGACCCTTCCACAACCTTGAAGAGAGATTGTTTATTATTTTATATACCCATTTGTCTGCCAAAAGTTTCAGACTTAAAAAACCCAAGTGCCAAAGTTAAGATTTAAAATTTAATTAATTATTCAGCAGTTTGTTGCTGAAATCATTCAGGTCCTACAGTACTTAGCGTCATTTGAGCATATTAAAGATTGATACATGATCTTGTTTTTGCTTGTCAAAGTCCATATGTTTTGTGCTTCTACTCACCTGTTTGCTAAATTTTATCCCATAGCTTTATTGTTATGCTTTGTCAGTTGCATGTCAATCAATATGTGCTAGTAAGATAGGTGCAGAAAAAGTCCTCAAAAATCAACTTCAACATTCTCTTTTGCTAGCCAGTTTGGGTTCATAGTGCATGTCCATTATAAACCCAAGGATGGACAGAGCTCACAATTTGGGGGGGCAGGGGGGTGGGGTTTGAAAGTTGTTATCTGTTTTGTTTTACAGTTCTGTGCATTCCTCAGTTAATTCGTTCACAGATGGATTGGAACTCCTCTGCCTGCTGTGATCTTTACTCTAGCCTAGTCTTGTGCTCACTATACACAAATGCATCATGAACAACAGTTTATACTGCTAGCACAAATTCTTGGGTTTCATCAATGGGCATTTACCTTATTTCCACTGTACTTTGAAGAAGTAAAAGACCTTCCATCAGTTTGGCAGTGGCTGCAAATGCCAATCAAAACATGTCAATAAACCAAAGGCAGGAAAAGAGAATTGTCAATGCCTGCTCAATAAAACACCAAACATCAATTTCAGGAAAAATGTCACATTGTACCAAGCCAAGCCAAGCCAAGCCAAGCCAAGCCGAGAGCACAGCCATCAAGCACTTGACTCATACGCTCATCAAACCAATTAAGGTGTGCTTCAGGTCTTCAAAGAGGCACAAATATCTCCAAATGGAGGTTTCATTGCCTTCATGACCATGAATTGCAATTTTCGATTCCAAGTTTTCTCTATAACAGGAGTTACTGTTGATACACAATCCAAAGGAGGAGAACCCTTGGGGCCTGCTTGCAGGTTTCTATAGGACAGTTCAGGGTGGTCTAAAAGCCCCACAATCTCAAATGAGTGTGAAGGCAAATTAAACAGAATCAAATTACACAAATTTGATCCCACATTGCAGATGCACATGGAGAAAAACTTACAGACGCAACAGCAAAAATGAGTTTGCACCATTGCTGTTGACAACTTCAATATATAGAAAATGACTCTGATTTCTCAACTGCAGTAACTTCACCTGCATCCAAGGGAGCAGAATTTGGGAGATCCAAATTCATCACATGCCCACTCATATACAATTAGCTTTGGTGCCCAAATGAGATGAGAAATCTGGGGCATTGGGGGTAATAAGCCACACCATGGGATCGTACACAATTCAGGTATGAGTCCCAGGGAACAATAATGTGGTAGATTTTACAAAACCATTTCTATGATGATAAGATATTTGAGGCAATGGCTGTTACACTAGAAAGCACAGCCAATATTACCATTACCCAAGCCTCCCATTTGTCTTTTAGTGTTGCTATCCTGGGCTTGTCCCTGGACAACCCCAACCCCAGAAGCCAACAGTCAGTCAGCATGCATCAACATCATGGTGCAGTCAACCTGATTATCAACAAGCGAAAAAATAGAGGAAGTATGATTAAGTCCATGACACATTGAGCATCAAAAGCATTGAACTCACTTGAGCAAAATGAAGGCTGGGAAGATAAAGGCCAAGCAAACACTTGCTGTTGCCCCAGTAAATTGGAAAGCAACCCAGATATTGGGCACCAGTGTTGAGCCAATAAAAATAAGACCCACCAATACACCAGTGAGGAGAACAAAGCGAAGGTTGTCATGGACAAGGGGATGTGCCTTTGGGAATAGGAGTCCATCTACGTTGAGACGGAGTGAAAAATGCAATAGAGGGAAAACCAACATGATGTGAACAGCATAACTGGCACGCACAATGAGAGCAATTGTGTGGGCGAATGGAATACCAAGATCCGTATCAAAATTCGCTAACACATCATCACTTGTTGCCTCACCAAAGAGAAGATAAGCAAACATGGCAGTGCATAAATAGATGCCCGTGCACAGTACTAAGGAATCACGAACAACTTTCTCCATCTTTAGATCAGATGGCTCCGTTGAGACCTCAAGCTCATTTGCAATTGGATGCACTGAAACAAGCAATTCAAATCACAACAGTTTCCAGAGTATTAAGATTCACTCCCTTTGTTGTAACAGAGGAAATTGCAGGTGCAAGATAGATGATAATTATAATCTAAGTGAAGTTGGAAAAGCACAAGAGGGAGGGAGCAAGCAAGAGAAAACAGACCATTGTGGTGACAAATGTAAGCAGTGACCATTACAGGAACAACTGTAAATAGGTGCCAAAAGGAAGTTGCGTCATGCACATCAGGTGTCAGTCTTGGCCACTCAATCTCTCCTGCCACTAATTTCCATAACGCAACTGCCACCGTAATCACCACAAACACTAGAGCCAATGCAACTGATAATGCAGAGCTCCATTTTAATGAATCTGCCAAACATGGGCCCCACAACAAGCAGACCATAATTAATAAACCAGAAACCTATTTCACTGAGTATGTCAAATCCTGATATGCAAACCATGTGTAAAGAATAGATGCCATGAGACTATCAATGCCCAGATTTCTTTTTGAGTCACATGAGCCCCACATTCCATTAGCTTCTGTTGGTCGGTCACCATATATGATCAAAAGGACAAGATATTGAAACCATTCAAGCCTTCTGTGTTTGGTTTTATTGCATAACTCAAAGCTGCAACTGTATATGAGAAGAATGTAGTTCTAAGAGTTGACAAAGCTAAACCCAAAAGAAGCTCTGTTTCTTCATATCATGCAAGTGAGCAGCCACACATAACATTAGCATTACAATCTGCATCATCATGTATGAATGGAATTTGACTAAATGAGCACTTAACACTGAACAGAAGCAATCCCACAGCTGTTTTAAAAACTGTGGTGATCATCAAATTGATGTTGCAAAGAGCTGGAGGTAAAACCTATGATTCCAACTTATTTCATTTGAGAGACAAGGGTAAATAGGTCACAACAGGATACACAACCAACAAGAAATGAGGAAGAACCATGGAGAAATGGTACATGAGATGACAGTGATGACAAGTTTGAGATCAGGGCTGATAGTGGAAGAAAGACAAAAAATTACCGATGTGTTTGAAAGAACAAAGTGGGAGGAGAATAACAACAGTTGTGGTGAAGAGAACAAAAACCCGCTCATTCCACCATGTTCGCCCCCCTGCCCACTCCTCCAGTACACCCGTATGGTGTGGCCCCGCACCGGTTGTCCCAGACATAACATCCCCTGATGATCATTGCAAACTCCTTTAGAGCATTGTTGCACAACCATTACAGGACTGATCTAGAGCTATTACCCATCTAGTACAACTCTAATATTTGGTACTCCTAAAAGCCAATTTAAGCATTCAAAACTTCCAGGCTGTTTCTTGAACCAATCTTTCTATTTGTCCTCAATGGGATTGTAAAAGCATGAGAAAAATCAAAGAGAAAACAATCACAAAACTCCTGGTCAACATCATCACAAGCAAAGAGAGTTTCCTGATTCACTCTCAATTGTCTCGTACCAGGCGAGGTTCACTCCCCACCGTATATACGTGATTTTCTGGGAGCTGCAGGAGAATATTTTTATTTGGATCCCAAAAACTCTGGGAGAAAGTTGACATGGATGGGGTCAGCAAGAAAATAACTCTGAAGTCAATTCTGAACCATGTTGATGGTATGGAGAATCATAATCCCTGAATCATCTAGGGGATTCAAGGATAAAGGAAATAGAAAAAAATAATAACAAAGCTATCGTAAAGGGATGACCTATCCAAGCATTTCTGAGTCTGAATCTCTCCAAGGCATAAACATTGGAGAGACCTAGTGAAATGGGATGCAGCATGGAAGATTCATCAGTCCCAGCCCAAACAGGAAGAAGAAAAAACATGACTGAAAATAAAAATACTGAGATTGCCCTTGCTGATAAAACTTTAAAAATGCAAAGGTTTATATTCCAAAAAAACACCTAATAAAGCAATTTCATTAGAAAGCAAGAAGAGGTTGAAGACAATATAAATTCAATGCCAAGAAAGAAAGAAGCAAAACCCTATCTTCACACTGGATAGTGTGGCAACAAATTCCATTTCAAATCCTCATTTCCACAAACAATGATTTGTTTTGCAAAATGGGATGCGGGTCCAGAAGAACAAATCCTGACTGTATGTGACAGACATGAATGACTGTAAAAACTGTCAGTAAGGAAAGCAGCACAAAGGGAAAACACCGTTGTTAAAAGGGATCATAAAAGAAAAAAGAAAAAAACTCTCTTCGATGAGAAAAGAGAAATGCATGAGGAGAAGGACAGGCATAATCAAGGATAAGGCAGATCACAATTTAATGAGAAAAAGGAGACTTGGAATGAAGAAGAATGTATGCAGGAGAAAGCGCGGAAGAGTGTGCATCACCGTACCTATGATAACGATGTAGACAATAAGGATTCCGACGTTGTTGATGATGATGCACAGCTGCACTGCAATCCTTCCCGCTTCACCGAACGCATCGTCCATCAAGGCGCCATAGGATCTAGCTTTACAAGGCCTGGAGTATCGCAGCAACGCCTGGATAGAATTCTCGCTCAGAATTGCAGCAAACAAGATAGCCAGGAGTCCTAAAGGCAAACCGAGCACCTTCATAGTGGCAGGCAACGCCATAATGCCCGCTCCAACGATGGTCGTCGATAGATTGAAAACGGCAGAAGGCGTCGACGCCTCATGGTAATCATCTTCCTCCTTCTCGCCAATTTCCAACAGATCCTGTCTCTTGCTTGGCAACAAAGGACTCGTCTCTGAACTCTGCTGCTGCTGCTGATTCTTCTTATTACGCTTGTATTCCAAGTCTCGAACTTCACCTCCTTGCTCCTGAACACTATCCATCATCCTCCCCCTCCTCCTTGCTTCTTCGTTCTCACTGCTCCACAAAGCTTTTGTCTCTATTCTCACTTACGGATCCTTGTTACAGATACCAAAACTTCGAAACTAGGACTGGGGAGGGGACCCCAAAAAAACCAGCACAGACAACAAAAAGCACACAGGAAAGAAAGAAAAAACGCAAAAAAAACAAAAATACAGCAAAATCCGTTGTTCGCGGACTTGTGTGTGTGTGTGTGTGTCTCTCTCTCTCTCTCTCAAGGTCGTCTCCACAGACAGAAGCAGAGGAGAGAAAACGTTCAAGAAAGCAGCAAGGAGAGGTAGAGCGCAAATGGCGTACATAAAAGGAAGGGAGAGAGAGAGAGAGAGAGAAAAGGGGGGGGGGGGGGGGAGAGA
>Ga0116231_10013204_pt1 | contig 11712 bp, 7 predicted proteins | sample S1TSphgellanicum_2_FD_89695 | JGI IMG/M metagenome (GOLD analysis project Ga0116231, IMG submission 89695) | Host-associated microbial communities from peat moss isolated from Minnesota, USA - S1T2_Fd - Sphagnum magellanicum MG | ecosystem: Host-associated > Plants > Peat moss > Unclassified...
AAGACCAAAGTTAAAAAAAAAATAGGGAAAGGGCAAAAAAAAGAAGCACAAAAAAAAAAAAAAAAAAAAAAAAAAAAACATTTAGGATGAAAAACAACTAATTAAATCCCAATGGTAACATCAAAATTGGTATAAGATAAACAAGTTGAAGATACATTTGTAATTTCATCTTATGAAAATAAATTTCAATTTAAAACAAATTTTGAATGAAATGGGAAGGTTTTTTTTCGAAGTTATTTTTTCCCAACACCATAGTCATGAATGATGGAAATGACAAACATGTTTTCAATATTTTGTGCATCAATTTGCATCCCATTTTTTTTCAATTGAATTTCAATTCAAATGTAACTTAATTTTCACATAATCAACTCATTTTTTCATCATTTTATTATTGGTAATTGTGAATAATAGTGCAAAGCCCAAATTATGTAACATGAATCACAATAGATACCCAAGCTCTTGTAAAAGCTTGGGCCAAAAATGGTGATGCATAAAGTTAGAAATGAAAATATTATTCAAGCAATGAGGTGAGGCATCACACACCCAAAAATGTGCAATCAAAATATCCCCCAACTACACCAATGTGATAGTTCTATGGTAAAGCCTTTGTTTAAGACCTAGGCACCTCAAAGCCCATTTGTGTGTAGGTGGAAGTCTTGTTGGTCTTTTGCCATTGGGAATGCCAATGACTTGTTAGGTTGGGTTTGTAATTGTTCTTCAAAAAATAAAATAAAATGACATTCACCAATTGCACCATATTTTGTCCCAAATCCTTTGCCCAAAAGTGTGATCTTATATTATATTGTATGCAATTATTAGTGATTAAAGGAAAATATTTTCATAAATTTATGTTGGTAATATAACTTTTATTTGTGAAACATTAAAAATAAAATAAAATTTGAAAGGTTAGTAGAAATGGTAGGGAAAAAAAATTGAGTTTTGGGATGCACTCACAACTAATTTATATTATGTGCTCTTACACTTACATGGTCAAAAACACGTAGACAACACTATGTAAGGGCATGCAACAATCACTTACACCATCTTGTGTAACTTCTTTTGGATTCATCTAGAGTTTATGGTTTCAATTAATTCATATATGTGTGTGTGTGTGTGTGTGTGTGTGTTTTGGTAATCCAAAAAATTATTATTCAAAAAAGTATTATTTCAATACCTTTTCAAGAAATAACATGAAAACATGCATTAAAATGTTAAATAATAAAATCAAAATTGAAATTGACACAAGTAATGATGAAAATTGAAAACCATATCAGAATTTACAAGAGAAATAAAAAGGGGGAGAAGACATTATTACTTTAATAAACCTTCATCCCTTTTACCACTATTACCTCTTTGTCACATTTTTGAAAAGAAGCTTCAATTAAAATTTAAAGATTATTAGTGTTCATTTCATAAATCCATTTTTTTCCCCCAACCACCAGGTTCTAATAAGAGAATATATATATATGATGAGCAATGTAAAAATAAAAAATTTGGGCATGTAAATGTAAATGATTTACACTTACACACAACACTAATTTGATCATTTTTGCACCAAGTTTTCATATAATAGATTGATTACCAAAATTTTAATGTTGAAGGACTTTGATGGGATTGATTGCTAGATGTCATATTTGACACAAATACCTCCAAAGGAGAAAGAGTTTGATAAAATAGAAGGTAAGTATGTAGGCCTCAAACTATCACATTGATTCTTCATTGATTTGAGGACCTCTTTTAAACATATTTGAATATAGTAGAGGCCTCGTTCCAATCCTTACAAATTTAAGTTTTTTTTTTCATCAAACAACCCTTCTTAATCCAAGAATGAAGACCCCCATGCATATGACACAAAGTGCAAGTGTGGCATAGTAACATACTTTTGCAACACATGCATTTTGGAAATCATACATATGTAAAATGACATGCAAATTGCCTAAAATATTCACATATTGTTGGAGTAGTTTTGGATCCTTTTGTTTTGCTTTGGAAACGCACTATGAATCCATCACGAACCACTTACTATCCCCCAAAGGACTTGAGAAGGGTTTGGTCAACTTCTTGGTGATGAATTGATATCCCAAAATGAATTAGCTCCTTTGATACATGCCTTTTGGACATATGTAAATACCAAGAAGAATCGAGAATGTCACGTACAATGGGACCTTCTTAGGGTTTGCAAAATGCCTTTTTCCCGCCATGACTAAAGCTTGATCACCAACTATCTCCAACACTATTATGTCTCATTTCCCAATCACTTCAAGCTAACAAACTAAAACTCATAAACACAAGTTGTGGTACTAAAAGCATAACCAAAGGGAAGCAAAAGGCTAAAGAATCAAAACACTAATGGATGGACCTTTAAGGGATGATGGAGGTAGGGAGTAATGCGTAAAGTCTTTTGAGTTTAACTAGATAATGTTTAACATATGTACAAATGGTGAGACACCCAAAAAAAGGTTCAAACTTCTCCCAAACTTAATGGACTAAGAAGTTCCATGTTTTAGAATGTGCCAAAGTTGAATTCTCAAATGCTAAATTTTGCCCATGCACCCACCATCTACAGAACTACATCTTGTCACATGTGAACCATAAGGGTAGACAATCTTAACAACAAGCCAATTGCACATGGGTGATTTCAAAAATACAACAATCTTGACCTTTGATCCTTCTTGCTTGACATTTGCTTCCTAATCTACAACCTACAATTGCCACCAAAACATTTCCTTGCTTTGCTACAACCCTACCCAAGAAGAGAGAAGCTCAATCCTCTTATAAGCTTTTTCGCCCTCTCTGATTGATCTGGAGTGACTCTGGAGCAAAGATATCTTCATGATAATCTCCAGAAAATTTTGTCATTCCGATAGTAGAAATTGGGAAAAGAGTTGCCATGGAGAGATTTTCTATGTATACCATGACTCCACATTGCCATTGTCAGTATCGGTGCCATTTTGATGCACCCTCCCCTTTTTCGCCCTTCTCCTTCGGCTGTGCTTCTTGACTACAACAGTCGGGTTGTTGGAATTATAATACTCAAAATCCATCAAGGGATTGTTGTCAATTGGTCCTGAACTTTGGCGCTCTAGACCATCAAGCAGCACAACTCCCCCACAGTCACCCTCTGGAATTTCTGCATCCTTGAGAATGTGAGGTCCAACTTCAAAGTCCAATGAATTAGCTTGTTGCAAATCTGATGCAGCCACCTCTACCCGCTTCCTCAAATTCCTTAAAATTAGCATTTCAAGGAATTTCATCACTTCAACTACATGCAATAATGCTGTCATTGCATCTCCCACCTGAACAAAACAGTGACATACATCATCAACCTGGTATCATTTAGAGGAAGAACTCAGAAAGTCGGTTGAAAGGAAACCTGAACATTGAAGCACAGATGTACAAGAGTAAAACTGGAATCACTACCTCATTGCCTGTCACACTTGCTATGATCAAACTTCCACAAATGAATATAAAATAATCAAATCTTGCACAAAGTTATGGGGTTGCAAGCGGCATTTAGACATGGCAGTCTGCACTTCAGGATGCCAAAAAAAGAACAAACCTGGGTCATGTTGGGAGCAAAAACCATGGCAATGTTCCGTGCATTCATCATATTCATGTGTTTTTCTTGGGTGACATCAGTCATCAGATTTACAGCCCAATCAAGCAGAGAAGCTTTCATGGGTGGCAATAGTTTCAAAAGGGCGATACAATCTTCTTCATTCTGGCAATCTGCCACTTGCTCTGGTGTCAATACATCCAGTATGGCTTCTGGAAGCTCACGGAACCATGCCTGCATTTAAAGAGTTATTAGAACTTCTCAGTTCTATATCCGGAAACTTGATAGAAATTTGTGTGGTTCTGCACTTGTGGTTCTAGATTTTACATATCCTAACCCTACCATCTTGTTGACAATTCCAAGACAGAGAAACTATCATTCACATGGAATGTGGCACTGGTTGGAAGACACCTTACTGACAACAACCATTCACCATTGAACTCAATAGAGCAAGCAAAAAACCAAACTCTAGTAAGCACCTTGATGAGACCCGCAAGGCAATGGCAATCGACATTTGCAGGTACAATCCCCCTTTTGAGTTGATCCCGTATACTTTCCTCAAGAGTAATCTCTGGATTGATTCTAAATATACCTTCCACCTGCGGGATCAAGAAGAGAAAAAGGGAGGCTTTTCTGCTCTTAGAAAATGGTCAGAAACTAGAAGTTAAAAGCTAACAAGAACTGCCTGATGGGTATTGTGGAGAGTCAAAACGGGCAATACTGGAGTAGATATCTACACTATGGGAGGAAGACATCTGGAGACAAGGGCTGCACATCTGCACACTCTGATCATGTGTCTAAGGAAAGAAATGCCAACAAATGGATGCTAATATATCACAGGTAGACATCAAGGAAAATACACTGGAGATCTATCCACCTGAGGAAGGCACAAAACCAAATAGATGTGCATTGTGACAGGCAGTGGAAACAAAGACCAAAATAAAAAGGGGGCTTACAGAAAACCATGCAGACCTTCAAGGCTCCAGTTTGATAAAGACGTTCCTGCATCCGAAGAAGAATACAAGGGACAGAATTCCCTCTAGAGTCATACCCACATTCCATGTCCTCGGCTGCCACTCCAAATACTCTCTCATTCCCACAAAATGCATAGTGCCAGAATGGGTGATCTGGCTTTTCATTCCTGCAACAATCCAATAGTAGCGCTAACTTCTTCATATCTTATCCCCTATCTAAGCCAAAAAATTGGATACAAAGTCGTGCAAAAAACCCAAGGCTTTTCTTTTAAGGCCAAAAATTTGAGGGGAAAACTGAGAGTAGGAAAATGGATTGAAACTGCATTTTAAGAAAACAAAAAAAAAGCAGAACACAGAATGGAGCTTGCCAATTGAAGGAGAAGAACAAGGGCAGGATTCTTCTATCTTCACCTCCTAATACAAAATCTGCAATTGTAACAACAAAATTTTACATGGTCACTAAGCTCAAACTAGGTCAGCCAAGAACCACAGCTTGTTTCCATCAAAAGCTAAACAAGACAAACAGTAGCATGAAGCCAAACAGAGCTGAAGAATGTTTTGGAGAAATGATGTTGTTACTACTGTGTCTATCTCCCAATTCAGATCTTTGCGAGGGGTGTTTTCAATGCAGCTAAAAAGTAGGAGGGTTTTTTTCCTCCTCATGCAACCATTCTCCAAAAAAACAGTCTCTGACAAGTTATATTAAGCAGCTGAAGCTTTATTAGTCAACCCCCATGTTCCATGATGTGAGATATTCCTTGCCTGAGTTTAGGAGTTGTTTCAGTGGGGGTTATATTCAGAGTTCTTCCTGTTGACTATAATAGTAGACCCATCTGCTGAGAACTACAGTAACCTAGAATTGGAAAGTTGAAACCCTTTTTTCCTTGAGCATCAAAAGAGAGAGACAAATTTATTCTCAGCCACTTCCAAATCCTGAACTGCTGCTTTTGAGGTCACAATTCCACAGACCCAACACTCCTGTTTGTAGTCTCCATTTTAAGCCTGAAGCAGGATCACATCAAATCAGATCAGATCCACAATTCTAGCATGTCCTTGCCAGAAAATGGAAACAAAAGAAGAAGAAACAGAACCATGCTTACACAAGTATTAGGGTTTCACCTTGCAGAATAAATAAACAGCCAACACTGGTCACAATGATAGTAACCAGCAATGGTTCAACATGCATATTCATATCATGAAGAATTAAAGATGTACCAACTTTTCTAACCTTGGAACAGGATGCTACAAAAAATAATATTACAGCCATAATCTTGGAGAACTTGGAGACCTATGTGGTGGTCCACTTGCACTTAGAGCATTATGTCTCAATTGGTTCATTGTAGGACATGTCATGATTTTCTTGAATGGCATAGTGTGTTGTTGCGCAGTTAACTTTTATGCAATCTTTTGAACATCTACATAACCCACATGTCCAATGGGACATTATTGTTATCTAAGCTCTAGTATCAAGTTTGGGATCCAAGGCATGAGGCACACATGGAAGTTGCAGATCAGAGTTTCCCCAAAGAACAAGGTGAACAAGAACCTTACCTGGTTCTGTGTGAAGGTGGGAGAAGGTGTATTGGAGCGAAAAAAAACTCATGAGTAATGCTTCATGCAGTAGTGTGGGAGAAGGTGGATTGGAGCAAAAAACTCATGACTAATGCTTCATGCAGAAGCTACCACTCAACGACCCACTCAATGGTGAGTCCTATTATTCCTTGATAGACATTGTGATCTGCACGAGATACATTCAGCTAAGGCTAATTGACAAAGCAATTCTGGGCTATTACCATACAAAGCCTCAATGGAAAACAAATGCAAGGCAGGTTTTCAGGAAATTTTGAGGCAAATGGGTTGCATAGTTGCTTTCACCTTGCATGTGTCTGAACTGCCTCTGAATGACAAGCTCCTGAAGGCCAATCCTTGATTTTCATTCACCTGATCCTAATAGAATATTCTCCTAGGTTTAGAATCACACAGTTCAACCTGCAGTCAGCAATTGAGTGTAGACAAAAGCACTTCTGGGCTGGTTCCTCACCTTTGTTGGCTAAAATGGTAACCATCTCAGGGGACAATTGTTATTGCAGCACAATTGTTGTTCAGATTAGGTAGCACCATAAAGTTCTAAAGAAATCTTGCACAAAACTGTCTCAAAATACAGATTCCAGAGTTCTGGCATTCAGGAAAGGAATATAAAGAGACTCTAAAGTAATATGAGTAAAGGCAGTCTAGTTATGACTGTGCAATCTCTTTACCCACATTTGACTCTGCACTGCCAATGTCCTTCACCAAATCTACTAGTACAAAATCATCACCCACTTCTGACATGGCATCCATAGCCTGTTCACCATTTTGAGATATCTGTTCAGGGGAAATGCGGGTCTGCTTTGCCACACTCTCAAGCACCTCCTTAGCAGCCCGTTTCCGTGGTGGAATCACTGCAAATAATGCTTTTGACCAATCCCCAAGTTCCGCAAAACGTAACATTATTTCCACAACCTGGTTGACTGTCAACACCTACAAAAACAAAGAAACACACAGAATGGTCTAATTTAGGGAACTGAAATCTCCCAATCATTTTTCCGGACACATGATAAAGAAGAAAGCAAATATTCTTGTAAATGGAACACGATAATAAGACAGAAGAGTTTGTAAAGTTTCAGAATAAAAACTTCAAATAATGCAATTATAACAAGCATATGATGCTTGCTGCATGATATGAAATACTCACAAATCTGCTGTGAACCTTTTGACACTTCAAAACAGTTTTGCCCCCTCAAGATGTGGTGTTGGGATGGGTGGAAGGAATTTTTTAAATTTCAAATACCTGAGAGCTAAGCATTTTCATATGTTCACCAATGGGAAGCTTGGCAGTTTGGATGCCTTGACTTTTGGCTTTCTCAAGAGTCACCCCCTTCCACCGGTTGCGGTCAACTAATCCACCCACTATGTAAATCTTGGATGGATCAAGCCTTTCAAGGATGTTCTCAGAATCGGCCGTAAGATATACCAGATCCTCCTTCCGATCTTCAAACACACTCAAATATGACCGTTCCTGCTTGTGAAGCAGCCAATTATTGAATCCTGATATCTTCTCCAGTTGTGTATGGATATCACCAGTACACCCAGTTAATGAAAGTCGACATGGTGCTTCTGCCCGTCCATTTGCTGCATATGAGTACATCACCTGGAAATAGTCCCAAGTTCAAAGAAAAAGTCAATCCCTGGTGGCAACAACAACTCATGATATACAAAACTGGTTCAAAGAGGACCATGGACCCCAAACCTGTGAGGCAAGAATCACCTTAATCATTCTGGAATTCAGAAATGACCAGTTCAGATTAGCTTTTAGAGATTCACTATGAATTCAAACTGAACCCTCAATGAAAAAATTCAGAGCTTCAAAAATCAGGATGCCATGAACATACTTGTTGCAACAAGCTTGAAATTTCATTGGGTTTCATCATTTGACCAAATTCAAGGTCAATTACGATGTTTTGGCCAGTTTCAAGGGCCTGTGTAAGCTTCTCCCGTCTTTCTTTCCGCTCATCTTTGCGAGCTGTTCGGAGCTCCATCTTCTCCTGCTTTGCCTTTTCAATTTCTTCTTCAGAGAGCCCAGCCAGCTTTTGCACCCATTCCTGTCGCTTCCTCTCAGTTTCCTGGTGTCGTTTCATTTTTTCAAGAGCTTTCCGCTGTTGCTTCAGTTCTTTATACCGTTCTTGCTTTGCCAAGTTTTTCAAAGCAGATTTTGAGAGTGATGTTGGAATTTCAGAAATTGCTTCTGGGTGTTCACTGCTTCCAACATTTGGCAATGATGGATCAAGTAGTACACTTTCAGTGATTTCAAGCTCCTTAGTAAATGCTACTTGAGTCAAGGGCATGGGCACTGCAACCTCATCCTTGGTTGATTCCTGTTCCTTGGAATCTGCCATATTGGCTGAGGATGTGACTCTTACAGCCATACCAGTCAACTCCAGCTCCTCAGAATCCACCTTACTGGCTGAAGATACAGCCTTGACAGCAATTTCAGCAGATAAAGTTTCCTTGAGTGATGATTCGTCACCAATTTCCACTCCACATTGGGACTCTTCTAAAGCCGTTTCAGCTGATGGACCTTATAAGATTCAAAGTGCCACTAGGTGAGCAGAATATTTGAATTTTCTATTGGACAATGTGCATTGACTTAGGCATAATCCTGGTCAACACTTCTATGTGAAGAGGATAGCATATGAGATTACAATGTGGCTGCATTGTACATGGTGAATAGAGAAAGCCAATTAACATTTGGACCGTGCCCATTGAGTGACAAGCATCATCAAGGGGATTGATGGGGGCCAAAAGACCAAAAAGTATGGTCTGGCACCAATTCCATTTCTTCATTGATAGCTGGTAGTGAAAGCTTCCTTCATCTACTTTCCATCTGTCCTGATCAGATGCGGTCTTCAGATCTTACCAGAATAGATATTAGGGTTTGCAAAGCTTCCATAACTGCAAGTTCAAGATTCTTACCTGTTTCCTCTTTGTCATCGAAAAAGAGGCCAGTACAATTTGAAGCTTCCCGACTTTCACACCCATCTCTTTGTTGCTCCAAAGAAACCACGGGACTTCTTGATATGTCACCGCCAAGATCCCCATTTGGAATCTCAACTATTCCAAAGCCCCCAAGAGAACCTTCCTCAGATAGAACAGGCTCTTGTTTCAGATTCTCAGCTGTACTGGCCTCCTCCAGATCATCACTTGGATTCTCCTCTATTATTACTGCATCCTGGGACTGTGCTCTCTTGATCCTCTCAGCAGAAACAACCTCCTGCACATTTGTAGCTCCAGAAACTGCACCTGCAAAAAAAAAAACAAAAGAAAAAAATCAGGCCATCTTTTTGGATCAATCTAGTTAATACTCTCCCCCCTTCTTCTTTTGGATTCTACTCTGCCATATCTTTTTTAAAACCACCAGTATGCAGAAAGAAAGGTCATATCGAAGCCTCTTTTGTGGTACCCATGTTGGCCCACAAAGAGCATTCAAAGGAAAAAACTGAACCCAAAATAATTAGGTCATCTTCTCTTGTACTTCCAGACCCATACCTCGAAACCAATTCTCCCACCCATCATCACATTAGACCGGACCAACAACACAAGGAGATAGTTATCTCATCATCAGCGATGTGCACACTCCATATGGAAGAAACAATGCATAAATTCTTATCTGTCATCAAACACTTTCAAACCCCATCCATCTCCAAAGGACATTTTGAAGAAACAGCCATTGGGTTAGCTACTTGGTTCCCCTTAAAGACACATATACGAAGAGAAACCCTTAACATCCCCCCATTTCTTTAGACCCAATATCCGACGCTCAGCAACAACTCCCCTCAGAAAACTGCAGACACCAATGCTCTCCCCATGAATGAAAATTTAAAAAAAAAACCCTCCCTCTCCGTTATAGACTCATCCTTCAAAAACCTTTCTTCATAAAAACGAAAATCACAACAGCAAGAAAGAAAGAAAGAAAGAAAGAAGTTGGAGAAGATTTTATTCACCAGGGACAGAAAATAGGGCAGGAGGATTCTGAGAAGTTTGTTGGAGAGGAGGAGCAGCAGCAGCAACAGCGACGTTTGTCTCTGGATTGCTGAGAAGCTCAACATGAGAAGTGGAATCGTCCATAATTGCACAGCTGCTGCAAAGTGCGGCTACTCGACTTCCCAGATGCTTGAACAAGGTAAAAACTCCGCCAGAATTTCTATCCTCTCTTTTCTCTCTCTCTCTCTCTCTCTCTCGCTCTTTCTCGTCGCCTGCTGTTTCGTGGCTTTGTCCTCATTCATTTGAGGCCACAGCGTTTCTCATCCAATAATCATCCACATTGTGTTCTAACTTCCACATTCCTCGTCCACTTTTTGGCAATTCATTAGCATTTTCTCATCCAAAGTGTTCACATTTGCCTATGTGCAGGGGTTCAAATTCTGGGTTCAAAGTTCAAATCCTCAATTGCTTTGCTTGTTTCATTATTTCAGGCCACCTGCACTGGTACCTTTACTTTCTTGAGTGAATGGCCTCTCAAGCTGCATTCACACCTAAATGTTAAGTCAAGTGTTAAGTGAAAATCTAGGTGGCATCTTAGGTGGCACCCAATGTTCAATGGGTGATTGCCTAATATTAAGTGAATGCTAACTTACATAAAATCTTTGTGATAAATAGGTTTAGGTCCTAAATGAATAACTAGCTTGGTGTCTTAATAGGGGTCTTAATACTAGAGTCCTTAACACCAAGTGTGAATGCACCTTTAGTGTCCATACTTTAACCTGGGAAAAGTTAAATTTGGACTCAAACACCCTTATTTAGTGTTTACTAGTGTAGCCCGTGCCATTGGTTGGGCCTGAGTGTGAACACATTCTTTACTTTTGAGCATTTTCGGAATTCAAAATTTTTAAATTCGGCAATGTGTCAAAGACGAGGGCTCAACTGATTTTTTTTCCTTCCAAACCTAATTTTTTAAGGCAATTTTTTAATTTTTTTTGGAATTTCTAGCAACAAAATTCACTCACAAATCAATATCTTCCACACCTTAGCTCCAAAGGAGTCTCGAACCCAAGTTGGTGCCACCCCTACTCTTCAAGAGCTTTCAAAAGATACCAAGAATGCAACAATGAATCACCATGGTTTTGTTTGGAAGGGAGATCTTGGTGTGAGAACACAAAACAAAACAAAACAAAGCAAAAACAAAACAAACTACCTTGCTTCATAAATAGATAGAATAGGAGATTTACCATGGTTAGATGCAACCTCAATAGAGGTAGGGCCACATTTGGAGGTAGCCCATTTTTCCACTAAAAGTCTAGAAAAATGTTAGCTATCACCCTAAAGTTAGCTACCGAGAAGTTAGCTACCTCTCGATTTTTGAAAAAAAATCTAAAATTTTTGTAGATTCGAAGGTAGCAAATTAGGCTAGCTACCCCTAAATTGTGTTAACAATGTAAGTGATGGTTCACACTTCAAGTCACTTTTTGAATCTATAATTTGGGGTAATTAATTATTCATGCTTTTCATTATTAATTAGTGTGTGGGGTGCTCCCCTAATTATTATTATTTTGTTTCAAATTTGTTTTTAGAAGAAGCCATTTGATTGGCCCATCACCAATATTTTTGAAACATAGGAGTAAGTCCCTAACATTTAAAGCCTAAATA
>Ga0116231_10013205_pt1 | contig 11712 bp, 6 predicted proteins | sample S1TSphgellanicum_2_FD_89695 | JGI IMG/M metagenome (GOLD analysis project Ga0116231, IMG submission 89695) | Host-associated microbial communities from peat moss isolated from Minnesota, USA - S1T2_Fd - Sphagnum magellanicum MG | ecosystem: Host-associated > Plants > Peat moss > Unclassified...
AAAATTTTGAAAGTGCACAAATTTTGCTAGATTTTGTGTTTCATCTTGAAAATTTGTTATAATTTCAAATCATACCAAAACATGTTAACACTTTCAAGTTTAATTTTTTATGTTATAAATTACAAGTTTTCTTTAAGCAACATATACATTGCATCACATTTCCATGTCAAAAAGGACTCATGAACTTTTTTTAAACCTTAATTTTTGATAAACACAAAATCAAAAAAATATGAAAATATGAATACTTTTTAGATGTGTCTAATAGTACCCTATTACTATAAAAGAAATTGAGGATGATATTAAATGTATTATGAAAATTAAAGGGCCCTTTATGAAAGTAATGTCATTGAATGAAACTATTAAACATCCTTTATTCAAACCAAACTTTGATATTGGATTTTTTTTTATTCATTTTAGATTTTTCAATATCCATATTATTCAATAAGCACAACTTTCCATGATTCACATGCCATTAAAGTGGCACCACATAGACAAATGTAACAAGAATTGCAAAAAAGTTGACGTTTTGACATCAATTTTGGTTTGTTTGAGCTCATCCACACCTTGATGTTGATGTTTGGTGGGCAAGGAGACTTGAAAGGGTTTCATGATCTATGGTAGGTAACAAATTGATGTTCAAACAAAAAAATGTTAAGGCCACAACAAGTAGAAGTGAATAGTTGATTGTGAAAAATGTCCAAGAAAGGACAAGCATTTTGTCTCTTCACTTTTGCTTTTGACTTGTTTCTATGCTCATTTTTATATTTGCAATAAACACTATGGTTTCATATTTGATTAAGTTGTCTCAAAATGCATCTCTTTTTGTTTTGTTTGGTTGTCTCTTTATTTCCTTTCTAGGACAAGTAGTTTATTCCATTTTAGCATTATGTGTTCTTCCTCCAACCTCTTTGTGCTCTTAGAATAACATGTAGTGGTATGTTTGGGTTGTTGCATTTTGTGGGATGTTGGCTTTTCAAAATTGGCCAATTTAAAAATATGTCAATAGGAATTGCACTCCAGTAGCCACATTTTGGACAATACTTTCCTTGTTTATCTTCATGTGGTTTTCAATCCTTTTCTTGTGTTTTTGCTTGATATTATTCCAAAAATAAACATGATTTATGACTTGGAAACTAAGGCAAGGTTTATATATGAAAAAATCTTGACCTCAAAACCAAGGCAAAAAAAGGTTAATATGCAAGCCAAGTTTACTTCCATGTTACTCAAGTTCATAACTAGTAAATGAACATGCCAACATATGGATCCTTTTTAGACAAAAGACTAATTAACATTTTTTGGTGGCATTTATGGTTCAAGATAAAACATGGAGCACATGAATAAAGGAAAGGAAATGTTGTCAAACTAGGAAAATATTTGGTGCCAATTCTTTATGTGAACATATGGCACCACATATATTTGAATAAGACATCAATTGGTTTTTGTTACAAGCAAAGAACTCCAAAGGTTGTCAATAATGGGAGAAATACATGGCAGCTTCTAGGTGACATTGTTTTATTGGATAGTAGAACATTAAGAAGCTTGCAGGTGTTCCTCCATGTGATTTTGCTCATGCTACGCTTAGATGGAAACAATCAAAGAAATTAAGGCCCACACACAATGGTTTTGTCTCAAAAGAGTCTTCTTCCTTATCAATTTCAATATTCAATTATATCTTCAATATTTATGTTGCTTGGATTAAATCAGCAGCATGTATAAGTGGGTTTATTGCAAGGGAAGTTTTGAGTGAAGTGATATCCAATTTGAAATGATCATGAACACAACATGTTGGTTTTCATACATGACGTTCACAAGGAGCAATTCAAGACCATGAGATTGTGACACAATTTGTTAGAATAGCACAAATATCTTTAAAGGTACCCTTGTGTAAGTATTATGAATTTTGAGCTCTTGTCCTACATGCTCGTTTTTTCTAGTCTATTATGCAAAGGTGGCTTACAATTACTCTATAGTAGTGAAAATTTTAGATTAAAGCTATATATGCAAGTTTATTTTAGTATTCAAGAAATAAGGTTGTTGGGATAGACACAATTGATTGATTGCATGAAGTAATGAAAGAAACACAATAACCATACTAATTTTGCTTTTGATGGACTATGTTTGCTTGTCAACATATTTAGCAAAAAATTGTAGTTATCATGCCATGGTATTAACATATCAACTCTTGTATTTGTTCCATTCAAAATGGAGCAAATGGAGGGAATGGAACACATGGATTAAATCCATTCATAATGGAACAAATCCAATCTTCCTATCAACTCTATAACTTAAAATGAGAATAGATATCAAAATGTTCATGTGCTACAAACATGTGGTAAGTTTTTCCTATTCTTTTCCAGCTTTGTTTTATGCAATGATGATATAAAGAAAAACAAAATCTTCAAGGTTCATTGGTCCGTGCCATATAATAAAAGTTTAATGCGTATAAAAAATGCATGAGCTCTTAAGTGTAAACCCAAAATGTGAAAGATGTAACTCGCCATGATGTTTCCACACATTCCAAAAAGCCATGATGTTTTTGCACATTCCAAATCCACATGATAACTATTACTTGTAATGTTTCAATATGTCAATGTAACACAACAAAACTACAAATAAGTAAGTGTGTAACAATGAATGTGCACATATCATTAGCACATAATCTATGAACAAAATACACTTGTTTCATAAATACATTTTTTAAAAATATACATTTGTTCACATCTTGCTTGATTTGAACTTTGTAAACTCCAAATAAACATCATGCATGGAATGTTGTTGGTTGGAAGATATATGGGGGTTTGATCAATGGTGGTAATCCTAATCTGTCTTGTCCTTGTTGTTTCAATTTGTGCCTTTTTATAGCCATGGCCATGTTGTACTTGTAGTATCATGGTGTTATTCCGTAGTGTGGTGCCACATATATTCCAGGTATAAGTGGCACATGTGACCTGATAGTTTCATGTAATTTTTGACCAATAACCTTGCAATTATTTGACTGTCTTTTCCACAACTTTTTATCTATCTCATTCTTATTTTGCCACTTCTTTTACTATTTTATCTTGTGTTATTGTGCTATTGTGTTCTTATTTTCCATCATCTCTTGTCTTTTCTATTTTCGTTATTTGTTTGTTTATTCCTTCTTCTTGGCCTTCTCTTCTAATGTTTTGACATAATCTTCACATGTCATTATTAAGATAGATGCAAGCTACAATGGTTCACTTTTGTGACAAAACAATGTCTTTTCCCTAGGTTCCCTTTATTCAAATGCATATGGTGATTCATATAGTCTTAGATCTATTAATTGGGACTTGAATTTAAACTAACAACTTCATTATGAAGAGAACTATGTGGTTATTTATTGGTAAAAAAAATCATTTTTTTAGTAGTAATGGACTTTTGAAGTGAAAAAATATGGATTAGTTGTTTGACTAAAACATCACAAAATGGAAAACTTTATATTGATTCACATTCCAAATTTGTTATTGGGATTCAATATATAATGTAATAAAAGATAATAAACTCATATGAGGAATCTTTTCTTTGAAAACCTTAATTGTTTAATAATTAAGGACTTTTGAATGGTTAAAATTTGACCACATTTCATAAGTCCATATGAGTTATAATTTTTGTTTTTTTTCAATTTCTCTATCAAAAGCATATTTTTTGAAAGTTTTACATGGGGCATTATTCATATGGACTTTGTGGGTTTTCCTTTTAAGACTTCCAAATTTAAAAATGACAACAATTACATTAAATACAAGGTTTCACATAGATTTGGGAAGGTTTGTAGGTGATTGAACATGTATTATTTAAATATTAAAATAATAATATTTTTGAAAGTAACAACCATGTCCATTTGAATCATTTTAAAGAATCTTGTATGGACTTATAAGGAGTGTATTTTTTGTCAATATTGAACCACTATACCATGCATTGACCCATCAAAACTTGTTGTAGTCAATAATTGGTTGCCTTCAACTTTTCCTTTTGGGCCCTCGTAATTGTGGCAAAGATAGGAGGTTAGACATGTTTTGCTGTTAACCTCCTTGACAACTATTTGCAAGAACACCTTGTTAAGGTTGACCTTGTTCCAAGATTATGGCAAGAGTCGTTACTACCATGTTGTATAAATTAACTTCATTAGATCCAAAAATGTTCCATTTCTTCCACATAGTTATGGCAAGGAGGGTCTTGTGTTTTTAGTACAAAAACGAGAAAACATGAAATAAGGAACCGATCGCACCAAGGTTAAAATCCTTTCCAAGGATTGCATTTTTCACATGGTAGTTTTCTATTGGTTTATATTGCATTTTTCACATAATTTTTCAAACAAAATATCAAATTTGAAGCCAAATATGACATATAACATGATAAAAATTCAAAATTTTTTTTGCATCAAACCTTAGATTATAGTCAAATTTATAACTTTACTTTGGACCATGATTACAAATTCAAATTTGTAATAGTGTTTAAGGATGTTTGAGTATCAAAATTTAAAAGTGTATATGTATATTTATTTTTTGAATGTTTTGAACATATGGATCCCTTGTTGTGGAATATATTAAAGTTTACAAAAAAATTGAAATGGTTTGGGGTACATTCATAGCAAAAGGAGCCAACGAAATTGTTGACCGTGCTTAAAATTGCACTTACATTATTTTGGAAAATCACCATTAATTGTATTTAATGAATTATTTATCCATAATTTGTAATTGTGTTTTGGTGCTCATTGGGCTCCTATGAATTTGGAATCATTTCACTATGTTATTAAAATCCTTTGTCATACACAAAACACTTGTTGACAAGGTCCTTTTAAAGACTCTAAAATTTGAACATGTTTTTTGTTATTCAAACCTTCATCAAATGTTCTCAAATTTATTATGGGCTTTAATATATTTCATAAGAAAGGCCACATGTATTTATATTTTTAAATGCACATGTATTAAATCCTTTTAATGGATGTCGTTGATTTTGATTCTAAACATTCTTAATGGTCAAAAAGTTCAAAATTTGTCATCATGGTTAAAAGAAAAATTATACATTTCACTATAATCTAGGTCCTCATGCAATTTATTTATTTATTATTATAATATGAGTCATGTTTGGTTTCAATATTAATATCTAGTCCTAAAAATTACATTTAAAATACAGTTTTGATATTCAATAAACTAATACATGTAGGACAAGTGTAAAATGTAGTCCTTGGTAAGAATTCCAACCTTGGTCACCATGGTTCCTTTTATTGTGTTTTTACCCTTTGGTGAACAGTTGATAAGGAAAAAATACTTTTGAAACAAAAAAACCACTTGTCCACATGCTTTTCTTAAGTGTTTTAAATATATAAAAGTACTTTTGAAACACAGTGAATATTCATGAAAATTTTGTGGTTGCAACTTTGAAAGTATAAGAAATCAAAAATTAAATGATTTTTTTAAATATAGAATGCTCCCATAGTGATTTTTCAAAAATTTGAAAAATAATTTTTAAGGACTATCCACACACTATGTGGCTCCTTATTTCATGCTTTCACCCAAAACATTTTTCAATTCTTGAACTTGAATTAAGGATCTATGATTGAAATCATCATCAACACCAATGTCTTCATTAGATGTGTAACTTTTTAAATTTGAAATGCATGTTGGTGGAAATGCCATAGTAGGTCCCAAAATGCCGTCCATTAACCTCTTGTTCAAAGGCTAAATTCTTGTGACATCTTGAATGACTTGAAGAAACATACATCCAACAGTTGCAGTGCATGAAATGTATAAGTTAGTAAGGTAAATAAGTCCAACCCCACATTTTTTGATGTTGCCCAACATCAATGGTCACATGGGAACCATGTCCATTGAGGATCAAAAGATGTTGATTTGTAGGTTGAATTCCATCCATGCTAGAACTCACATATTTCACAGAATGTGTAATCCAACTTTAAAATAACTTATTAGTCATCTAGGCCTTGGGTTGCATGGCCTTGTGGCACCACTCTCCCAATGCACAATGTAATTTCTTGACATCCTTTTGCCCTTGAAAATGTAAAAGTTGGGAATACTTGCTCCCTTGGCATTGATGCATGTGAGAATAGTAAACCATTCCCATTCTTTTAGTGTAATTGTATGAACATTGTGAGATCCATTTTTGGCCAATAATTTCCTTGTCCACCTCTTCCAGCTTGAACCCCTAATTCATCGCAATTCCAAATGTATGACGAGTCATAATTATGTAATTTGTACAACTTCTCCAATTTGTCATAGAAACTAGTGACATTTTCATTGAATAATCCTCTAGACCTAGTCACCTCCAACCCTTGAGCCACTTTCAAACTTAATTCAAGATGTCTTGCTTTGAAACACCTCCACCAGCTTCTCCCAAGAATGCCATTTACAAATGGTGTTACCTTTTCTTATGTTTTAATTGTTGAAGTGATATTGATAGGCCCATGTTCTACATGTCCAACACCTTTATTCACAAGTTGTTTGTCTTCCTCTACAAATAAAGTTCCTTCTTTCCCACGCCTATGAGATTTGATCCTTCCATCAAGGTGGTTTGTCAAGGAAGACAAACATATGGGTTGCAACAAGTATTTTTGCATCATTATCTACTGCCCTTATTGCTTTCCTCAAGCTTTGATCATTCCAATTTCCATTCATTTTTCTTTTGTTAGGTTCAAGTACATTAGGAAGCTGTTGAGGTTGAGTACCTTTTGACCCATAACAGGACTATGAGTTGTTGCAAAATAAAGGTGTATGGGTAGGTTCATTGGTGACATCACATAGTACAACACAAGCTGTTGATTGTAGCTACTCTCATAATTCTTCCTAGCTTGCAAGCTCCTCTTTTTCTTGAGCATTTTGCATCAATGATGAATTGGGTTCCTTGTACCCTTTATTATGTGTTGCCCCATGTTCCATCTTTCCTTCTCCATGAGTCAAAATGAGTCTATCTGTATTTGTTGATTACTCATTATCTTCATTTTCCCCATGTGTGGAGGATGTTCTATGTGGATATGGAGACTTTGGAATGAAAAATTGTGCAGGGAAAGAAAGATCACCACCCATTATATTCTAGAAAAAATTACATTTCTTTTCAAGAGATACAAATTACTCTAACAAATTATATAAAAACACACACAATGATGAAAGTTTGCAACAAATTTAAACACTAAATTTAATGCTAGATTTTAAAAACATGACACTCAAAGATGTTGGAAGTCCCTCTGTACAACTTTATTTTTAATCTTTTTATAAATCCCCACCCATTACCTAAGGACTAGGGACACCTGTGTTCACTTCTTCTTCTTCTTTTTTGGGGACAAACGCCAACCATGACCAAACTGTAAGGGTGAGATTTTCACTTTTTATAAAAGAATTAACTGCTCCAAATGATTACCCATTACCGAACACAAAGAGCCAAATGAAGCACTTCAGTGTTTTGACCCATCTCTGAATGGAAAATTTAAATACCCAATCACAAGTTTTGGGAACCAGACATTTGGTTTTAAGGTCCCATTGAATGGTTACCAGCTGGGCCATCTTTTGTTAACCTGCCATGGTCTGAACTGTCTGGGCGTTCACTCACTGGTGTGCTTTATCCTAAGCTGAAAAGAACAAGAGCAAGGGGCTAAAAGGGATGACCCGGTACACTTATATAAACAAGCATGAAAATCCATGCACAAAAAGTACAAGGCATGTCTAAACAAATGTAAACACACGCAAGGAAAACCAAGACAATTCATCACAGTAGTAATGAAGTGGAAGACGTAATGCTAAAAGGACATCCTCTGCCACAACCCCATGCAAAATGGAAAGAAACCCAACCATTCAAAAATTCACTGCCAAGTAGAAGCAGCAGCTCTGTTTGTTCTCTTTTATGGGGGGAACTTGTGCAAAATTGCCACCGATATTTGTTTCCCCCACAATTCTGATCACACCCCAAAAAAAAGTTTGCCAGGTTTAGACAGCTTTCTAATGTCAGGACAGGATTTTCTTCTGCCAGGGATTTTCTTCAGACAATAATACTTGTTGCCATCAATGCTCTATCCTTTCTGGGATGATGGCCACTAGTGCGTGCTACATGAGAATACATCACCAAAGTGAGAAAAGAGGTTGCTGCAACTAGCACAGAGATAGTAATAATCCCGCATTAGTAGGGGACAAGGACGACTTCTTCTTTCACATCATCATCAGGGTTTTTTGTTGGGCTTGCCTACCAAGGCAAGGATATTGTGTTTAGATTCATTATGGAGTATATAAAGTAGCTTAATGGATTTTGGCCCCTAGGTAATAATAATAGGTCTATTTTTATATGAGGATTTTTGAAAGATTAGTTATAGAGTTGTAATATCTTGAAGGATTTTGGTTTCTTTTAGAGGATGTTTTGAAGATTATGGTTTTGCGTGGTGAATTATTTGAGATTCCATAATTCTTCTTTTGCCTTTAGATACTCTTTAGTGTAAATGGCAAGGCCACAGTGCAACACAGCCCTTGTTTTTTAATTTTGTGTTGTAGCCAAACTGGCAATCATCCACAAGAAGATTTAGCCAAATATATCCATAGACCAAGTATGAAAGGAAAAACTTTTAAGAATTCTTCACATTCTTGACTATTGCTAGACCCAATAGAGAAATCTGGCAATTTTTCTCCAGAAAAAAAATTCGAAATCTGGCTACTAGAAAACCAAAAACACACTTACATTATGGATGGATGAATCTTTGATGATGAAAAGTTGCACTTTCATGCAATAAAGTTCATCTATGAAATCAGGGTTGCTAGAAGGGTTGGGTAAGGAAATCCCAATGACATCTATGGGCATCATGGCCTTCAATAATTAACCCAAAACTCCTTTATATACTACTAGTTGAATTAAAAACAGAGATTGTGCTAGGGAGGTTTTAGCATACACGCATCAAGTTTGGCAATCTGAATTTAAATGTGGTGTCTATTTACAGGTTGCTGAATATAATTGATATGTGCATAACCTCCCTAGCACAATCCTTGTTTTGTTTCAAGGTATATGTAAAGGGATATCTGGCTCCTTTTTGAGGGCCATGATGCTCAAGGATATGCCTAGCGAATACTCACTTCAAAAATAGATGAACTTTATTCCATGAAAGTACAGCTTTGTGATTAAATAATTTTACTTTTGTGGTAGTTGATGTTAAATGGACTAAATAAATGATTTAATATTTTTATATGTTGAGGTAGGATAAAAGTTATCCTTTGTGACAAACCTTTGCCACTTGGTGACCAAAAAAGGGGTGTTGCCCTAAACAAAGGATTTGTGTTAGAAAGAAGGGTCCAAAGTTGCCATATTTTGAGGGAAAAATGAAGTTGAATTCTTCATATTTAACCATAGGATTTTATATGTCCCTAGTATATAGTGAGGTTTGAAAACAATTCTACTTATCTCTCTTACATAAGACTCTTGTGGATGATTGCCAGTCCACCTATGTCACAAAATTGAAAAAAAACATGTGATGGGATATGGACCTTTGAGAATTAGTAGTTTAGCACACGAGATTATAATTCCAGAGTCAATTTGTTTTTGAGGAACTGGTATATGGGTGATTTTTTGAAATTTCCTTGCACAATTTCAGAGACATTTCTTATTCTATGGTTGTGGTTGGACATTTCCAAAGATAATTTTAGACAACTATCTCACTTTTTTCCTAATAATTACCTTCATCTTTATAAATATATATATATTTTCCATACTCACCAATATGGATATGAAAAGATAAATTAATATATGTCTTTTCATGTCCATCATCATATTTATATTAATTCAAATTAAATTTGACATAGAAATAAATAATGATGAATTATTGAAAACCATATGAAAACATAAGAAAAAAGAAGTTGATCATCACTGGTAATGTGCAACAACACAGAGTTCAAATTAATAATTAGTTGAAATAAGTAGAAACATTGATGGACCTCTCAACTTAAATAATCATCAATAAAGTGTCGGTACATTGGGTTTTGGAATAGGAAAACATCGAGATTGGTTGATTAGTGTTGGAATTTGACATTGCTTTTGTCAATGTCAAATCAATCTGCTTTCATGATATTTAATGATTTTTTGGGATAAAATTTGTCTTTTTTTGAGAGAATAATTGGAGATTTTCCCAAAAAATTCAAAATAGAAATTAAACACTTTATTTTGGGAGAAATCTGTCAAATTTTCAATATCACAAAATTGAAAAAAAAAAAAAACGAAAACCCTATGGTAGTCCCTTCTTTGTCAATACTTCTAAAATCCATAACTAGTTAAAATTTTATTATATTTTAAATGATATATATTTTTAAAAATAAATTACAATACATGTTCACAAGGTGATTTTTTAAAAGCATTCTTAACCTTGATTTTAAGATACTAGAGTTCATTCTTCAAAAGATGATTTTTTTACATTTCCCTTATCAATTTGAGAAATTTCCCAATAGAATTCTTAGTTGCTTCAAGCATGGGATGAGAACATTATGTATTAAACAAACCAAATTACATTGTTTACGAAGCTAAAACCACACCCCTATGGAAAGTGGGTTACAGCATAGATTGCAAGTATCAATATGAGATATTTCATGAATAACATTTTATTTGTTTTGGCAATCAAAATATCATGTTTTGTGAACCATGTTCCAAATTTGAACCTTATGCAGTTGTTAAGAATATTAATAATAGATTACCATTCTCCAATTGTAACTTGTTGGTACACACATTGATGAATGTTCAGGAAACCACCCTTTGATATTATTGGTATCCCTTATTCATATTACTAGATGCATGTGAGTGAAAATTCTATCCTTAATTGGACAATATCAAAGTTGGAAAATAACAAGAATTAATGAACAGTTACAAAAATTTCAATAACTGAAATTAGAATTACAGGTTTAAGAAACCAGTAATGCAAATGCTTGAAAATTAGCCAAAAAAATGAGACCCATTCAACATTTGTTGCTTACACTTTGAATATATTTTGTGGGTTTATGATTTCTAGTATACATTATAGCCTTTTTCATGCTAGTAAGTTTTCATGCTCATTATGAATTTAAGGTGGTAACCCAGTGGAGTGGATTTCTCCATGTACTCTGTGAACACAAGGTTCAATTGCAAGGTGAGGTCAATTTTTTTGCTTCTTTCCAACTCACGCTCTTGAGAATTATTTGCTACCGAACATGAGTCACAGGAATGGAAATATCATTTGACATATCATCTAATAGAGTACATTCACACAACCTGACACAAGCATAATTTACAGTAATCTGTTTAGTTGATACTCTCGGACAATAATTTAAGTCTAAACCATTTTCCCACCTTTTAACCTTCAACTCTCAAGGCTATCCAGGAATTCTCATGAATTCCAGATTCCTGACAAATTCCCCCTTCCACTTTTGCAGGGTTAGAACACAAGTAGTTCACAATAACTCCTTTTGAAGAAGTTCCTCCAGCACACATAACCTGCAAGCAAACTCTTTGTCACAATTTGTTTTGGTTCTGAGACAGCCAATCATTCCCTCTTATAACCCACATCTTGTGCACAATGCAAAACCATATACTCTTGAGTTCAGGGAATCATTTAGCACACTAAGAACTTAAAAGGTATCAAATGGCAAAAACATGAGAGAGAGAGAGAGGGGGGGGGGGGGGGGAAAGGAAAAAAAACCATTTCAGGAAGACGGATGGGATTGAAGGAAACAAATGGTGCTGAGGAAAAGT
>Ga0116231_10013206_pt1 | contig 11712 bp, 6 predicted proteins | sample S1TSphgellanicum_2_FD_89695 | JGI IMG/M metagenome (GOLD analysis project Ga0116231, IMG submission 89695) | Host-associated microbial communities from peat moss isolated from Minnesota, USA - S1T2_Fd - Sphagnum magellanicum MG | ecosystem: Host-associated > Plants > Peat moss > Unclassified...
ATCATCCATCGAGACATCAAAGCAAGCAATATCTTGCTTGATAAAAATTTACAAGCAAGAATTGCAGATTTTGGCTTGGCTCTTTTATTTCCAGAAGATCAAACGCACATCACCACCATGCATATTGCTGGCACAAAGTGAGTGAGAATATATAATTTCAACCTATCATTCAATAATCATTTTTTTTTTCATGCAAAGTTCATACATTAGCAAAATACAACTCCCATTTAATTAATGATTAGGATTAAACGGACATTAACAAAATTGTACATTTGTTAGTGATGATATTCAACTTTGTATTTTTTATTTAATGCCATGTTTGTATGCAAGTCATAGATAGTTAATAAAAGCCAAACCAAAGCAATGTCTCTTTTATGACCAAAAAAATCTTAAATTGAATCATAAGTTGTATGGATAATATAATGACTTGCATATTAGTGGGGATCCATGGTGGTCAACTAACAAGTTATTACCACCACTATGTAAAGCTAACCTTTTCCAAAACCCATTACCATGGAAAAGTGATGATGAATGGAAAAGATTTATAATCACCTTGTTCCAACCTAGGATGAACTTAAATATTCAAGTAGGTAATATTTTTTATGAATATCAAAGATTGGTGAATGAAAATGAAAATGGGTTTAGGTGAAGAGTTGTGTCATGAAACAAAGTTTGCAATTGCCTTTAAATAAATGTGAATGTTTGTGTCATTCAATTGTGCAGGGGTTATCTAGCACCTGAATATGCAACTCGTGGTCAACTCACAGAAAAAGTTGATGTTTACAGTTTTGGGGTTTTGGTGCTTGAAATTATGAGTGGAAGAAAAAACATTGATCCCAGCTTGCCACCCCATGATATTTATCTTTTGGACATTGTAAGCCCATCATTCCTTTTCCATGAACATTGATTGTTATAAAAATATTAACTCATATTATTCATATTGATATATTAAATCTCTAGAGTCCCATCATTATTTTTCCTTGGTTGGGTTGTAGAGTTTGGGACATGAATATAATCAAATTGTATCAATAAATCATATACTTGGGTATGAAAAAGATAAAATAAACAAAAATGTCATTTTGATAGTCTATTTGTTCAGCCAACAAAAAATAATACCAAAATCCATCATACAATTATTATTATTTATTCAAAGTTTTAATTGAATGAACAACAATATATGAGATTTTTTTTCATTAACATGTATTAATTTTTCATTGCAAAAATAGGTTTCAAGTATGTATTAAATACATTCCAGCAAAGAAAATATATGATTATTTTAAATAAATTATTTGAATATACACTACTACAAAATGTGGGTGCAGTCCATTAATCCTTGTTCATTAGACCAATGAATTCACTCAAAATCTAGTGAAATCACTTGGCATACAAGGGCACCTTTTGTTGTAGTGATATAATGATCTTTATTTGCTAATTTAATAAATAAATATATTTCATTTAATTTTTATAAAAATAATTCACACCATATTGACTAATCAATTTCAAAAATACTTGCTCCCCATTTATTTTATTTTAAAATTATTCAATTTATCATAACATGAATAAAACACACAATGATTTCATAATCATACTTAAATAGATTTTGAATTTACTTTCTTGTACTTATGTCAAAAATTCTCTCATTTTTAAACTTGCTTTTATTTTGCCAACTTTTTTTGCATACATTGATCCTAGTTTGCCACCTCATGATATTTTACTATGCTTTCACTCACCTAGTCATAATTATTGGGTACAATTCCAAGTAAAATTGAAATATGCCACCCATGCATACCAAATGACTTTGGGGTAAAACCATGTTATTGGGTATTTTTTCTTTGTTTTGTGTCATGTTATATATTTGCCTAAAGGTTATGATGGTCTATTGAGTACCTGAACATGAAACTAGGTAAAGATGGAAATCCTAAGTAGAAAATAAAGTGAATGCTGATTTTGGGGTCCAAGCCAACTAAATATTATAGCATATTTGATTTAATGATCATCAAATTGACATGCAAGTTCAATAAAAACTAACACATTCATTGATGCCATCAAAGTTCAACTTTAACTTGATTTTTAAAAAAAACTTGAATATAGAAAAGAAATACTTTCATCCATATTTTAGACCTAAAGTATATATCTTGGCACATCATAAATACATTTTTTTTTAAAACCTACATATTATATCATACGGCTCTAGATATCTAAATTCAATTCAAACATTTCTTGAAAGACTATATGTGTCCTCACCTAATGCATAAATATATTGCAGATTCTTTGTACTTGACAAGTAACAACTTAACATGAATTACATATTAATCCTTACATTTGCTTGATTAATAGTTACCATTTTGGAAACAAACATTGCTTGAACAACCCAACCTATTTACATTCCAAAATATAATTTTTTCCAAAACTTATGCCAAACTTCTAGATCAAGCTAAGGGAGTTGTCTAAATTTAAATCATTACTTCATGATAATTGCTAAATTATTGTGTTGGTTGAGTGTAGTTGTATAGATAAATAATTACCAGTAGGCAAGTTTTTAACATTTACATGTTGTTATTGTGTGCAATGTTTAAGCATATTTATGCCTTGTGTTTAGGCTTGGAGATTGGCACGAAGAAAAGGAAACTCGATTATGAATCTTGTGGATTGCACACTTGAATTACATAATGATGAAATGAAGGAAGCACTACAGGTGGTGAAGATAGCCCTTTTGTGTTTGCAACAAGAACCAGATAATCGACCTACCATGGCTCATGTAGTGGCAATGTTACAAGGTGAGGCTGAAATTATGGAAATTGTATTAGATGACAATTTAAAAATTGAAAGCATGAACAAGGTTTATGAAAACACTGTATCATCTAAAATAACCTTTTCTTCCATTTCACAATGTTTTGAAGAACCCAATGTGCCAATGTTGAAAGGATCATCATCAAGTAGTCAAATTTATGATTTTGCATCTAAATGCCAACCTTTTGAAGTAGAAAGTTTCAATAGGTGAATTTCTACTTATTGGAGGAATTTGACCAAAATTTAAATGTGGTTACATACATATGATGTGTGTGCGTATGTGATGCTTTTTATTGAACAACTTGGAAAGATGAATGTATGTGGAATAAATTTAGATTTGGACTTGTGAATGTGATTGGGTAGTCAATTTGGACCTTGTCATTTTGATTAATAGAGTGATTACCAAAATGGTTAACTATTTGACTTGTAGATAATGGACCACTTGATTGGATCAATTTTATACTTAAATTTAAATCATTTTTTGGATTAAAAAAAAATTAATAGGTTGGTAAATAAGTAGGTAGTAAATAGGTCTAGGTAGGTCGAAAAAGACACTTAAATAGGTTGGTGTTAACATAACCTAACACTAGTAGAAAACCCCCGTTTTTTAACCAAAAGTTTTCAATTACATGACATTTACAACTGTGTTTCAACTAGATTTTTAAAATTTTAAAATAAAATTATGGCAATTACCAATTAAGTTGATTCGTTTAGTATATTGGTACATAGTTGAAAGCATTTTTCAACTATGTGGTCAATTGCCAAATATTCCCGGCATCAACAATGTCTCCAAGTTGAACTTCCAACTATGTTGGTAAACAATGTGAAGCATGTTTCAACTAAGGGGTCATTTTTGAAATATTCTTGGCATCTAAGGTTCTTTAGTTGGCACACAATCAAGACATTGATTAGTGTTCAACTGTTTTGGATCATAAAATGTATTAGAAAATGCATGATAAAATGTATGAATGATAAAATGTATTAAAGGATGGATGAAATATAGTCTTGTTTGCAATTATCACTTTCACCTAGGTTAAACAACTAATAGGCAACTTTAATTTTATACATATAATATTGTAATATTTATTTAAAATTATGATAACGTTAAATTACATGTAAATTTTATTTGTATAAATGAGTGATTTTTTTTTTGTGCACATAAATATTAAACTTTAATTTCAAAATAAAGTTGAATTTTTAAAAAACAATATGCTAGTATTAATGTTTATGTTCAATACACATGTAATTTATTATTTCTATGTAAAACATTACAACATATCAAGTAATGATACATAATTAAAATATTGTGCAACATGTTATTCATTTTTATGCACATGATATCTTAATATTTGTTTAAAATTATGATAAAAATTCAATAAACACTAATGTACCCTATGTCATTGGCCCAAGTTTGAATGTGTTCAATTGGATTTTCCTTCCAAACCCTTTTTTGTAATTTGTTTGAATTTCCAACAACAATAAGTACCCACCAAAAATTCAATATGTTCACATTTTAGGTCTCAAAATTATGAAATCAACTTTAATAAATCGAACTTGGTGAGGGCTTTCCAATAATACCAAGAACACCCCCAAGTTCCAATATAGTTTTCAATATTGGTTTTTCAAAACATTCAATGAAAAAATGGTTCAATAATCAATAGATTCCACAATGTAGCTCCAAACATTTTCCAAGTCATTGCATCCTTATTCATCGAGAATTTTTTGATGACAAATTCCATAGCATAGCTTAAAACACCGTGGTTTATTATTGAATTTCTGTGACAAAACAAAAGAAACTACCTACTTTCATGGATAAATAAGGTAACATGTGTTGTTAGCCTCAAATGTGAACACACTCAATTCATTTTCCTTTCTAAACCTAATTTGTTGTAATTTGTTTCAATTTTCAACAACAAAATTCATTCAAAATTCAATATCTTCCACACCTTAAATATTAAATATGAAATAAATTTCATTAAATCTAACTTAGCGATTATTTTCCAACAACACCAAGTACACCTTTGGATTTGAGTAAAATTTATATTTATGATTTTATTAATGTTTATCAAGAAAATGGTTTGGTAACCAATAACCTTTGCATTGTAGCTCCAAAACAATTCAACCCAAGTCAGTGCACCCTATTCATTGTTAGGTTTTCAAAGATATCAATAGCATTATATGAAGTAATTTGGTTTAGGAAATTTCAACATGATAGAATTAAACAAAAAAAATTATCTACCTTCATTAATAGATTATATATGTGTAAATTATCTTTGTATAAAGTGAATGGTTATGTATGATGCAAATTTTTTTGTGCACACAAATAATAAAATTTGATTAAAGGAAATATAAGGAAATTTTGAAATATAAATTTGTAATAATGTCCATGTTCAATACACCTAATTATTATTTATATGTAAATTGGATTTTAGTTTACAACATATCAAATAATGATATGTAATTAATATTTTTTGTGGAACTTTAATGTTTATTCATTTTTATACGTATGATGTCTTAAAATATTTTTAAAATTACAGTAAAAATTCATTAATTATTAAGGTACACGTAAATGTTTTTTGTAACGATGAATGATTACATGTATGATGAATTTTTTTGTGCATATAAATATTACGCTTTAATTTGAAAATAAAATTTGGCCAAAGGTCATTTTTTATGAATCCCATATGCAAGTAGTACAGTACAAGAAGGCCCTTCCTTTTAAAGAGCCATGTTTTTTATACTTTAACCATATGCAAGTATTGCATTTTCACAAACATAATTAGTTTAGATTACATCATGTGGCTAGGGGTCATTTTCTAGAAATTTCATTTGTAGGTATTATAATACAAGAGGGGCCCTTGTTTTAAATGAGCCCTATTTTTTACACCCTATCTAGATGCAAATATTGTGTTTTGGGAGTTATAATTAAGCTAGTTTGCAATATGTGGCCAAAGGTGAATGGCATCAACGTTGCCTTATCCACTCTACATATTGCACAAGGTGTTCATTGAAATAAGTACTATTAATGATATATATATGGCTTGAAATTTCAAATATTTAATAATAATTATTATTTTAAATGAATAATTCTTCTTTAAAACTATAACAACATTTTTTAATAAATTGCACTTAGTATGAAAACTAATGATGTCTTCCTCTGGAAATCAAATCAAACCCTAAAACTTATATACCATGGGGATTCACCTTAAAAATTGAAGCTTGCAATTACAAGTATAAAGATTGGCAGTGAGTTCGAATGTTAGATTTTCAACATGTAAATCTTGAATTTGAATTAGAAATTACACAGATTCATATTGATTTTAAATGGGAGATATTTTAATTTCTATATTCACATATTTATTATTTGGAATAATTTTATTTATGCTTGAAAAATATCAAAGATATTTTCAAATGTTTAAAGCCTATCATGGAATATTTTCATTTCTTAATACTTTTATTTGCGCTTGAAGAATATGAAAAAGATTTTCAAATATTTTTAACAACTATGATAAAGTCTATCATGGAATTTTTTCCATTTTTTATTTGAGATACTTCTATTTATGGTTGAAAAATATAAAAGGTATTTTCAAATATTTACAACCCTGATAAAGCATATAATGGATTTGTTATAAATTTGTATTTGGAAAAAAATTTAAATTGTTTAAATGAAAATGTAGGACTAAAAATTAAAACTAAATTTTGCACATTTCACACTAAAGTTCAATCTCAAGCTATGACTGTTTTTTGTTATATATGGAGATTTATTCTAGGAATGACATGAATAATTACTAATTCCAAATTTGTGAATTTTAGTATATTAGAAATTTAATAAAAGGATTAACACACCCAACACAATACCATATTTTAATTATTAAATATTAAATATTTAAAATTTCACCCTAAAGGTCAGTTTCATTCTATTTAATTTTTTTATTAGAAAAATTATTCCAAGGAATGACATGCCCAATGCACTACCATATTTAAGCAATTTTTATTTGGAAATCTTGCATTAGAAATAAATTTCAATTTATTTATTTATGCATATATATGTAAATTAATTCAAGGAAGACACACCCAACCCACGATCATTTTAAAATAATATCTACTTGGAAATCTTGCACTAAAAATCAATCTCAATTTTAATTTTTTGTATTAATAATTTTAAATTATGATAGTGTGTTGGGTGTGTCATTCCTTGTACTAAATTTTTCAATATAATTAAAATTAAATAAATTGAGATTGATTTTCAATGCGAGATTTCCAAATAGCAATTACTTATTATGATTTTTATAAATATTTATAAATCCCTTTCCTTTTCCTCAAATAGAAATAGAAGTATTTCAAATAAAAAATAGAGAAACTCCATGATAAATTTTATCATGGTTGTTATAAATATTTGAAAATCCTTTTCCTATTCCTCGAATGTAAATAAATGTATTTCAAATAAAAAATGGAGAAATTCCATGATAGTTTATCATGATTGTTATAAATATTTGAAGATCCATTATATATTTTTCAAGTAGAAATAAAAGTAATTCAAAAAAATGTGAATATGGAAAATTTTAAAAATCTAAGTTTCAATTTGATTATATGAAGAGGACATCATTGGACTTCATACCAAGTGCAATTTATTAAAAAAAAAAATTGTAATCTTTAAAAAATAAAATTTATGTTTTTGGAATCCTTTTAATTCAAATGAAAGGTTGAATAGAATAATTAAAATATTCAAAACCTCACACCGGATATTAATCTTAATAGATTTTATTTGTCTTTTTAATGCATTAACATGATAATTATTTCAATGAACACCTTGTGTAGTAACTCCCAAAAAAAAAAACTTCCATATGGCTAAGGGTGTAAATAACATGGTTTACTTAAAGGAAAAGCCTTTCTTGTACTATAATACATGCATATAGAATATCTTAAAAATGAACCCCGACCACATAATTTGGCCTAAACCAATTATATCTCCCAAAATGCAATACTTACATATTGGTCAAGGTATAAATAACATGGTGGTGTAATCATACTAACATGTACCATTAGTAATCGTAACCACTATTTAATTTTTTGAACTTTAGATTGTAGAAAATGATAATAATAATAAACGGAATTTTTTATATAAAATGTTATTGTGAATACATTGTGTACATATCATAAAAAATTGGAATCAATCTAATGAGTGAAAATTTTGTATAAGGATTTTAATAACTTTGTAACCATTAGTTAAAAACAACCTAAAAACAACTTAAAAGTAGTTTTGACACTAAAAACACAATTTGAAATTATTTTTAATCACACATTTTTAAATTTTTTTTCACATACACCTTAACATAATGATATTAATATTTTTTTTAAAATATGTATTTAAAAGATTTTAAGAATACTTTTCAAAAAAATAATGAAAAAACAATGGTCTAAAAGGGCATGTGCGACTCCTAATAGTGTGGTTGAACCCATGGCCCATTTATAAGAAGGGCCCCTCTTGTAGTGTAATACTTGCTTACAAGATTCCCAAAAAATCTTAAAGTTATAATATGATATGTCCAATACCCCCACATTGCATACTTAATACAAATTGGAAAAATTATTTGACGACAATACTCACAATAAAGGACTTAATTTGCATGCTTTAATAATCTTTTACATAGTCCTTTATATATACACTAGGTACAAGCTCCATTGGTAATACTTACATTATAACCCTAACCTCCTACTATGACATGTGTAATACCTTTAGGCTACATATTTAGTACAAATTGGAAAAATCCTTTGACTGCGATACCCATAATAAGGGATATAATCTACATTGAAAGAATAACAATACCTACACTTAATCCTCCTTATATATACTAGGTATATATAATTCCATTGGCAATACCTACATTAAATGGCTGAAATTCTAGTTGTGAATTTTGCATTACTCGCATGGTGCATTCTTAATACACATTGGATAAATCCTCATAGTGCAATACTCGTGTAAGGAGACCTTATCTTTACTCTTTGTGGTGCAATACCAGCACAATGTCTTTCCAATATGTAATACAAATGTTACCTATATGCAATACCCGCACTTTCAGCTCAAAAAGTTAATTTCTCACAAGGTAATACCTACACACATGTATCATTGAACCCATATAAAACAATTTGCTTCACGTTGTAGTGTTTAAATTGCGAAAATGTAACATTGCATTATCAAGTACAATATATTTTTCATAAAATTTGGTGTATATATGACCATGAGTTTTAAACACAAATGGTGATTAATGTACAAATTAATGATGAGTAAAAGGAAAAAAATTTGGTTTGTATTCATGGGCTTTTCTCTTTCTTGCAAAATTTTCTGAGAACATTGTTTCATGCCAATCCTTCAACCTATGTACAGAATTTCCCAAACCATCATTTACAAGATGTAATTGTAACCTTAGATGTAAGGATTCATTCGCATTTGTGAGGCGAAGGTTTCAAATGTCTGATGCAACAATTGTAAGGATTGAGTTGGCATGGTCTAAAAGTGCCACCCCTCCTAGGGAACATTCCTTTGTGATCTCCTGCACGGTGTGACACAAATGAATAAATATTATATCCAAAAAAACAATTGAATTAATTGGTTCAACACATGCACCACCATCATTTGTAGGGAGAAGACTCTCATCCATGGGTCCAATCCAACCTATGTCAATGACCCTTTCATCACACATGTATAAAACCATCATCTTCAAAATTTGAATTATCGAAAATATGTTTGGGGTTTACAAACATGGCGGGCAACCCATCGTAATTAAATCCACACCATGTTCCATAATACTCAATGTCATCCTCTTGGGTAATATCTATGACCATCAAAATAATCACAATTTGGTGTTTGCAAAGATTCCCATGCATGGCCCATTCATTCGGTAAATGGGTGTATCACCTTGTACGGCACATGGGCATAACGTTGATTCTGTATAATCAAAGTTGAATCAGGTTCCATGGATGGTTCTATCACATGAGTGAGTGGGAATAATTTAATTTTATCCACACTTGCCTTCACATGTCACTCCATGACCTTGTTTTTTATGAATATTTTTTTCTTCATTTTGGATGTGTGCATGTAATGTTATGCAACTATAGTTGTTAATCTACAAGTCAACCAATTTATTTGACACCCTTGAAGACCCTTTGTTTTGAGGGAAAACCAACGCTTTAAAATGCCATGGTAAAATTCAATGCTTACTTGGGTGTCTTGGTTGGAATGTGGCACATAATGAAGACCAATCATCCATAACCCTAAAACACAACGCATAATGTAATATTCGATGTTACATTGGGTGGATGGAACATGATTGGATCCATTAGAAGGGAGGAAAACTTATGGAACTATGAACATGTTATACATAACTTCATAATACATTTTTGAACACATACCAAATTGGTTGTAATAGGTCCACAAATAATTAATCCATGTGTTACCAAGAGCATGTTGCTCAAAACTTCAGAGGACTTTTAATTCTCCCTCATTCTTTGAAAACATCAATTTGTTTTTCAAGTTCAATAAACAAAATATCACATTGTGCATGTCATGCAAAATTTCTTGTTGGACTTCAACATCCTTGATCTTCTCCATTGCTTGCAACCGCCATGCACAAATGAAGATGGGGATGTTCTCAAACATAACCCAAACAATCCCAAGTATGCACATGTAAATCACACCAACTATTAACGTTTACTACATTTAAGTAAGTACATTGTAACCTTCATAAGAATTAAAAATCTTGGAAATAATTTGATTAATTGCATTTTTCAGTAAACATAATTAAGAAGAAATATGTAATCGTGTAAAATTCGTATTCATCGTAATGCCGGTCACTTTTGAGGGGTGTCATCAATAATGAAACAACTTGGTTTCCAATCACGCATGATAGCTAAGATCTTTGCCTTCAAAACTTTGAGCCATTCCACCAAGTCATCCACAATTTGTTGACTTGTAATGACCCATGCTAGTGGGATTCCACTATGATGGCCATGAAAGCCCATCAAGGTGAACAAACGATATTTTAGATCATTCTTCTCAAATGTAGGCACGGTTTGACATTGTGTAAGTGTGTGGATGCCTAAGGTGAATGGGACATGGATCCCATTCACTTGGCCCACTTCTTGAATGAAAAATATTTGCTTAGGGGGTCCTAAAGCCCAAGATTGAATTGGAATGGCTAGGTTTTTGTGCAAAAGCTAACTCCTTCCCTTATGTTTCTGATCCAAATATGCGATGTCTTTTACTTAACTGAAATCATCCCTTGTCAGAACTTCTCCCATGTTGACATGCTCCCACCATATGGCTTTGTGCTTGTTATAAATTTATTTAACCGTGTGGCTCAAATTCAATTGAATCCAAATGTGATCTTTCAAAGCTTGAAAAATTTAAGGAACATATCATGACATGCAAGTTGATGATTTGGGATCCTGATGGCCATGTGTTAATTCTTGATCCACTTGAATGTGTGTTCGGTGGTGAAAGCATAACTTCACCACCTCGAATCATGTGTATAATCATTTGATTGAAAAGGAGGCCAAACATCTTTACTTGATTGATCTCGCATGGTTTGGGTCATTGCGATGATCATTAGGACCATAAGGACATTTAGACCTACAAAACATATGAACAATAAATATCATATATGTTTAAAAAGTACATGTCAAAAGAATAAAACAAGAATGTCATGTTATACCAAGTATAGCCTTGGTGATTTTTTATTTATGGGTTTTTTATATCCTTTTGTGGGGCCAACTTCATGTGTATGTTCCATTCCACTAGGGTTTCTGCATCACCTCGTTCACCTTCCAAGAATTTGGACACATGTGCACGTGGTATGTAAGCAATTTCAATCAATGCCTTGTTTGGCGCCACCCCCCCCCCCCCCCCCCCCCCCCCCCTATCCA
>Ga0116231_10013207_pt1 | contig 11710 bp, 9 predicted proteins | sample S1TSphgellanicum_2_FD_89695 | JGI IMG/M metagenome (GOLD analysis project Ga0116231, IMG submission 89695) | Host-associated microbial communities from peat moss isolated from Minnesota, USA - S1T2_Fd - Sphagnum magellanicum MG | ecosystem: Host-associated > Plants > Peat moss > Unclassified...
CGCGTTCGCCGTGAAGTCCCGGCGCCACACGTCCTCCTCGATCGTGCCGTAGATGTTATCGCGCAGGATGCGGCCATGCTGGTCGACCGCGCGGTGCTCGGTATCGACGTCGACCGGAAACGCGTCCCCGTCACCGCCACCACCGCCACCTTCGTCGCCAACGCCGCCGCCGTGACCTTCACCGCCACCCTCGCCGTCGCCGTGACCGTCACCCGCCCCATCGCCCTCGTCGCCCTCCTCGTCCGAGTCCTCGCGTTCCGGAGCGACCGCCGCGCGAAACGTCGCGACCTCGATGATTTCACTGCCAAAATGGACATGGGCGAGGCGGAATCGACGGCCGATCAGCCGGCAGTTGCGAAACAAGCGGCGGACCTCCTCGGGCAGCGCATCCGTGGCCACGTCGAAGTCCTTGGGCGTGATCCCCAGCAACAGGTCGCGGACCGCACCCCCGACCAGAAAACCCTGGAAGCCCGCCTCCTTGAGGCGGTACAACACCTTGAGCGCATTGGGAGAAATCGCAGTTCGCGAAATCGGATGGTCGGATCGCGGGATCACGACGGGAGCCGGGTAGGTCGAAAGGTCGTTCAAAAAGGGGGGTTCCGCTTGAGTCCAAAAAATTGGTCCGTATACTACCAGCCCTCTTCGGTTCCGGGCGGCGCTCTCTGACGAGGTCGGCGCCATCCACCGTCACACCAGGCTCCCTTCGTCTAGAGGCCTAGGACACGGCCCTCTCAAGGCCGGTACATGGGTTCGAATCCCATAGGGAGCGCCACGGCGGTCTCGGCGCTCAGCCGTGACTCAAGCGTAGTCGGCGATTTTAAGAATGCGCAAACCCGGAATGTTGGGGATGCGACGATCGTTCGTCACAAAGGCACCGCATCCGGCACCGATAGCGGCGGCAAGTTGCAGCGCGTCGGGGGTCTTCACGCCTGTCGCGGCGCGTAGTTGCGCGGCATCACGCAGCTGATCGCGCGATAGATCGATCACGCGGATGCCCCGGCTGCGCGTGAGCAGTTGCTCATACCGATCCGCCAGGAATCGATCGTCGGCGCGGTAGGGGATCACCAACACTTCGAGCAGCGTCAAAGCGGAGGTAATCAACTCACGCGCACCCGCGTCGGCCTGTTCGAACAGCGGCTCGACCAGCGGCGAGAAACGCGGATCCTCCTCGATGAAATAAATGAACAACGCAGTATCGATCGCGATTCGTCCGCTGCCGATATCCGCGATCAATCCCACGTGGCGCGTTCCTTCTCGACATGCTCCACCGCATCTACGTTGCGCCAATGCTCCTTGCCGAGACCCTTGAGATCCAAGATCGACAACCGCTTCGGAGAGTCGAGGGCGCCTATCAGCAGACGCGTCACTTCCTGTGCAACGGAGCGCCGCTCGCGCTTGGCTTGCATCTGTAATTTCTTATACAACGCGTCCGGGAAATTCTTGACGTTGAGAGTAGCGATCTCGGTAATCCTCCATATTTCCTCCATTATGGAGGACTTCCGATTGAGGTCAAGTGCTCTGGATCCAGTGCCTGCGCTCACGCCTCGCCGTCGGCATTCAACTCGGCATTCGATGGTCGCGGCCAAGGCGAAGGGTCGAATCGCGCCGGCGACGCCATTTCATGTCATCCATATGACATAACGCAGAACCCACACGCCTATCGTGTTTTCGCGTGCATACCGTGCTCACATCGATGGCTGTATTGGTGCGAGTCATCGTGTATGTTTGGATTAAGTCGAAGGGATGATCGCAGGACGAAGGCCGAACAGGCGCACCCTTGCGACGAACGACACGACCGACTTGCAAAAAAAACGCCAGGGGGTTTCCAATGAAGGGTCTTATTGTCCGAGCTTTTTCATCCTGTACCCAGTCTCGCGCCCGTGCCGCGAGCCGGGCGCGCTGGTGCACCGCGGCCCGCGCTCTGGCTGCGGTTGCCTTCCTGAGTTCGACGGGCGTCGCCCTCGCCGCGGGATCAGACGCGGCGGCACGCATCACACAACCCATCGACGCGAGCCACCTCGTCGTCGCGGGCGGTACTCCCGCGCTCGCCAAGTCGAGCGTCGATCTCGGCGCTGTCGACGGGAGCCTGCCCCTCGAGCACCTGCACCTTCAGCTCACCCGCAGTGCCGAAGCGGAACAGGCGCTCGAGACTCGGATCGTCGCACTTCAGGATCCGACCTCCGACCAGTATCACCACTGGCTCACCGCCGATGAGCTCGGGGAAAAATACGGACCCGCGGAGGCGGACATCGCCGCCGTCGAGGAGTGGCTCACCGCACAGGGCCTCACGGTGAACGGCGTGACCAAGAATGGTCTCACGATCGATTTCTCCGGTTCGGCAGCGACCGTGAGCAACGCGTTCCGGACCGAGATCCACGCCGTCGAGGTCAATGGCCAGCGGCATATCACGAACGTGACGAGCCCGAAGATACCGGCGGCTCTCTCCTCCGTCGTCGCTGGCATCGTGTCGCTCAACGATTTCAAGCCGAAGTCCCTCATGGTGAAACCGAAGACGAACTTCACGATCAAGTGCACGGGATGCCCGGACGGCTTCGACGGCCTGCCGCTGTATCTCGAGGCACCGGCGGACTTCGCCACCATTTATAACGTGGCGCCGGTTTACAAGGAACGCACGGGCAAGGGCGTCACCGTGGTCGTGCTCGAGGACACGGACATCCAGTTAGCGGACTACAAGGCCTTCCGCACCGCGTTCGGTCTGACGAGCTATGCGGGCACATTCTCTGAGATTCACCCGGGTTCGGGCTGCGCTGACCCTGGCTACAATGGCGCCGAGGGCGAGGCCGCACTCGATGCCGAGTGGGCCGGTGCGATCGCACCGGGCGCGACCGTGCATCTTGCCTCTTGCGCCGACACGACGACGAATTTCGGCGCCTTCATCGCGGCTCAAAACCTGCTCGATTCAACGGCGCCGCCGGCGATCATGAGCTTGAGCTATCTCACCTGCGAGGCGCAAGCGGGGCCGGGTCCGAACGGCAACGGCTACGTGTACGGGCTGTGGCAGCAGGCGGCCGCCGAGGGCGTGTCGGTGTTCGTGTCTGCGGGTGACGGCGGCGCCGCGGGCTGCGACGACTTCGACACGGCACCTTATGCGACCGCGGGCATTGCCGCCAACGCCTTTGCCTCGACGCCGTACGACACGGCCACGGGCGGCACCGATTTCCTCGACACTTCTGAAGGCACGGTCGGCAACTTCTGGAAGTCGAGCAACAGCACGTCCGAGGGATCCGCGAAGTCCTATATCCCGGAAACACCGTGGAACGATACCTGTGCGGGCAAGGTGTTCTATGAGTATATCGGCTACAGCGACCCGATCAGTTCTTGCAACAGCGCGTTGGGCTCCGAGTTCATCGGCATCGTCGGCGGCTCCGGTGCACCGAGCTACGTCTACGCGAAACCGACCTGGCAGAAAAACACGTTCGGCAACCCGAACGACGGTGCCCGAGATCTCCCGGACGTGTCGCTTTTCGCCTCGAACGGCTTCTGGTCGCACGCGATCGTGTTCTGCATGTCGGATCCGAACGAAGGGGGTGCGCCTTGCAATTACAAAAATCCCACCGACGTGCTTTTCAACTCCGCCGGTGGCACCTCGTTCACGGCCCCGCAATTCGCAAGCATCCAGGCGCTGATCGATGAGAAAGCGGGTGGACCCCAGGGCAACGCCGCTCCGATCTATTACAAGCTGGCGCAAGCCGAGTACGGGACCGCTTCGAAACCGAACACGAGCAAGATCACGGCCTGCAACAGCTCGAACACCGGCAGTGGGTCGAGCGCGTGCGTCTTTCACGACGTCACGTACGGCGATAACGACGTGCCCTGCTTCGGACCCGTCGATTGTTACAATCCCGACCCGACTAACGATCTCGGCGTCCTGTCGACATCCGACACCAAGCTTGCGATCGCGTATCCCGCCTATGCGGGCTGGGATTTCGCGACGGGCTTGGGCACCGTGAACGTGGCCAATCTCGTCAACGCCTGGCCTTGACGAGCACTCGAGCGATGGACGCACGGGACAACGTGACCGACCGGTCTTAAGTCCCGGCGGCAGCGCCGGCTCCGAGACGATCCGCCCCGTCACTCGAACACCGAGTGACGGGGTTTTTTTCTGAAGTTGCTATCCGATGGCATATCCGCGACCATCGCGTCGAACGGCAGGAGCACGGCGTGAATTGGCATGCGTTCGGACGAGCGGCACTTCTCGCGTTCCTGTTGACGACCGGCTCCGCCTTCGCGGCAGAAATGCACATGCGTGTCATTCCAATCAACGATCATCTTCTCGCTTTTTACGACGGGCGACCGCCCGAGCCGGCGACGCCGGCCACCGATCACAACTGGGCGGATTTTGGTGCCATGAACGTCGGCGTCGCCACGTACGTGATTCATCGTGGCGATCGGGCGCTGGTCTACGATACCTACCCGAGCGTGCTCCAAGCACAATGGGTTCGGGATTACCTCGCGAAAATCGGCATCAGGCACTTCACGCTCGTCAACAGCCATTGGCATCTCGACCATGTCGGTGGTAATGCCGTGTACGCCGATGTCGACCGAATTGCGACCAAGAAGACCCTCGAACGGCTGACCGCGAAGAAAGCCGCCATCGAAGCGGGCACGGAATGGGGACCGCCGGCGATCTCGCCCCTCGTCGTGCCGACCATCGGCATCACGGCCGACACCGTTTTTCATGTCGAGGACATCCGGGTCGACTTGCGGCCCGTGAACATTCACTCGGTGGACGGCCTCGTCATTTACCTCCCGGAGGATCGTCTGTTGCTCGCGGGGGATACGCTCGAAGATACGCTGACGTTCATCTCCGAGCCGGATGAGATCGCCGAACAGTTGAAGAATCTGCAAAAGCTGAAGGGCTGGGGGATCGATCGCATCTTTCCGAACCACGGCAACCCGGATGTCATCGGGAATGGCGGGTACCGAACGACATTGATCGATGCGACCGAGGATTACCTGCGGCGCATGGTCACCCGGGCTCACGAGCCCGACTATCTCAAGGGGTCGATGGACGAGTACGTTCGAGACTCCGTGAGAAAAGGCTGGGTGACCCCGTGGTGGGCCTACCGAGACGCCCACGCCAACAATCTGTCGGTGGTCGCGAAGGCCTACGAGAACCACCCGCTGCCAACGCTGACAGGACCTCGGTAGCGACTCCGCCCCGCACCACCCTCCCGGGCGCCGCGGCTGGCCGACGTGCAATCGACTTCCACGGTCAGACTTGCACGTCGGGCGGGCGCTGCCCATCATCGTGCGCCAATCGATGAAGGAGTCTCGCCATGGGAACAACTGTCTCGTTCAAGCGCCCCGACGGGAAAAGCGTCGGGGGGTATCTCGCCGAACCCGAAACGACTCGCGGCGCCGCACCGGGGGTCGTCGTGATTCAGGAGTGGTGGGGTTTGAATCTCCAGATTCGGGGCGTCGCCGATCGCGTGGCCACCGCCGGGTATCGTGCGCTCGTCCCGGATTTGTATCGCGGCAAGTCCACCGTCGAGGCGCAGGAGGCGCACCATTTGATGACCGGCCTGAATTTCGCGGACGCGGCCGGCCAGGACATCCGCGGGGCCGTGCAATATCTCAAGACCCAGAGCAGCAAAGTCGGCGTCACGGGCTTTTGCATGGGGGGTGCGCTGACCTTGTTGACCGCCTGCATGGCGCCCGAGATCGACGCCGGCGTGGTGTGGTATGGGTGTCCGCCGCTCGAGTACCTCGATGCCGCGGCCATCAAGGCCCCGCTGCTCGGGCACTGGGCAACGCAAGACGAGTTCTTTCCGATCGCCACGATCGACGCGCTGGAGGAAAAGCTATCGGCGGCCCAGGTCAACGTCGACTTTCATCGCTATCTCGCGCGGCATGGCTTCGCCAATGAGACCGCGATCGGGCCCGGGCGCATCGCCGCGACTCAATACGACCCCGTCTGGGCGGCTCAGGCCTGGGATCGTACCTTCCGGTTCTTCGGCCACTGGCTCGGCTGACCTGCACCGCCCGCCATGGGTGACGCCGACCTCAAGGCGGCGATAGAGGCGTTCGCGGCCGGCCGCCTCGCCGAGGCGCGCGCGACCTGTGAAGGGCTGCTGGCGATCCGAACCCGCCACGCCGGTGCACTGCACCTCTTGGGTCTGATCGCTCACCGCGACGGCGATCAGAACCGGGCGCGTGATCTGCTGCGCAAGGCCACGGAGATGCCGGAGGCGACGGCGCTGCATTGGCTCAGTTACGCGGAACTTGCCTGCAAGGACAGCGACGCCGCGGCGGCGATGCACGCGACGCGACGTGCCGTCGAACTCGACGGCCACTCGGCCTTTGCCGTCTTCTGCCTCGGCAATCGATACCTGGAAGCGGGGCAGCTCGAGCCGGCGCGAAGCAGCTTCGAGCGCGCACTTGCCCTTGATCCCAACCTGTGGGACGCCGGCGCGAATCTCACGGCGGTCGACGCCCAACTGGGTGACTATGGTCGAGCGCTCGAGCGGACCGAACGCCTACTCGCCGCACGGCCGGCGGACCTCAGGCCGGCCCTGCTGGCCGCAGACATCGAACTGCAGCTGGATCGTCCCGCGGCCGCCCTCGCCCGCTTGGAAGCGCTCGCCGCGCACACCGGCGACGATGAACGCCGGCACACGCTGCAGGCCCACGCGCTGCGGCGTCTCGACCGCCATGAGGAGGCCGTCGCGCTGTGCCGCGAGGCGCTGGCGATGGGGCTGCAGTCTCCGGAGTTGCTACGTGCGTATGGGCTCGCCTTGCATTTGTCGGGCCGCGAGGACGAGGCTCTCGATCGGTTCGAGCAGGCGGCGCGCGGGGCACCCCCGCTGACCGCGGCCCGAGCCCTGTCCGACAAGGGGGTGTTGCTGAACGACCTTGGGCGCCTCGACGAGGCGCGGGATTGCTTCGATCGGGCGCTGCGGCTCGAGCCGCGGCTCGCGGAGGCGTTCTACAACAAAGCGGCCGCGGTGACGTACGCGGCCGGCGCCCCGGACATCGGCGCCATGGAAGCCCTGCTCGGCGAGAATCCCCCGTATCACGACCGTTTGCTGTTGCACTTCGCCCTCGGCAAGGCCCACCTCGACGCGGGCAACGCCGCGGTGGCATTTCGCCACTGGCATGCCGGCAACCGCATGAAGCGCGCCATCATCCACCACGATGCGGCGGCGGCGTCACGGCAGATGCTCAGCATCGCCGCCCAGCCGTTGCGCCGCGCCGCCGACGCGACCCGCTCGGCGCTGCCGGTGTTCGTCGTTGGAATGCCGCGCTCGGGCTCCACTCTGGTCGAACAGATCCTCGCCTCCCACCCGCAGGTGCATGGCGGCGGCGAACTGCTTGGCTTGCGGCGGATCTTCGAATCCGCCGTCGACGGGGACACTGAGGCGACGCGGGGCGACGCGGCACGGGGGGACGCCGAGCGGGGAGACGCGGCGCTTGCCCGATTGCGTCTCGCGTCGGCGAGCGCGGATCGGGTCATCGACAAGGATCTGCAAAATTTCCTGCATCTCGGGGTGATTCACCGATTGCTGCCCGAGGCCCGCATCATTCATTGCCGGCGCGATCCGCTCGACACCTGTGTGTCGGCCTATACGAAACTGTTCGCGGGCAGTCTCGGCTTCGTGTACGAGCAGACCGAGCTCGGGCGCTATTATCGGGACTATCATGCATTGATGGCGCACTGGCGCCGCGTATTGCCGGCCGCCCGGTTCCTCGACGTCGATTATGAGTCCCTGGTGACCGATACCGAGACCGAAGCCCGGCGCATGCTCGCGTTCTTGGATCTTCCCTGGGACACGCGCTGTCTGCAATTCTTTGCGACGGAGCGGACCGTGAACACGTCAAGTTTCGCCCAGGTTCGCCGACCCCTGTATCGGACGAGTATCGGTCGGGCACGCAGCCTGCGAGCGCACGTCGAGCCGCTGATCGATGCGCTCGGCGATCTCGCGGTCGGCAAGGATTGAGGCCAGATGACGGCGGACGAACTGCTCGAGAAGGCGACGCTGCAGCATCGCGCGGGGTTGCTCGCGGAGGCGCGTGAGCTGTACCAGGCCGCGTTGGCACAAGCGCCCGAGCACCCACTCGCACTGTTTCGCAGCGGCCTGCTTGCGCTGCAGACGGGTCACGCCGAGGCGGCGCTGTCCCTGACGACACGCGCCGCGGCGATCGCGCCCACGGAGCCGCGCTATCACCTGGGTTGCGGTCAGGCATTGCAGGTTCTGGGGCGCTGGGCCGAGGCCGCCGACGCCTACCAGCGGGCGGTCGATCTCGATGCGTCCTCGAGCGATGCGAGCTTCGCGCTGGCGGTCTGCCATGATCGTCTGGGCCGACCCGCGGCGGCGCAAGCGGCCTACCGGCGCACCCTCGAACTCGATCCCCGACATGCGGCGGCGCTCGCCAATCTCGGCGTCCTCGCACTGGCCGCGGGCTTGAACGACGCGGCCGTGCAGCTCCTGAGCGACGCGCTGCGCATCGAGCCCACGGTGAGTTCGCACGGCTTGAACCTCGGGATCGCCTTGTGTCGGCGCCGGGATTTCGCCGCTGCGCAACGCGTGCTCGAGGGCGTGTTGGAGACCGATCCGCTGCACGCGGAGGCTCGCTTCAATTTGGGGCTCGCCCTGCAGGGGCTCGGCTTGCCGCGCGAGGCGCTGGCCGAATATCGGCACGCCACCCGACTGCGTCCGCACTATGCGGACGCCTTCACCAATGCCGGCAACCTGCACAAAGAACTGGGCGAATTCGAACTCGCCGCGTCAGCCTACGAATCCGCGGTGCGCGCGGAGCCGGCCTCGGTGGCTCCCCGCAACAATCTAGGGTGCCTGATGCGCACTCTGGGTCGACTCGATGCGGCCGAGGAGCAGCTGCGCGGCGCACTCGCCCTGGATCCCGGCAATGCGGCGCTGCACGACAATCTCGGTAACGTCCTCAAGGATGCCGGTGACGTCGATGCGGCCATCGCCTGTTTTCGCACCGCGCTCGCGCTCGAGCCGCGGTCGGCGGCGACCCACAGCAACCTCGTCTACACCCTGAATTTCGTCGCCTCGCACGCAGAAATCGGCCTGGCCGAGGCCCGACGGTGGGCAGAGCGCTTTGCCGAGCCGCTGCGCGCGCAGCAGCGCCCGCATCCGAACGAGCCCGCGGCGGAGCGCCGCCTGAGGATCGGCTACGTGTCGGCGGATTTTCGCGACCACTGCCAATCCCTGTTCACGATCCCCCTGCTCTCGAATCACGATCCGCGCGCGGTCGAGGTGCATTGTTACTCCAGCGTCGAGCGGCCCGATGCGACGACGCGGCGCATCGAGGCGCTCGCGCAGGTCTGGCGCCCCGTGCGCAGCCTCTCGGATGAGGAGCTCGCGCAGCGGATTCGGGCGGACGCCATCGATGTGCTCGTCGATCTGACGATGCACATGGCGGGCGGACGGCCCCTGGTGTTCGCGCGCAAGCCCGCTCCCGTGCAAATCGCCTGGCTTGCCTATCCGGGCACGACCGGCATCGAAGCCATCGATTATCGCATCAGCGATGCGCGCCTCGATCCGCCGGGCTGCGAATCGAACTACAGCGAGGCGACGCTGCTGCTGCCCGATGCATTCTGGTGCTACGACCCATTGACCGATGAGCCCGAGGTGGGTCCGCCGCCGGCGCTCGAACGCGGCCACGTTACCTTCGGCTGCCTGAACAATCCGTGTAAATTGAGCCCGGCAAGTTTGACGCTCTGGGCCAAGGTGCTTGCCGCGGTACCGGGATCGCGGCTCGTGCTCATGGTGCCGCCGGGCTCCGCTCGCGACAAGATCGGCATGCGGCTCGCCGCCGCCCGCATCGCGGCCGAGCGCGTCAGCTACGTGCCCTTTCGTCCGCGTGCCGACTACCTGCGCGGCTTTCACGACATCGACATCGTTCTCGACACGCTGCCTTACAACGGGCATACGACCAATCTCGACGCCCTCTGGATGGGCGTTCCGGTCATCTCCCGCAGCGGCAACACCTGCGTGGGCCGCGGTGCCTCGAGTCAGATGCACTGCCTCGGAATGCCGGATCTCGTCGCCGGATCGGACGCGGATTTCGTCTCGGCCGCCACCGCGCTCGCCGCGGATCGGCCGCGTCTCACCGCGCTGCGCGCCGGGCTGCGCGAGCGGCTCACGCACTCGCCGCTCATGGACGCGCCGCGATTTGCCCGCAACATGGAGAGCCTATATCGTCTCGCCTGGCGAAATTACGTGGAATCGAGATCACGACGTGTTACTTGATGAAGCGCCTGACCGCCGCCTTGACCTTCGGAAACAGCGGCCGGTGGCCCGTGCGCTTCTCCGCCTTGCGGAACACGTCGCCTTTTTGGAAGGCAATGACGCTGTCGTAGAAGCTGATGCCGAAGGTCTGACGCGTGATGTAATCCGGTTCGATGGCGCCGCGGCTGTGGTCGGCATTCAGGCGGTCGACGAAGTCCTTGGCAATGTTGATGAAGTTCAGAGGATTCGTGGCACCACCGCCGAATTCCTCCCAGTACGCCGTGTGCAGATCCTCGACCATGTAGACCCCGTTCTTCGGCAGGCGGGGATAGAGAAACTCGAACGACTTGATGACGTGCTGCATCTGATGGCTGCCGTCGTCGAGCACGACATCGGGCACGCCGAATTCGTCGATCACGGACTCGAGAAATGCCTCGTCGCTCTGGTCACCGATGCGCACGTCGACGCCGGGAATCTCGTGGGACTTGCAGTTCGGGTCGATGTCGATGCCGACGATACGCGCGAGCGGTCCGAAATAGCGCTGCCACATGGCGAGGGATCCACCCTTGGAGACGCCGATCTCGAGAAACGTCAGCGATTTGTTGCGATACCAGTCGAAATGGCGCTCGTAGATCGGAAAGTAATGCACCCACTTGTTGATGACCTTGCCGTCGTTCGTCGCAAAATCCTGCCAGAGGCTCATCGGGAAGACTCCCATCCGGTGACGCGGTGAAGCGCCATCATCGCATACCGGCTTGCGCGCCGTCGCGCGGCGGCGGCTCCTCGACACCCACGCCATAGCGATAGACGTTGAGTCCGCCGCGGTACCCGGTCATGAGGACGGCCGCGACGACGACCGCGAGGAGCCCCAGGAAGAGACCCGAGGGTCGCCGATCCTGCGCGCCGCCGGCGCCGCGCCAGACGCCGAGCAGGATCACGCCGAACGAGGCGCCAACGGCCCATTTGACATGCGTGCCGATCGCGCGGCGCGCGACGTCCGAGGCATCGAGGCCGATGACCGCCGCCAAACCCGACCCGAGCGCGAAGACGATCGCCACCGCGCCGAGGCACAGATTCCACGTGCCCAGCGTTGCAAGCGTCTGCGCCGCGCGGGGCTGCGGCAGCCATCGCGCGACTCCTAGCGCAGCGGCACCGGTCAGCACGAGGGCCAGTGGAAAATGCACGATCATCGGATGCCACGGGATCATCGCGTTCACGACGCGGCCCGGGCTCGATGCCACGCGAGCGTGTCGGCGACGGCACGGTCGAGCGTGAAGCGCGGCTGCCAACCAACCTCGGCATGCAGTCGCGCGAGGCTCGGCACGAGCAGGGCTGGCTCATCGGGCGGGGCAGCGCGCGCACCGAGTCGGATGAGTTCCGGGTGTCCGGCCTGCCGTGCGATGAGCCGCACGAGTTCAGCGACCGACACGCGCTGCGCGGAGCCGACATTGACCGGACCACGCACGTCGCTGTCGAGCAGTTGCACGAAC
>Ga0116231_10013208_pt1 | contig 11709 bp, 10 predicted proteins | sample S1TSphgellanicum_2_FD_89695 | JGI IMG/M metagenome (GOLD analysis project Ga0116231, IMG submission 89695) | Host-associated microbial communities from peat moss isolated from Minnesota, USA - S1T2_Fd - Sphagnum magellanicum MG | ecosystem: Host-associated > Plants > Peat moss > Unclassified...
CGTCTGCCAGAAAGCCTCGAGCAGCGTGGACAACGCGGTTTCAGCGGCGCGCGCGCCCTCGGCATGTCCACCCATGCCGTCGACCACGAGGAGCAGCGCCGCCTGTTCCGCTTCAGCCACCGCGACGCGATCCTGATTCTCTTCGCGGTGGCCGATGAGGCTCACGTCCGCGGTTTCAATCTGCAATGAAAATTCCTCGATCTGCTAGACTTCGCGCCGGTCAAGATTATGGCCGATTTTCACCTCGACCCCTATGATTCGTAGTATGACCGGCTTTGCGCGGCGCGAGCGCCAATTTCCTGAGGGATCGTTATCCTGGGAGTTGAAGACGGTCAATCATCGTTTTTTGGAGATGAGCTGCCGATTGCCCGAAGAATTTCGCGCGGCGGAATCGGATTTTCGCGCGAGCGTCGCGGCCGCGGTGCGTCGCGGCAAGATCGAATGCGCGCTGCACTTCAAGCGCGCGGGCGGGCCCGAGGGGCTGGAGCTGGATCTCGCTCTGTTGGATAAGCTCATGGCGCGCGCGCGACAAGTCGCGGCACAGGCGGGCGGCGCCGCGCGCATCGACGTGTTGGATCTGATGCGCTGGCCCGGCGTCATTCGCGAGGACACTCAGGGCGGGGCGCCCCTGATCGCCGCGGCCCAGGCGCTGCTCGGCGAAGCGCTGGGCGAACTTACCCGCTCGCGAGACAGCGAGGGCGGCCGCTTGCGCGAGGCGTTGGAACAGCGCTGCAACGGCTTGGTGGAGCTTGCGGCGCGCGTGACCGACCGGCTGCCCGAGGTGCGCGCCCGCATGCGCGCAAAGCTCCTCGACCGCATCGCGCAGCTGGTTCAAGAAGCCGACCATGACCGGCTGGAGCAGGAGCTTGCCATGTTGGCGCAGCGCCTCGACGTCGATGAAGAGCTCGAGCGCCTGCGCGGTCATGTGCTCGAAGTGCGGAAGACCTTTACGGGTGATGAGCCTGCGGGCCGGCGGCTCGACTTCTTGATGCAGGAATTGAATCGGGAGGCCAACACCCTGTCATCGAAGTCCCAGGATATCGAGACGACGCGCGCGGCCGTGGACATGAAGGTGCTGATCGAGCAGATGCGCGAACAAGTGCAGAACATCGAGTAGCGTTGAACGTGCTCGCGTCGCGCCATGCCACACGCGAGGCAGCATTGCAGCCGTTCGGGAGATCAGATGTGCGCCCCGCGCCCGCCGGTAGGTCGAGGTAGTGTGCCAGCGTCGTGCTGTTGCCGGCAAATATAGGGCGCCCAACGGGCCGGATCGCCGATCAGGGGCGCGGCGCCCGGATAACCTCCGAAGCAGAGGTATCTCAAGGTGTGAGCAGTGAGCTCCGATCAGGCTCCCGGGCTACGCCGGCGCCGCAAGACGCCAAGACCAGCCAGGGCGCTGCCAAGCAGCCACACGGCACCCGGCAGCGGCACGGGGGAGGCGGAAATTTGCACCCCGATTCCAATATTCGAGGAGTTGAACGATGACCCACCATAGTAGGCGAAAGCCTGCGCCGGCGCGGTACCGGAGCTCGTCGATATGCCGGTGGTAGGCACGTCAAACCCTACGACGGTTCTCGGCGGCCCCGCAGATACCTCGAGCGCAAGCCAGTACGTTCCGGGACCCAGCGTGTAGTTCACGTTCGTGGTGTTCCAGCCGGACGCCGAATAGGTTGCCGAGGTCGAATCGAGCGCTGTTAACTGGCCAACTCTTGTCCCGGTGAAATTCGTGCCTGAATAAATTTCGAACTGGAACGACGTGCTGGCACTGGAGGGCAGCGGCTCCAGATAGGCCGCCAGGGACGAGATGTTCTCCGCATTCGCGAGCGTGAATTCCGCTGCATACCATTGGTCCGGAAGCAACTCGTCCACGCCCCCGCTCGTGCCGGTGGGCGCACCTGTATCCAGAATCAAGCTCGCGTTCGCGATACCAGGCACTAGGAGTACTGCGGCGAGCATGCCGCCGATCGATGCCGCTTTACGATTCATGATGATCCTGCTGGTTCGAACGCTTCACTCAGTACCGCAACGATGCGACGCTGCGACATCATTGCAACGACGGCACATCGTAGATAGAGAGGTCCTGCACGGGACCATACGACTCGGTGGCGCCCATGTAATTGTCGCCGAAGCCGCTCACCTGCAGCGACACCTTGCCGCTCGCGTGGACTTGCACCAGCGCCCAAGCGTAGAACCGATCGTAGGGGTTCGTGAGTACTGGCTCACAAGGCTTCGAGCTGGTACAGGTCACACCGTTCACCACACCGCTCGTGACCAGTTTGTCGTCGAACGGCGAGCCGCCCGAACCAACGATGACCTGATAGGGCGTCGCGGAATATGTGCCCGTGGGGTCGGCGAATTTTTGGACGTTGACGGTATGCTCGTGACCGCTGAAATACGTGGCGCCGTAATGAGCAATCACGCTCCAGAATGTATCCCGCCACGGTGTCGTGTAAGTTGTCACGGGAGGAGTGCCCGACGTCGTTGAAATGTAATTGGCATCGAGCCCGCTCGGACCAGGGCTGTTGGTGCTCGGCGGGTTGATGTTACCGCCGTTAACCTGAGCGTAATTGTAAGTGAAGGCCGGCTTGTGTCCGAATACGAAATACTTGATGGTGCCTGACCCGCCGCGAGTCTGCGCCGCGGCCAGATCGCTCGCGAGCCATGCGGCAGGTGCGGTGGAATCCGCACCCGATGGGTCGGTATTGATCACCACGAAATGCAGCAGCAATCCTTGCTGCGGGTTGATGTCGAACGAATAGCTCAACTCTTGTTGAGAACCCGTGATCGGCCCATTGCTCAGATTGGTCGCCGTGGGCGTAATGCTGTCGCCGGTCGGGGCGGTGGTTGCCACATTGGTGGCGAAGTAGCCGGAGACGTCCGAGAAGCGGATGTTGGTGGTCAAATCCGACACCAGATCGCCCATATTGAAACGAAACATATTCTCGTTGTCCACGTAGGCGGTCTTGCCGGTGCCGTTCACGGGGCCGGTCACGCCGTTTGGGTTTGCCGTCGTGCTGGCGCAGTTGGGATTCGCCGCCGAGCCTGTCGAGTAAGGCTCCGCGCTATAGCTACATTGAGTTTCGTGGTTGCCCGGCACGGGAATCACATAGGTGCCGGAAAGGAACAGGGGCGCCACGATGCCGCGCCAGTAGGCATACTGCGCGATCTCGAAGATGGTATCCGGAACCACCGTCTGAGCGCTGGTCCAGCTATTGGGCTTACCATTCGCCCAGGCGGTCGGAAGGATCGGTCTCCCATATCCGAAAATCATGTCGCCATTGAAGAACAAAAGATTCGGATTCTGGGTCTGAATGCCGGACAGAATCGTCCCGAGTGCCGCCGTGTTCTGCACCCATTCGTTGTCTTGCGGAAGGATGGTGCCGGTCAAACTCGGTGCGCCGGCCCCGGTGGCTGGGTTCAGGGCCAGCAAAGTGGTCGCGTCTGGCTTGCCCGGGTCGGTGCGGCTGTCGCCCACGGTCGCGAAACTGAAGATCACGGGATCGCTCTGTGCTGCGGCCGTGCCGGCGAGAGCCGCCGCGATGCAAACCGCCATCAGACTCCCGGCTCCGTGCACAACCCGGCGGCGCAATGCCATTCTTTTCATGAAGTCCCCTCAACATAGTGTCCCGGCGCTCCTCTGCCCGCATTGGCCGACCGAGGAGACTTCGCGCAAGGCTATCGAGGGAACGTCTCACACACATGACAGATTAATTTAAGTAACACGGCAGCGGGCCCTCACAGCGGGTGGCACTTCACCGAGTACGTGGCGCCGGAAGCCTGATCCAGATCCATCCAGTTGCCCACCTGCGTGAGCTGGTTCGGTAACGCTGTCGTGATCTGGCGATCAGTGATGCTGAGCTTCTTGCCGTCATCGATGTACCAGCCTTTGATGTCCGTGGTGCAGCGTATGACTCGCGTATCCATATTCGTCACGAACACCTGGTATACGATCTCGTTGCTGTTGTAACCGGCGAGCAGCCACTTGTCCTCGGTGACGAACTTGGGCGCGCCGGGTGCCGCGGCATCCTTGTCCGCGCTCGCGGCAGCCGTCGCCCGGGTCGTTGCCGGCGGGGCCGACTGCCGCGGCCTTGCATTACGGGCGACGGGGGTCGTATTCTGCGCATCGTCGGCTCCCGCCCCCGCCGCGGCAATGCCGAGCAGCGCCAATATCCACGCTCTGTGTTTTATCATGAGCCCTTCCTCGCCTGGGCCTTCGACAAAGACCACACGAAATCGAGCTGCTGAAACAACGGCCGGCCGCCGGAATCCAGGAACCATGCCGCAGGCGGCTGTCCGAGATAACCCCTACGCCCCCGCGCCTCATCCTGCACGACGCCTGCCGCATCGAAGATCGGCAGACGGGTCGGCGCACCGGCTACCACGCCGATGGATGAGCGCGCGTGGCACGTGATACAGGAAGAGGACTTCTGGAACCCCGCTTCGAGCTCCGAGTTCGCGAGCCGCAGCGGCCGGCCAGCGGCATCGACGAAGCGAGTTAGCGTCCCTCGCAGCCGATAGTAGCTCCACACCGTCCCTTCGAGCCCAATAGCGCGAGGCGACCGATTACAATCATCGCTCAAACCCCGGCACGCAAATTTATCCCTGGAGGGAAGTTGCCAACCCTCGCCGTCGGCGATCGATGGATTGTCGACGTGCTCGAATGTCGCCCAGAACCACTGCGGCAAATCTTTCGCGACGACATGCAAAGCAGTCAGTCCATAGAGACGCGTCGAGCCATCGGCGAGGTGCACGACGACGGTGTGGTAGCGCGCCTGCTCCGCGGCGCTGATCGCCCGCCACTTCGCCTTAACTTCGGTCGAGCCGAAAGGGAAGTGCACTCCGGAACCTTCTGCGACGGCTCGCAGCTGGCCATCCAAGGTGTATAGCTGGCGCGCACGAATGTACTCGTAAGCCGTTCTGTTCATGCGTATCTCCGTCAGGCGCTTCGCATCCGCGACCGGATCGGCCAGCGGCACCATCTTGCCGGCGACGATGTGGCGCGCGTTCGGCAGGCTGTTCAGTGAAAACGCTTCGAAGCGGTCATTGTCCATGATTTTCAAAAGCGGATCGTGGCTGGCCCAACGCCCCGGGTCGCGGCCGTCTTCGCGGTACACTTCGGTGGCACACTCCCAGGTTTCCCAGACAACCGGTCGATCCGCGCCGAAGCTCGCGCCGCGGTCCGCCGTGCGCCTGCGCAAGTCCGCCGGCCAGTTGAGTGCGACGAACAGATGCCAGGCATATTCATCGCTGTTCGCCGCCGCGTCATGCGCATCGTGCGGTTCTACCCAAGGCCTATGCCAGCCAAGGGCCAAGGCAGACTCTGCGAAGCAGGCAAGCAGCAGCACGCCGAAGATCCGCCGTCGGCTCATGGACTGCGCACATCTGCATCGGTCAAGGTTTGCAGGAACGCGATGAGGTCATCGATGTCGGCTTCGGACAGCGCACGAGCGTCGCCTGGCCTGCGATCGAGCGGCGGGTCGTGGTCGATGTTGAGAGGCAAGCCCGGCGGCAGATCATCGAACGCATGAATGCTGCCGTCCGCATGGCGCGAATAATACTTTTCAGGAAAAAGATCGCGTTCGTTGTAGAAGTTGATCACTTCCCGCAACGTCGTGAACACCCCATTGTGAAAGAAGGCGTCGCGAACCGCCGTGTTGCGAACCGTGGGGGAGCGAAAAAAGCCGCAGTACTCGCGCTTGCCCACGAGGTCCGAGCGCAGCGGCCCACACATCCCGAGATCGTAATAATTAGGATCGGCGTTCGCCGGCAGGCGCGGATTCCGCGGCACACCGACATTGACATAGTCGAAGTCCGTGAACGGCGGGGGTCTCCCGGCGCGGCTCGCGCCGAGGTGACAACTCGCGCAATTGCCCTTGGCCGGATCTTTGAATATGTATGCCCCCCGTTCCTCCTGTTCGGTGAGTTCGATCTCGCCGCGTAGGAAGGCATCATAGCGGCTGCTGAAAGGGTAGAACTCCGCCGGCTCCTGTTGAAAGGCCTCGAGCGCACGCAAACCCGCCTCGAAAGCGCGCTCTGGATCATCGAAAATATGACTGCCGAACAGGCTGCGAAACTGCGCGGCATATTTTGCATTTTTGAGCTCGCGCGCAACATCCGCCACCTCTGCGTTGGCCATCTCATTCGGGGCGAGCAGGGGCAACTTCGCTTGATCCTGCAGGCTGTCGGCCCGGCCATCCCACATCAATCCGCCGACGGGGCCTACATCACCGTCAACGAAACGATGGTTCTCGGCAAATGGGGGTACGCGGTTCAAATAACGGATCGATGGGACCGCCCGCGTGCCGGATTGCTGCATATCCTTTCCGCCATAGGCGATCGCTTTACCGGGTGGCGGCCCATAGGCATACCGCGGATCGTGGCAGGTTGCACAGGACAGCTTCCCCGAGGCTGAGAGCGAGGCGTCGAAGAACATCAACCGCCCGAGATGCGCCAGGCTGGCCTCGGGCAGGTCCGGCGCCGCATCGCCGCCCGCCGCTGCGCCCGTCATGCACAGCAGAGTCGCAAACAGCGCAGCCGCCATCGCCCGTCGGCGCGACCATGGAACTCGGTAGCGAGCGGCTTTGTCTCGCATGCTGAAGGGCAAGTGAAAGCTCCGCAACGTGAGCTTGCAGAGTAGATCGCCTTTGTGACGGCCCCATGAATCAGTCGGCGGCCCCCGCGCCTGTGACGACCTTCCTCATGGGATGCGGCACCGTGTGATAGATTCGCGCCGATGAAACAAGGCCGGCTCTACGTCGTTTCTGCACCTTCCGGCGCGGGCAAGACCAGTTTGGTCAAAGCGCTCATGGAGCGAGAGCCCGCCATTCGATTCTCGGTTTCCTATACCACCCGCAAGCCGCGTCCCAACGAGGTGCCGGGGCGAGACTATCACTTCGTCGCGCCGGAGGAATTTCAGCGAATGGTCGAGGCCGGCGAGTTTCTCGAGTATGCGAACGTATTCGATAATTACTACGGGACGGGGGTCCGGGCCGTGCAGGAGGCGCTGCGCTGCGGGGAACAACTGCTGCTGGAAATTGACTGGCAGGGAGCGCGTCAGGTACGCGAGCGGCTGCCCGAAGCGCGCAGCATCTTCATCCTGCCACCCTCCCGCGCCGCTCTCGAAGAGCGGCTCAAGAACCGCAGCACCGATTCCGCGAGTGTGATCGAGCGGCGCTTGCGCGACGCCGGTGAGGACATCGCTCATTGGAGCGAATTCGACTACGTCGTCATAAACGACCAATTCGAGCGTGCCATCGCCGATCTGCAGCGTATCGTGCACGATCGCGGTGCCGAGTTTGCCGCGACCAATCCTGGAGTTGCGCAGTTCGCGGCGAGATTGGCGAGTTCTTGAGGCAAATTGCAGCGGGCAGTTCATATTCACGGCGGCTTCGAACTGGCCGCTAAGTAGGCTTCTCTGCTATGATGCGGGATCGTCCAATTGGAACTTTCGAGCATGGCCCGCATCACAGTCGAAGATTGCCTTCAGAACGAACCAAACCTGTTCAACCTGGTGCTGCTGGCGGCTAAACGCGCCCGGCGCCTTGCCAACGGTGCGGAGGCCACCGTGGACTGGGAGAACGACAAGCCGACGGTGGTGGCGCTTCGCGAGATTGCCGCCGGCAACATCACGGCTGAAATGTTGGAAGAGCCTGAAGAGCCGGCACCCGCGCCCGCCAGCGAGCTCGAAATACCGTCGGATTTCCGCGCACCGCAGCTTGGTTTAGGGGACTGACGAGAACCGGCACCCTGACGAGTAGCGATGGACTATGCATCTTCCTTACTTGGTTTCCTACCCGGTGGAAGACGCTCCACGGGGATCAGCCAGCTTTTAGACAAGTTAGAAGCGTACCTTTCCCCGGCCCAGGTAGAACGGGTCCGCGAAGCGTACGACTTCGGCGCGGAAAAGCACCTTGGCCAGAAGCGGATGTCGGGCGAGCCCTACATCACGCACCCTGTGGCGGTGGCGGACATTCTCGCCGACCTGCGCCTCGATGCCGACACGCTCGTGGCGGCCATTCTTCATGATGTCATCGAAGACACCCCTACCGCCAAGGCCGAGATAGCTTCGATCTTCGGCCAGGTAGTCGCCGATTTGGTCGACGGCGTCAGCAAACTCGACCAGATTCAGTTCAAGAACCGCCAGGAAGCCCAGGCGGAGAGTTTTCGCAAGATGCTCTTGGCGATGGTGCGAGACATCCGCGTCATCATGGTCAAACTCGCCGACCGCATGCACAACATGCGCACTTTGGGTGTGATGCCCCCGGTCAAACGGCGCCGCATTGCGCGCGAGACGCTGGAAATCTACGCACCTATCGCCGAACGGCTCGGGCTGTACGCGGTCAAGCTCGAACTCGAGGACTTGGGCTTCCGCGCGCTCTACCCGTATCGCTACAAGGTGCTGGAAAGAGAATTGAAGCGCGCGCGCGGCAATCAAAAAGAGTTCATCAGCAAGATCGCCGAGACCTTGAAGTCGAGCCTGAAAAAGGCCGACGTGTCCGGCAGCGTCGAAGGCCGCGAAAAGCATCTTTACAGCATCTACCGCAAGATGCAGAACAAGAAGATCTCGCTCAACGACATGGTCGACGTTTACGGCTTTCGCATCATCGTCGACTCCGCCGACACCTGCTACCGCACCCTGGGGCTGGTCCACGGCGTTTACAAGCCCATGCCCGGGCGCTTCAAGGACTACATCGCCATCCCGCGCATCAACGGCTACCAGTCGCTGCACACCACGCTGTTCGGTCCGAACGGCATACCGATCGAGGTGCAGATCAGGTCCGAGCAGATGCACCGGGTGGCAGAGTCGGGAATCGCGGCGCATTGGAAGTACAAGTCGGGCGGAGAGAGCTTCGGCGGCGTGGAGCACGACCGCGCCCGCGAATGGCTCGCGGGCCTGGTGCAGATCCAGGAGGGCGGCAGCTCAGAGGAGTTCCTGGAAAGCGTCAAGGTGGATTTGTTTCCGGACAAGGTCTATGTGTTCACGCCCAAGGGCAGGATCCTGCGCCTGCCGAGCGGCGCCACCGCTGTGGATTTCGCCTACGCCATTCACACCGACATCGGAAATCGTTGCGTCGCCGCGAAAGTGGACCGGCGGCTCGTGCCCTTGCGTACGCCGCTGCGCAACGGTCAGACCGTCGAAATCATCACCGCCAAGGGCGCGACTCCGAATCCTTCCTGGTCGACGTTCCTGGTGACGGCAAAGGCGCGCGCTGCCATCAGACAGTACTTGAAGAATCTCAAGCGCGGGGAGGCCGCCGAACTCGGTAAACGCCTGCTCAATCTGGCGCTCGAGGAATTCAAGCTGAACCTCAAACAGATTCCGGCGGAGGAAATCGACGCCGCCGTGAAGGAGCTGAACCTCAAGGACGCCAACGAGCTATACGAAAAGATTGGCCTCGGAGAACGCTTGGCGCCACTGGTGGCGCGCCGTCTGCAGCCCCACGGCGCCGATGGCGCGGCCCAAGGCAACACGGCCAGCGGCCCGCTGATGATCGCGGGCACCGAAGGACTGCTGGTCACCTACGCGCGCTGCTGCTTCCCCATACCGAACGATCCAATCATGGCTTATTTGAGCGCCGGACGCGGTGTCATGATTCACCGGCAAAACTGCGGTAACCTCGCCGAATATCGCAAGCAACCGGACAAATGGCTCTCGGTTGCCTGGGAAGGAACACACGGCCGGCTGTTCAGCTCGGAGATTGCGCTGGAGATCAACAATCGGGTGGGCGTGCTGGCGGCGGTAGCCTCCGCCATCGCGGGCACCGAAACCAACGTCGATCAAGTGTCGCTGGAGGAGCGCGACACGACCATATCTTCGCTGAAGTTTCAGGTGCAGGTACGCGACCGCAAGCATCTGGCGCGAATCCTCCGTACCATCAAGCGCATGCCGGATGTGCGCCGCGTTACCCGCACGCTGGCTTGACAGCGTCAGGAGAGGCCATGAGCAAGACAATCATATCGACAGCAGCCGCGCCCGCCGCGATCGGCGTCTATTCGCAGGCGGTTCGCGTTGGCAACACCATCTGGGTTTCGGGACAAATTCCCCTGGATCCGCAAACCAAGGAACTGGTGGAGGGCGACATGGAAGCGCAAGTGCGCCGCTGTTTCGAGAACATGAAGGCCATCGTGCTCGCGGCCGGAGCGACGCTCGACGACGTCGTCAAGGCGACGGTTTTTCTCGTCGATCTCGCGCACTTCGGGTTGGTCAACAAAGTCATGGCCGAATACTTCCGCGAGCCGTATCCGGCGCGCGCTGCGGTTGGCGTCGCCTCGTTGCCGCGCGGCGCCCAGGTTGAAGTGGAGTGCATCGTCGCGTTGTGACCGAGGCCACGCCCAGGCAGGCCGTGGCGCAGACGGCACCGCTTGCACAGGGCGTGGCGCCGGCGGCCCCCCCCATACGGGGCGTCCCCATAACGACGCTGCGGGGAGTCGGCGATGCGCTTGCGCTGCGACTGCGCGCGCTCGGCGTGGAGACCACCCAAGACCTGTTATTCCTTCTGCCGCTGCGCTACGAAGATCGCACGCAGGTCGTACCGTTGGGCGAATTGCGGCCTGGGCAGCGAGCCTCGGTGGAAGGCGACGTGCTGCTCACCGAAGTGTCCTTTCGCGGCCGGCGGCAAATGCTCTGCAAGATCGCAGACGGCTCGGGTTTCCTCACATTGCGTTTTTTCTATTTCACGGCGAAGCAGCAAGCCGGGTTGGCCCGCGGCGTGCGCGTGCGCTGTTTCGGTGAAGCGCGCCGCGGCTCCCAGGGCCTGGAGTTTGTGCATCCTGAATATCGCGCCTCCGCCGGCCGCGCTTCGGCAGGCTGGGCGGATGCGCCCGACGAGGCCGCGCAAGACCACCTCACGCCTATCTATCCCTGTACCGAAGGCGTGACGCAAGGCCGATTGCGGCTGCTGGTAGGCATGGCGCTCGACCAAACCCGCGCCGGCGAGCCTTGTGACTTGCTACCGCCGACCCTCCTCGGGGAGGCGCGGGGCGTCCATACGCCGCTGCCGAGCTTGCACGAAGCACTCAACTACTTGCACCGTCCGCCCGCTGATGCTCCGGTGGAGAGTTTGCTGGCGGGCCGTCACCCCTCGCAGCGCAGGCTGGCCTTCGAGGAGTTGCTCGCGCATCAACTATCCTTGAAGCTACTGCGTCAGCGCATTCAGAGCGAGCAGAGCTTCCGTATCCAGTCCGGGGGCGCGCTAAAATCCGCTCTGCTCGCAGCGCTGCCGTTTCGCATGACTCCGGCGCAGATGCGGGTGCTTACGGAAATCGAGCGCGACCTGGCTCTCGAGAAACCCATGCTGCGGCTCGTACAAGGCGATGTTGGCTGCGGCAAGACGTTGGTGTCGGCGGTCGCCGCCGCCCACGCCGTGGAGGTCGGCCATCAAGTGGCGCTGATGGCGCCCACCGAACTTCTGGCGGAGCAGCACGCGCAGAATTTCAGGCGCTGGTTCGAACCGCTTGGCATACCCACCACGCTTTTGAGCGGCCGTCAAACGGGCAAGACGCGCAGCAGCATCCTCACGGGGCTTCGCGAAGGTCACGCCGCCATCGTCATCGGCACGCATGCGCTTTTCCAGGAAAGCGTGGAATTTCATTCGCTGGCTCTGGTCATCGTCGACGAGCAACATCGATTCGGCGTGCATCAGCGCTTGAGTCTGCGCGAGAAAGGTGCCGCGGATGGACGTCAACCCCATCAATTGATCATGACGGCCA
>Ga0116231_10013209_pt1 | contig 11707 bp, 11 predicted proteins | sample S1TSphgellanicum_2_FD_89695 | JGI IMG/M metagenome (GOLD analysis project Ga0116231, IMG submission 89695) | Host-associated microbial communities from peat moss isolated from Minnesota, USA - S1T2_Fd - Sphagnum magellanicum MG | ecosystem: Host-associated > Plants > Peat moss > Unclassified...
ATTGGCGAAGGTTGGCAGCAAAGCGCAGGAAGTCGTCAACGTGAACAAGCTCCTACCCCGATTGAATCAACTACTGGATAAGGGCAGGCTCGAAACAGCACTTCCAGGCGATGCACTCCAGAAACTCTATACCGCTGTGCAGACCTCGAAGGAAGCAGCGGAAGGGGTTCACGCCGTACAAAGGTTTGCGAAGTGGGCAGGCGGGCTGGCTGGACTCGGGGCGGTTGGCGGTGGGTATGCTGCGGTCAAACATTTGTTCGATTAGCGACCGACAACGACCAGAACGGCAAATAAAGGCCAATTCCAGGCCCGTACAAGCCCGCTGGCGCGATTGCTGGACCTTCCGGCATGTCAAGGCATGGCACACTTTGCCTACACCCCAAAATCCTGATCCTGTCTGATCCTGATCCTGATCCCCGGCTACCCGATGGGGGTTCTTTCTGCTTTGTGTAAACGCGTTAATACGACGAAAGAAATGTATTGCGCAAAAATTGCCAAACGTGCAAGCCTTGTTCTACAGCCGTTCCGCGCCCTCGCCGGGATTCGTCGCCGGAACACAGCCAGTCCTGCACCGCAACCAAAAAAGCAATTTAGAGCCTACCTCGCAGCCCGCGCCCGCGTCGCTGCATTCGATCCCTTGCGTTTCAACCTGATATAGAAAGGTCTACACCATGAGCAAAGCAGCCAGCGTTACCAGCATTTCCGATGATCCAGAACAAATCGAATTTGACCGGGTGTATGAATTTGTGGCCGGTTTGACGATGGGCGAAGTTAACTACCTTGTCCGCAACGAAGCAGACGACGAAGACGAACGGATTGCAACGGCACTGGAGTCCAACATTGCAAATGCAATTAAGGCGTTCGGAGATTCTGAGCCGGAGATGACCGATCAGCAGGTCAGTATGGCGCTGCATTTTATGCTCCATATGCAGATGCTCGATTACGCCCCGGAACCGTGCGACTGTAAGCCCCACCAGCCGGGATGCGTCCACTACCACGAACCGACCCCAGCGCATTAGATTACCGATCCTCGAAACGGCCAACCGGCATCCCTGCCCGTCTGGTTCAACCTAATCACGCTCGATTACCCCTGCACTAAAAGGACTCCAGCCATGCGCCATTCTCACGCCAGTATTGCCCTTGCCCAACCGCTACCCCAACCGCAGGACCAGCCCCAGGTTGCCGATCCTGCAATCAGCGATGTGATGCTGCTACCAGAGGCCGCAGCGTTCCTGCGTTGCCACCCTGAGACCCTAAAGAAGATTTGCAAGACAGGCGGTGTTCCCCATCGTCGCGTCGGATCGGGATGGCGGTTTTCGCGCTCTGCCTTGACCCATTGGATGAAGCAGGACCAAGACAGAGCGGCTTGAAATTCAGAACAATTGGCCAGCGACCAATTCGTTAGCTTCCCGCAACTCTGGAGTCAACGTATTGCCGTATACGTCCATCGTGGTCTGGAAATCCGCATGGCGCATCAAGTCTTTCATAATCGCCGGATTGACCTTTGCCGCCGCCATCCACGATTTGTACGAATGACGGATAGCATGAAAGCCGATTCCTTTGATGCCAAGCCGCAGCGCCGTTGGTTTCAGGTAGTTTTTAGACATTGTGGATGCGCTCATTGGACCGCCCGTTACAGGACTTGCAAACACAAACGGGGAATCGGTTTTCTGGCTTTCTTGCCATACCTTGAGCGCATCCACCAACTTTTGAATCAACGGGAGTTCGTTGCCGGAAGCGTCTGTTTTTGGAACTTCCTGTATCTGGTTGTGTGTGAAGACTCGCTGAATCTCAATACTCCTCGATTCCCAATTGATGTCCGACCATTGCAGCGCCAGAACTTCGCTGATCCTGTATCCCATACAGCCGATCACCAGCACAATCAGGTTGTACGGCGCTGGCAACGCGGCGTGTAGTGACTTGAGTTGATCGGGCGTGATGATAACCAGCTTCCTTTGGCGCTTGCCGGACCCTTTGACTTTAACCAATTCCATCGGGTTTCTCGCAACTGGCATGTACTCCCAGAGCATAGCCAGATTGAGAAACTTTGAAATCATGTTCCGAGTCCGGGCTTTGCTTGCGGGACCGAACGGTAGCTTATCTATCCAGGTTTTCACTGAAATCGCCGTCAGGTCCGCCAGCCTTACGTCTTCCCACTTTGGCCGGATGTGCAAGTCGATTAGGCTTTGGTTCGTGGTCTGTGTGGAGTGCCGTAGCGTTTTGAAATCTTCCCGCATGTAGCGGTCAATGATCGTCCCCAGCGTAGCGGCCACCTTGCCGCCCAGCGTCCCTGCATTGAGTGCACCTAGCTGCCCCTCGACCGCCTTACGTACTGCCGTCTCAGTGGGGTACTTCATGGAGTCGAAAGTCTGGACCTTGAGCTTTCGTTTGCCGTCCACTGTCTGGTAAAATCGGAATTCCCACGCGAAACCGTGGGCGCGAGGAACCTTACGGATACTGCCATGTTGATACCGTTCACGATGGATTCGCATTCTGTCACCATCTCCAGTGGTGTTGAATCTGCGTCCATTTTAGCAACAATGGTGTTTTATGGTGTTGCCGGTTCCTCGAAAATGTCGCAAGTAGTTGATTATAAATAGGTTGCGGGAGTAGTTCAGTGGCAGAACGTCAGCTTCCCAAGCTGAATGTCGCCGGTTCGATCCCGGTCTCCCGCTCCAGTTCAATCAGTTGATTGCAATTCCGACTTTTCACCTCCGATCCATTTGTGCTCTATTTCCATCGCTAAGAGCGTCTGCACCGCTTATTGAACGCCGGAAGACGGCTTCCGACTGGCGATCGCGTGACGATGTTTTGGTTGAGATCGAGACGGCCGATCGGATCGACAAACCGTTTCTTGATCGCAAACCAGGACGCAGGCGAAGTTTCGCGTGGTGCCATCGACCGCAACCATGCGATGGATCGTCCGACGAATCTGGTTACGCGCCACCACGGATGGCCAGGGAATTCCCCGCTGCCGGTTTTGCATTACTAATTCCTGCAAAGTTCAGGTGGCGAGGAGTATCCTTATGTTACGTGCAGTGCAATGCTGCCAACGCCGTCCGATGAAAGCTACGAGGTAGGTCCCCATGATTCAGCCGGTCTCGCTTACTGTGATGCCCGGGGATCGCTCCCTCAAGTACAGGGCTTGGGTACTGCAGGGAAGGAGTGGCAGATATCTGGTGATACCGGACGACCGCTTCCCCAGTCGAAAGCCCATCAGGTTCTTTACAAATGAATACGATGCTTCACGTGTACTGGATGCCGCGCTGGCATTGAGGCCGGCGTTGGCGGCACACAAGCTTGTTGCCGTCGAAGTCGACCTGTCCGAGGCCCTTGAAGAGGCTGCGGCGGAGGGTAATCTTAGTCACGCCGATAGTTTTGTAGTTCTTGATCCTGGCGAAGTCTACGACTTCATTGCACAGCTCAAGAATAGGAAGCCGAGCTAAAGTATCCACCGAGAGCTTCTTCAAGCCGGGAGGTCTTCGAGACCGCACTCTGGCATGAATCACAGCGCCGGTACCAATGAGGCTATCTTCGCGGGTGGAGGCTTTAGGCGACATTGGCTGTTGAAGCACAGTCTCTGCCGATCTCCATTCGCCTCAAGAAATCGGCCAGTTCTCTCCGATCGACTCAGTCTTTAGCGCGTTTCTGTCCCTGCTCGGGCTTACGCTTCTCCTGCGTCACGAATTGGAGACCGACTCGACGAATTCCATATCCAAAGTTCCGATTCTTACGACTCGCAGGCGGCTGAACTTTCCATGTAGAGATCAGAGCGGTGGGTCGCTGTTCGAGATCAGAAGGGCGTAACTTATAAGAAGCATTCGACTCCGCAGCCACTCCGCGGGCCTCGATAGTTCGCGTCCAAAGCAGATGCAGTGCCGTCTTAGTCATCGAGCGTTTCGACTGAGACCTTCCACAAAAGATGCATACACCGATCCAACGGCGTTCCCGATATATGCCCTAGAGCCAGCAGTCTTGTTCTTCCCTGGCTTCGGGGGTTGTATGCTGAGATTTATATACCTGTTGGCGAGAGTCTCGGGATTTTTGGTGCTGGCCGCGAGCGCAATCGCGACGGGCGTGCATGCCACGGGAATTCGAGTTATCGAAGCGAATAGAGCCCGTTACGGAGCACTGGAGCAGAGGATCGCCGCCGATGAATCTGCGCTCGATGAGACCGCTGGCGCCGTCGTTACGTTGGATATCAAGGGGATCACGGCCCGTCAGTTGGAACGATCCTACAGGTTCAATGACCACCGGGCAGCGCTGTTGGAGCTCGGACAGCATTCTTCCAAGGCTGAGGCAGAAGCGTACTTCCATTTATCTTCATTTCATACTATCGACGACCTCGGATTGAGTATTGGAATCATTCTTCTCGTTTCCGGACTTATCAAGGAGCTTTGTGAACTTCCGGAAGGGTTCGACGATTCCAAGGTAGTGTGAATCAGAACAACCAATCCAAGTGCGGGGATCGTGAAGGATGGCTTCGTTCCCCGCCGTGGCGATATCCTGGCAGAGGCGCTCGCTACCCACAGCAAGCTGTAAGGATTTTTCTTTCTGCCGATAAACAACAGTGAGTTGCCATTCCCTCCGTCTGGACGATTAAGGATTCGCCGGAATCTAAGTCCGCATCCACACTCCTATCGGAACTGTCTGGTCACACAGGACACAGCGAGGAAGACCGATGTTTGCGGGACAGCTGAATTTGCTTGCACCATTCGACTCCGCGAAAGTGCGAGCCGCGGCTGCCGATTTTGCTCTCAACGATGAGAACGTGGACGCCTTCGCGTTGGTCTATTCGGATGTACTCGGTGTCTGCAACGACGAGAGAGCGGAATCTGGCGTATTCTTCAGTGGGCTGGAAACGGACACCGACGCCGGATTCCCATTCCCACAAGTTGGCAGACCATCGCACTTCGCAGTCAAAAGCGGACTTGGGAGCGTGCGCATCCCAGTTGCCCCGATGGGCAACTCCAAAGAAGACATTACGGGCCATCCACCGCAAATGGCAATTCATTCTGTGCCCGCAAAGCAGATTGAGACGCCAGCGCACCCAGGTGAATGGTGCGGCAGTGCTGTTGAAAAGCCGCTTTCTGCCGGAGTTCTGGACAAGAGCCGTCTATCGGATTGGATGGACGCACACGCACTGGTCCACTCCAGTCACCACTGCGCGATGTATTGTCGGCTGGGAATGGAGGCGGCCGGCCTGAACACAAGTGACCGTCCTCAGTCGGGTGATGCCGGAGACTATGGACCATTCCTACTCAGACATGGGGCTCAAACGGTGCCACAAGCGGCGTACTCTCCACAAGTTGGCGACGTGGTGGTATTCGATAAGACCTCAGAACATCCGAACGGACATATCGAAATGTACGACGGCCACCACTGGGTGTCAGACTTTATGCAACGCACGTTTTCCCCTTACCGCGATGCCGCGAGCTCGCCTCCCTACACAATCTATCGTCTAGCGTAAGAGCAACAGCGCCGCGTTGAAGTGTTCTGCTTTGACGGAAGGCGAGTTTACTCGAACTCACACCGCGTGTTTGGCCAATCGCGAGTCAGTCCAGCGATTCAGGTACTTGCATGCCAAGACCCTACGCTTAAAAGCGCTTTTCGAAGGATCTGTCGCGGCCGAGATGGGTTGCGAGACTGTTCGCACCCACTTATTGCACTTCTTGCGTGGGTCCAATTCACATCAAAGGGTCGCGTCGCCAAAATATCATAAAGTCGAGTAGGTTGGCTCCATATCTTCGCCAACTGCGATCCTTTTCAATCGCACATTTTCGCTCAATCTGACAACGAATGAGGATCCTCAACTGAGCGGGATCGAATGGCTTCGCAATATAATCCACGGCTCCGAGGCCTAAGCCGATTTTCTGCGATGAAGCTTCACCCAGCGAGGTGAGAAAAATAACGGGAATCGACGTCGTCTCATGGTGTGCTTTGAGCCTCCTGCACACTTCGTATCCATGGATTTCCGGCATCATGACATCCAAGAGGATGACATCAGGTTGACTTTGTGAAGCGATCTCCAGGGCCAAAGCGCCGTTACTCGCGTACATCACGTCGGACTCCTCGCTGAGTATATCCTGGACCAAGTCTACAAAAAAGTAATCGTCGTCGACGACCAAGACGCGCGGTCGCGCTTTCACATGCGCTTTGCGCCGATTCGACGCCATCACTCCGGTATTCAGAACGTCAACCCCGAGTTCTATGCTGGTCGGCTTATCGTGGATCGACTTGGATTCCGTCTGATTTTTCAATGAGGTCCTCACCGTGCGAGCACGCATAGTTTTTTGATGTTATCCGAGGCGCCAAGGGCGAGCACAATCGGAGAAGGCATAGGTCGACCTGGAGAAATTAGAGCGGGCATAGGGACTGGCACAAAAGAATTCGACGTTGTCACCAAGAATGCACTTGAGAATACCTGGATTCACGATCGTTTTTCAGCGTTGCGGGACCGTTACGGATGCTCGCGATTGGAGGCGAAGCAGCCGGCCGTTCCGGGGAGGAGCTTGTGACGTTGAGCCTTTCAAGAGTCGCAGCCGCAGCAATCGCCGGAGCAAGTGCAACTTCCAAGGCTTGGATCAGCGCAGGCACGGTATGCATCTGTCCATCACGGAGAGCGTATTCAATTGCCGCCGCGCAGACTGCCACTCGCTCAGCCTCCAAAGTGGCTGCCACACCTTTCAAAGAGTGAGCCAGGCGATGGGCTTCTTCGATTTTCTCGTTAGCGATCATCTTTCGCATTTCAGTTCCGGCCTGCGCGTAAAGTTCGCGGAAACGCAGCATCATCCTTTGGAGGAGCTCCGGTTTGCCGTTGGCTCTTGCAAGCGCAATCTGAATATTGAAAGGAGGAAGTGACGCTGGAAGTTTCTCGCCGGTTGCATGAATTGTTGTGTTGCTAGAATCGAGCGGAGGCCGGCAGGGCGTGCTTGCGGGCAGCCATCGAATTAACATGTCGCTCAAGGTCTCCGGACGGATCGGCTTGGTCAGATGGTCGTTCATACCTGCGCTCAGGCTTCGTTCGCGATCTCCAGACAAAGAACGGCCGGTCAGGGCAACGATCGGTAAACCGCTGAACCGACCGTCCGCTCGGATGGCTTTTGTTGCCATGAGTCCATCCATGAGCGGCATCTGGAGATCCATCATGACCAAGTCAAACCGCTCAGCGTTGACGCGCTCGATACACGCACGACCATTGAGTGCAATGGTCACATGCACTCCAAGATCGGAGAGGAGTTGTTTGGCCAGATCGCGGTTCACTTCGTTGTCCTCGACCAGTAGGACGCGCCGTGGACGTCCCAGCGCTGTAGGTTCGCGATCGTATGCGAGTATGCGGGGGAGCACTTGAGTGGAAACAGTTTTTCCAGCACGGGTTAGGTTCTGAGGATTAAGGTTGCCAACAGCCCGTGTCGGTAGATCCCTGGCTGCGTAAGAGCCGGGAGTGCAATGCAACAGCGGAAGTTCCTCACGCTCGCCCAGTTCCTGTCGCCGCGCGAGCAGAAGCATTCGAAGGAAAGCATAGAAGGTCAAGCTGATGACGAAGACGCTGAAAATACCCCACCAACCTGAGAGAGCCAAAAAGTCGATCATGAAGCCGTCCTGATTCGAAACGGTGCGCGCAGCCCGATAGTTCTGAAATGCATGTATTTCCAATGCAGAATGAATTCTGCGCAAAAGCACGAGAGCGCACTGCATGCGCTGCCCATAACTATCGACACACGGCCCGGGTTCGTACAGTTTGAAGCATCAAGAACGGTATAAGGCCGCGCGGCCAGCGCGGAAAGAATCCTATTGCCGCGGTTGAGCACCCGGGCGTCAGGACAATATGGGCCTGAAAACACAACTGGCCATTACGCCGAGGTTATCAGGGGAGGAACGACAGGGGCCAAGGTTCCCGCGGCCGAGATTGCCGCAGCCAGAGCCTGTTCCAACTGACCAACCAGGATATCCAGGTCTTCTGTCCGTCCGGTGCGAAAAGCTCGTTCTACGGCAGATGCGGAGTCAGTAAGCTCCGTAGCCTCAAAGGTTGCGGCCATCCCCTTCAATGAGTGCGCCAATCTGTGAGCGTCTTCGATCCTTCCACAGGCGATATGCTCACGCAAGGTTCCTCCGGCATTGGCGTACTGCTTATGGAAACCCAACAACAATCTCCGAAGGAGTCCGGGCTTGCCGTTCGTCCTTGCCAGTGCGGCCTGAATGTTAAACGGGAGAAGTTGATCCGGCAGACTTTCTTCCATCACGGCTACAAGCCCAACTGGGTCCATGGGCTTCGGTAGCTGAGCCAGCTTCTCGGGGATCCAGCGGCGGAGGGCATCCGTTAGCCGGATAGGGCTGATGGGTTTGGTCAGGTGGTCGTTCATCCCTGCAATGAGGCTTCGCTCACGATCCCCAGTCATGGCGTGCGCGGTCATGGCGATGATGGGCAAATCGCGGATGCGGTCGTCGGAGCGAATCAGACGGGTGGCAGCCAGTCCATCCATTACCGGCATCTGAATATCCATCAGAATCAGGTCGAAGGGCTCGAGGGCAGCGCGAGCCGCACCCTCCTTTCCGTTGACGGCGATTGTGACCAAGATACCCAGGTCTTCCAGTAGTTCGGTCGCGAGATCCTGATTGATCTCATTGTCTTCGACGAGCAAGACCCTTCGTCCAGTTAGATCGGTTGGCGGAAGTCCGGATGCTGGATAAGCCTGGAGTAACTGAGATGTTCTCTTTTCTAGGACTGTCGCAACACTATCCAACAGCAGCAGCTCATCGATGGGTTTGACGAGGAAGCCATCCAGGGTAAAATTATGCTCGCCGCACATAACGTCGTCACGGTCAACTTCAGAGAGCATCAGGATCGCTGAAACTTCCGATAGCGCCAGATGGTCACGGATGCGGCGGGACGCTTCAATGCCATTGATACCCGGCAATCTCCAGTCCATGACCACCAGATCAAAGGGCTGAGACGTTTGGGACGCAGAAGTGAGAGCCGACAGAGCCGCCTCGCCAGATGCAACCGCGTGGGCGTCAAAGCCATTGGTGCGCAACATGGCAACCAGAGCGGTTCGTGCGTTTTCGCTATCATCCACGACGAGGACCGATTTTTTGAGAAGGGCGCTGGATCGCGCACGAACCGCAGCAGGTGCAATGACGTTTGAGAAGCCAACCTCAACGGTGAACATGAACGTACTTCCTTTACCGGGTTCGCTTTTGACTAAGATTGTGCCACCCATGAGTCCACAGAGTTGCTTGCTGATTGCAAGCCCCAGACCTGTGCCACCGTATTTGCGGGTAAAGGAGCTATCTGCCTGGTTGAATGACTGAAACAGGTTGGTCACCTGCTCCGGTGACATGCCAATTCCAGTATCGCGGATGGAGAAAATGAGCGTACCAGCGTCGAGGGATCGATCCTGCCTGACTACTCTAACTTCGATCTCACCGCTTTCGGTGAATTTGACTGCATTGTTAACTAAATTGATGAGAATTTGTCCCAATCGCAATGAATCGCCAACCAAGGAGCGTGGAGTCTCAGGCGTTACGGAGAACGAAATTGCGATGCCTTTTTGATGTGCTTTCTGACCGACGACATCCATCACGTCGTTCCATACTTCGTCGAGAGAAAATGTTACGTGTTCCAACTCCAATTTACCTGCCTCGATCTTTGAAAAGTCCAGGATGTCGTTCATGATGTTGAGCAGCGATTGTGCTGCGTTGCCGATCTTGGTGAGGTAACCTTTTTGCTGGGAATCCGGATGGGCGCGCAACGCCAAATACGTCATTCCCAGAATCGCGTTCATGGGTGTGCGCACTTCGTGACTCATGTTGGCGAGGAAATCCGATTTGATCTGACTGGATTCTTCGGCGAACTTCACTGCTTCTCGCGATATTTCGCCAGCGCGAATGAGGTCGGTTACGTCCCAATTGGCTCCGACGATTCGCTTGGCAGGTCCGATCTCGTTTCCGCTTTTATGACCGGAGGCTCGCAGGTGATGAATGCTGCCGTCTTCCCAGACCACCCGAAATGAGGTATCGAAAGTCTTTATACCGTTAATGCAATCCTGGAGCGCTTGTTCAGTCGCTTCGCGATCGTCCGGATGCAGGTGATCTCTCCAAAGGTTGTAATTTCCATTCATGGGGCCACCCGGAGTCTTACCGTAGAGCCGGTACATCCAGGAATTCCAGTTCAGTGTTCCAGTGAGGAGATCCCACTCCCAAATACCGATGCCGCCGCTCTCTGTTGCGAGCGTGGCACGCGTGTTGGCTTCGTGAAGAGCCTGCTGCTCAGCAACACGGGCGGTTATATCCTGAAAGGCGCCGACGAGGCGAACCGCCTTACCGTCGTCATACTCCAGGTTTGCCAGAACGCGCGCCCAGATCTTGCGACCGTCAGCGCGAAACAGGGGCAGTTCCAGCTCCCATGCGTTACCATCCAACATCGATTTCTCGATCGCCGCTCGGACACGCGGCTTGGCCTCCGGTGCATAGAAGTCCAGCGCCTCCTCAAGCGTAGGCTGGCGACCAGGATCAACGCCGAGAAGTCGGAAGGTTTCATCGGACCAAGTGACCGTGTTGGTGACAAGATCGAGTTCCCAGCCGCCGACGCCGGCTGTTCGGCCGGTGCGATCCAGAAAGTCCTCACTCTTGCGGAGAGCCGCTTCACTTGTCCGCAAAGCTTCCTCTGCAACCTTACGCTTCCCTTCGATTTGCCGACGTACGGTGTTATCGGTTCCGATCAGCAAATAGCCGATTACTACGCCATGAACATCCCGCAGGGCAGTAACAGACACCGCTGCCGGAAGGTGGCTGCCGTCTTTGCGGATGTAAGTGAGATCGTATATGTCTTCAATACCGTGCGTGGCTTTGAAGACAAGGGCCTCAAAGCCCGGCATAATCGTCGTTCCGAGCTCGGCACTCAGAGTTTCCGCGCGGATCACCAATTCCTGTGGATCGGATATATCAGCGGGAGTGATTTTGTTTATCACGTCTACCGCCTTGTAACCCAGCATACGTTCGGCCCCCACGTTGAAGATTTGAATCACTCCCCGCGCATCGGTCGCAATTTTCGCAAAATTGGTGCTGTCGAAAATCGCCTTGCGCAGAGCTTCCGCGGTGAGTAGGGCCTGTTCTGTCTCTTTTGGGGCGGGGATTTCCCGAATGACCTTAGCGAAACCAGTTAACGCGCCGCTTTCGTCTCGGAGCATGGTAATGACCACGCTGGCCCAATACCGAGAGCCGTCCTTTCGCACACGCCAGCCTTCCTCCTCGTAGCCTCCCTTCTCTGCCGCTATCCCTAACTCACGCAGCGGCTTGTCTTGCGCGATGTCTTCCGCTGGGTAGAATTTTGAAAAATGGCTGCCTATAATCTCGTCTGCGCGATAGCCCTCAATCCTCTCTGCGCCAGCGTTCCAGGTCACTACGATGCCATTGCGATCCAGCATCAAGATCGCGTAATCCCTGACTCCCCAAACCACGCGCCGCAGATTCTCATCACGTCGCCGAAGCACCATTTCCTCCTCTCGCGCCGATAAGTCGAGTATCCGCCGCCTGACAAACAAGGCAAGAGCACTCACTCCTCCAAGCGCAATCATGAAGCAGGTAACGCTCAGCAGCAAGTATTCGCTTCTAACATTCTTTCGGTTTTCTTCTCGCAGTTGTGTTTCACCGGAGTCGAAGGCCTCGTACTCCGCACGAATCCGATCCATCGAGGTCCTGCTTTGAA
>Ga0116231_10013210_pt1 | contig 11707 bp, 12 predicted proteins | sample S1TSphgellanicum_2_FD_89695 | JGI IMG/M metagenome (GOLD analysis project Ga0116231, IMG submission 89695) | Host-associated microbial communities from peat moss isolated from Minnesota, USA - S1T2_Fd - Sphagnum magellanicum MG | ecosystem: Host-associated > Plants > Peat moss > Unclassified...
CAACCCGCCCCTCTACCCCTCAAAGGGTTGTGAGCTAGGGAGCGTGCTCCGACTCCTCCTTATTCCGCTGCTTTCTACTTGGGCTCACATTTGAGTCCCTTGAGGAGTTGGGAGTGCGTCAGTTATGGCTATTGCCGCTGAACCTATCTAAGAAAACAATATTCATGTTAACCTAAAAAGGTCAACTACAAGGATTGCACAAAAGGTTCCACCAAACTTCAAAAAGAGGTTTGGAATACCAACAACTTCTACTTCCAAAGATTTTGAAAAACCCAATTTGGCATGACGTATTATCAAATTTTTGTGAGTTGGAAAATGCATAGAACACTATGGACAATTTATCAAAAGGATGGCAACATATTTAAAGGTTGTCACTCAAAAGATGACCAACATGCTTGGAATGTTGTCATTCCCATGGTGGCAACTAGTTCCATTTAGAACATATGGCAAACCAATTTACTCATAGGGATCCATCACAAAAATTTCAAAAGGGGGGATAGAAAGGAGGTTGTGTTTTGAATCTCATATGGATAATGCCCTTTGGGCTTTTTGTGATAGGGCTAAAAGGAAATATTCATTATTTTTTAATATGAAAGATTTGGTTGTTCAATTTAAATTGAAAATACCTGTGTCAGCCCCAACATGAAGGATGTTGTAAGGAGGTGAATAGCTTTAAGGTCATGGGAATCACATCCAACCCACCTCCTTTTGGAAACTCAAGTATGTGTTCTTTTTTATTTCCCAATTTACCTTGTATGCTAGTTGAACTATGAGATCTTTCAAATACATTTGATGTAAGTTCCTGATGTCATTGATGTTTCCTTTATGGTTTCTGTTTTCAAGTATGTGTCAACCTCAAAAGGACATTTGCAAGAATTGTTCCTAATCTAGGATGTGACTTGAAGAAATTCATATTCCTTGTGATTACTTGTAATAACACCTTTCCTTAATGATTTTCCTTGTTTCATATCATGTATGGTTCCTTATTTAAGATGTGCCAAGAAGGTGCACATTCCTTATGGTTACTTATAAGATAGCCCTTTCCTTAATAGCTTTTCTATATAGTTCATTCACAAGAATTGATCCTTTAGTTAGGATGTGCCTAGGAAGGTGCCTATTTTTTATGGTAATTTCTAAGGAGACCCTTTCTTTAATAGCTTTCCTTTATAGTTCACTCACAAGGATTGTTCTTTATCCAAGATGTGCTTAAGAAGGTGCCTATTCCTTATGGTTACTTTCTTAGTCATCTTTCTTTAATTGTTTAAAGATTTGGACCATTCTTCAAAGTTGGACATTTGTTTTTTAATTTTCTTTTGTTGATGTTTTTTATGTTGTCCATTCATGACCCTTCTTTCATACATTTGTAAGTTCTAGATCAATGTTTAAATAAGATAGTAATGATATGCAAAAACCTTAATTCTATGTTGTTTATGGGCTTGCAACTTGCATTCTACACACTCTTCATGGAGCAAACACCTAATGTGCAAATTAACTTATGATCTTTTGAGAGGTTGAAACCATGGTTTGTGAAAAGATTGAAAGAGTTCAACTTTTGTTGTTGTAGTTATCATGTACAAATGGTAGAATTGAAGGATGGATTTAATGTAATGTAGAATGGGTTATTTCACCATAATTGTGAGTGTAATTGCAATATTTGTCGACCAAGAGATGAAGTAGCATGTGTCTGGTGCACTTGATTTTTAGAGTGCGAGTGGATTGGGATGGAAATCTTGACTGTTGCAGAGTATCACTTCTACATTAGTGATGACAATCAACATGACAACTTGTTCATGCAATATTTTTTTTGTTTACACAGAGAGTTCCTCCAAACCTAGGGTCAGTCATTACCTGTAGAGCACATTATCTAAGTGTGGAAGATCTCTATTTTATGTGGCACGTTATCCATCATTAACCAAGTGTGATGAACTACCACTTGGAACATGCATGTCGTGGAACTATTTTGATAGTGGGCATGGCAAAGGAAGATGGGATGGAGCTAGAGCTTCCATAAAACATGCATTTAGATTTGAGCAAGTGAAGCCTAATGGGGTGAGACTTCATAATGCCTTAGATGTTGTGAACTTCTTACAAGATCATTTTAATCAAGCTTATGCAGGTTATTCAAATGTACGTAGAGATGTTCGACGTTCTTTTTATGAAATCAAACTAGTAGATGTTAATCAGGTTGATCAATTTAATGCATAGATAGTTGTAGGGACATGTACCTTGCATCAAATATGTAGTTTCAAGCTAGATAAGATTTCATTGCAAAAACGAAATTTGTCCTATTTTTGCAAATTATGTACAAATGGTGGTGATGGTCCATTTGACCATGCAAATTATGTGCCAAGGTTTGTTTTGATCCGCTTGGTTCCCTACATACCACAAGATGTTAATGATGATGAAATTGATGAAAATAATTGTTTAATCAGCAATGATAGGGAACTTTTGGCAACCACTTTGGATGTGGGTGATCATGTTGCAATTATTGTTGCAGAGAACAATAACAAGGGTGATGATTTCTAGGTATTCATATGTGAGGAAACTTTAGCTATGGTGTAGGAGGTTAGTATGGTTGACTATTGGGGGCATGAAGTATATAGAAGATAACAAATTGTAGTTGGAAAATACTACAAAAGGCTAGGACGCAATCCACAATCCTATGTTTTATGTGATGGAGGGCTTGTTTTCATATATTCACACTTGGTGATAGTAGCAAAGTTCAATATGATAGTTGCATGACATAGGCAAGGTCAAGGTAGAAGTGGATTTCAAGTATACATTCTCCATATTGAGGCCTTCAACCACATATAGACCACAATAAACGCATAGTTCTACATGTGTTTTCTTGAGATGCCTGGATTTTTTTTGATCTGGCTTCTATAATGCTCAAATCATGTAATGTATTTTATCCAATCTGTTAAAGTCTATATGTAAAAGCTATTAATTTGTCATTGATGTTTTCTTTGTTCAATTACATTTTCAAGCAGCTTATTTTAATGGGCCTATTAAATTCATGAACTCTTATAGTTGAATACAAATGGAAATCTATTGGGCTTAATGATGGGCATAACTATAATGAATTTTTTTTTTCATATCCTATGATAGATGCATTTACTTTTCTTGATTTGTTGTTTTGTCTTTGCCATAATCAAATTTTGGCTTATAATAATGTCAATTGGAACTCTGATTTTACAATGGCATGTAAAATTATAGGTTGATTGCAATTTGCAAGTGCCTTTGAATCCAAAGAATGAGTGGGTGTAATGTGCAATTGGGTGATCTATTGATTAGACTGTGGTTTTATATGACTTGAAATTCAAGCTTTCAAAGTGTTTTCATTCTGTTGTAAATCATAGGTACTGCCACTGTATCCCCTTGTGCCCCTCTTTCTTGTGTATATGTGGTTCACTTATAGTTAATACCTTGTTATAAGATGGAGGTGTCTTCTTGTTCACTAAGATGAATAATTTATTTAAGGCTTACCATAGTTGAACTATGATCATTAATTATTAATTAATGGATTAGGTTAATATTTGATCAACTTTCTGTCATCATATGTACCCTATCAAAACCCTTGTTTTTTTCTTCCATAGCTTTGGCATGGATGGCTCTGTAAGCAAGGATGATATATATATCAAAGGGCAACTATGTTAGGTATCTCAACATGTATGTTTAACATGCATTTCCCATACTAAGAGCTTTTTCTTATGAGACTTAGTCACACACAGTAAAGGAAAAAGCTTATGAGCTTGGCATTGAGTTCAAAAGCGTCATGCATTGGTGCTTGCACGGCAAAAGGGTGGGAAGTCTTAGCATTCCAAAGTGACACAATGGCGTGAAGCTACCTTGTCACAACATTGGATGAATATGTTGACATTGTGACTATTGGAATCAGCCTTTTGGCAAAAGAATGAACATGTATCCTTCCCAAGATTTGAAGTGTAAATGATTCTTGTTTTCCATATTCTAAGTCCCTTATGGACTTGTTTATTTTTGGAAGTTTTAGTGAATGTTACTTGTTCTTTCAGTTGACTTCTTGAACGTTGTGATAGTTGCACAAACATATGGAGTCATGAAAGCACATAAAGCTAAGTTGTTATCACATTACCAAAGTTTCATCACCCTATGGAAGTGGGTATGTATCTTTTCAACAAACCGCCCATTGATAGAGTTATTCATTTTGACTCATGTTGCTGGGATTTTCTTAGTTTATAGTGGAAATGCTTCAACATTATTGCCCATGCATGTTAAGAATAAAAGTGGATTATAAACAAATAATTGAAAGAGCTTGTGAGGAACCTAACAATGGTGTACCTCCTGTGCATATGGTAGGTTTGGTAGAGGACTTATGATATAGTGAAATGGTGAAGCTAATGACTTACTTTGAAAGGGATGCAAAAGAGTTAGTCCTTTACTTCCCTGTGCTTTTTCCCCTCATTCTTACATCATGTTTTGCAATCCTTTTACAAGTATAAAATAAGAGTCACTTTGGGAAAATTATTTTTGAGCTTTAAGGTTTGATCTTTCAAAAGACCAAAAGCAACAAACTTAATTTAATCAAAATGTGTATGTTTTTGTTACCTGAGTTTGTCTAGTCACTAAAACTTTCTTGTACATGTTCTTGTTTATACAACTTTTATTTAGAGGTGAACAAGCCAGTGGCTACATTGCACCAATATGATGTACAAAGCAACACATATTAGAGATACCAATTGATTTGACACAAGGTGTGGTAGTTGTCACAGTCATTGTAGCTATCTATGGATGTTGCTTCAATATAAGAGAGTGAAGCCCAAGATCAACTGATGCCCACTTTTGCATCAGATATAATTGCCCATTCAATCAATTATTGTTTAAATTTTGACATACATATATAAATGCTTGCATTATCATTAGTGTGTGCATTTGCTGCAATGCATTTTTCTTTTTTCTATTTAATTCCAAATTTCCTTCCCAAGATTTCTTATGTGTGAATGATGGGCATATAACAATTTTTATGTTCAACGTAACATTAAGAGTCAAGATCCCAAACCAACCATCCTAAATTTTATTTTCACATTGTACTCATGTTCATCATTTTTTAATGAAGCGTTGTTGAATTAAGTCCATTTCCTCCTTTTCTAACTAGCACAATTATTTTATTGTTATATAGGTTTTTTGCAATCATTTTGGAGTTCATGTGCACATTGTTTATTTTATGCTTTTACATGCATTGATTTCACTCTTAGTAGGGTTTGCTATCATTAAGTTACAAGTAATTCATATTTAACAAAATAAAGAGGATACATAGTTTGGTAACTTGCAATGGAACCATAACCATTGATGTGCTATAATTGACCTTAGAGAATTAGAAAGTCAAGGTAGATCCGGTTTGATGAGTGGTATGTTCCATTCACTAGTAGCATTAACACAATTGCTCATCATCGGGCAATAGAAAATGCCATAGCTAGGGTTAGATCTTCTAAGAGGACTAACTTGCACAAAAGATGGCCTTGATAGGAAGTTAAAACAAATATTTCTCTAGAAAACAAAACATTCTTCGAATAGCTTAAAGTGACTTATTTTGCATCAAAACATCATGTCTCATGTACAATAGGGTAAGGGAGTGCAAGTGAAATGTAGGCAAATTACCTTTTTATGCAAAATGTAACATTTTGAAATGGATCTATCAAACCTAATAAAGCCTCTTTTAACCCATCAATGTCCACTGGCAACAAGGTTGGGTTTTTCAACTTCTGCAAATGAACAACCAACAAAGAGTTGGTATTAGCAATGTTGCATTACTCTTACTTGACATACATGCATAAATTCCAAATCTGAGGGCCATAAGTTGAAACCATTTTACAATTTCAGTTGTAAATCCTCAAAAGGAAGTTGAAACCAACCTATAAACATAGCTAGTCTCTCATTAATGTAGTGACTACCAACAATAAACATGCATTGTGGTCACAAATCAACAAATTCTTGCAAGTAGGTAAAGGGTGGTGTAAGTCACTAACCACTTGACCCAAGCTTTGTTGAATCTAAACACATAGTACATTGCCATTCACAAGTACATGAATCATTAGTATTAGAAAGAGGCATGCAAAATTGAGCATGGATGATTTGAACCTTTGAAAATAGATGAAGACAAATTTACACTTACTGGAATCAGGATTGGATAGTAATGTATAGTATAGTTCACATGGAAAATGATTAGCAAGATGAATGGAAGTGATTTCAAGCAGGAATGGATAAGACTATACATTTTTTGGAATGTAAATTGGGTATTAGAAGGAATGACCATTCTTACTTTAAACTCTAGTTTCTTCATATTGCAGTATCTCTTAATCATAGCGGGGATCCATTTAACATATGGGAATGGATTTTTCCTATTAAAACATCTAGAATTGTTTCAATTAATTGACCTAGCATTTCAATCACTAAATGGTTAACAAATTGAGATTAATAAGATTTAAGCCACTAGATTTGGATTGATATCTTTAATTAGACTCAAATACAATCATAAAATTGGAAAAAAACATGGACTTCGAGATAGAAATTATATGCAAGAACTCAATCATGTGCATGTGCAACAAGATGTATGTTTGAAAATTGGAGTAAGTTCATACGAGTCTAGATTCATACACTTCCACTTGGATCAACAAATGTCCTTATGACAAGATCCCAATCTTGTCCTTACCTCCTATCATATCCAAATAAGTACCACTTAATACATTGTAACTACTACTCACAAGTGCAAAATAATTTTATTTTTTTGCACACTTATGACAACTATTAGGGCTTTTTGAAGGACTAATACCTAGTAGGTTTAGAACTTCTTTACTTGCCTTCTTTTGACCTTTTGATTTAACCAAAATAGTGGCAATGTTCTGAGCTATTCCTTCGGTACTTCTGTAATCCTCTTTGGCAAGGTAGATGGCACTGTTGATTTGTTCTTCTTTACAACTACTGGCTACTTTTGAAATTGGACACTAGTGGCCTCCACCTTATTAGTGTCAACACTAGGTAAACAAATAGTGACCTCTACCTTTTCAATCTCCACACTAGGGAGACTAAATACATGGGCAAAATTGGGGGCAAGAATAATTTCTTGGTTAGGTGGGCCTTCTACTGAAAGTAAAGTTGAATGCACCTCTATTGAAATCAAATCTAGTGGATGAGGTTCTTGATCAGATTGTGAATGCAAGCTAGTATAATCATCATTAGTCATTTCTTCTAACCCCATTTGCAAGATATGGTTACTTTTCGGATTGGCCTACCTTCATGGGGATTGTTGGGTTTTAGTAGATGACTACCATCCTCACTAGTTGTTGCATCATCAAAATTGAAATTAGCTTCTGAATGGAGGTTGTCTATGTCAATAGTTGTGGTTAGCAACTCTTTTGATTTAAACAACTTCTTTTGGTGAGCCTGAACTTTAAGAATACTCGTAGAATTGAATGTTTAAGCAAGTCCTAAAGGTTTTTAATGTAAAATTTGAATGGGGGTTGCAGCTTGTAGTGGTGGGACTTTTGCTTTTATAATAACTTCAAAACAAGTTGGACAAATATATAATTATTGTGCACACTTTTCACATATTCCTCCATGTCCGCAAGGTTGCACCAAAAAAACAAAATTACATTTAGCACATATGTAACTGAAACATACATGACAAATTAATTAGGTACTACATTTGCAACATCCCATTCATAATTTCATATCATCAATCATTATGAGGAATGAAACTATGGGCTATGCAACTTAATTTTTATGAAGTATTGATTATATTAAATTTGCACAAATTAAATTTTGTAATAGAGTTTTTTGTGTCAAGCATTATTGATCATGTCACATGATTAAGTTGCATTTCCTAATAAATTCAAACTAGCAACAACTAAACTATGAAATGAAATGGGAAGAAAAATATGAAGTGGTTAATCATCTTAACCTTAATCACAACCAATCCCACATTTCTGATGCAAGCAAACTAAACAACCAGATTGTGCTTTCAACTTTGGTAGGTCCACTTTCTACTTAGTTTGGAGCCCTATTATTTTGCAAGGGCTTTTGCATGCCTTCCCATCTTCTTTTGAATATGGGGAACATGCTTTGGAAGCGACTTCACTATCCACTTCCACTTGTGTATTGTATGTTGGAGTTACAATAGGTTGTAAACTTGTACACAAATTACTAGCCTCTTTCAAAGATGTTGATTTGGTTATGCTGATAATACTTGTCTCCCTAGTTAGGAAATGGTTAGTAGTTGTAGATTTGCCATATTCGGACCATCCATTTGCATTAAAAAAAAAGTTCACATATGAGTTATAGGTTTAAACCCTAATTAAAACTTTAAAAAAACATGGAAAACAAATATGCACTTGTGACAAATATGTGGTTGATCAAAAACTACATTAGGAATTACCGTAGAACACCATTTGAAATTATTCCAGTTGAATTAATGCCACCTCCTCTTGACTATTGAAGAACTTTCAAAAAACAACATAACTAGTCCAAAACTACATCAAGATTGTAGGAATTGTGGAATGTAGACTTTTTAATGTTATTGAAATTGGTCAAGAACTACATATAATGCATTAGGATTATAGGAACTAAGGATTCTAATATTTTAGTCTTCCTAAAATTGGCCAGAATTTATAATGCATTAAGACTGCAGTAAATTCAAGGACCAAATTATTCCCGATTAACCAATTGTTCTAGATTGTTGATGAAGTATAGGAAAACAAACACATCAATCTTGCATAAACAAGGAATGGTATTTCCTAACCCAATACATCCATGATCATCTAAGGAAATAAGGTTCTTACACTCACATTCAACAATTTTAACATCACATAGAAGACATTCAACTTCTGTTGCTTGCAACTTCCCTTGGGTCTGCATCCAAGTTCTCTCCTCAGATCGAACTTATTACATTAGCTCCTCAATCCTTTTTACAAAAATCATAGAAAAACCTAGGGCAGCTTTAAGATCAACTGTTATTGCATCAAGATCACATTTTGTAGACCCATCCAAAGCCACTACATCATCTAAAAGTAATTGAACCCTTCTATGCTTAACCTCTTTATGTGTTACATCCTTTTGAAGCCTTTTTATTTTCTCTTTCAACTCTCGGGTAAAATTTTACTTTGAAAGCAACAAATTAGTAACATTAGATATGGTTCTGAATTGAATGGAGGCATTTTCTTTGAGGAGAATGACGAACTGCACCTTGAACAACTTTGTGGTATGTTTCTATTTCTTGTAGAGAGAGGTTTGACCTTTCCCTTCATAATGCGCATCCCATTCAACCTATAAAGACTCAGAGGTGGACGATTAAGAACCTTTGAACCTAAACCAAACTAGCCACCAAAACTATTTTTTCCCCCAAAACTTCCAGCTATTCCCTTTGCATACTTGGGCTAGGCACATTTTTGGATTCTAGAGCTCCTTGTGAACCTTTGCCTTGTTTTGAAATGGTAGCTAGCTAGGAAATTGCTCATTTAATGTCCCTTCCAACTTGTAGAGAAACCCGCTTCTCGTGGGTAGCAAGCGCATATGTTGCCCAATTTAGTGACATTCCATATATTGTTCTCAGTAATTAAACCCCTAGCAAATTCCAAGGTGATTGTGTTGTTCAACACCTTTTCCTTTTCATAAACACACATGTAAAGGTTTACAATCACTTCTTGTAACTCTAGGGTTGTGTGCAACCTAAACTTCCAGTCATTCTTATCAAACTTCGGTCCCAACAAATTGCAAATTTGTTCCTTTGATGCGTCCTTCTCTCCTAGTGACTTAATGTCACGACCAAAACCTCTCAACCCTTGTTGGACCATAAAATTGTCCAGGTTGATCTTTGTATTCTCCTATTAGCATAAACACAAGAAAGATCAACAAAGCTAAGTGAAATAATGCTTCCAAAAACATTTGAACTTGTTGTAACATTGTCAAAATCAAGTTGCACAACTAGGGAGTCAATCCAATAAACATGCCTCAACATTTGCAAAAATATGATTTACATACACCTACCATTTTTGCCATGGTCAGTTTGTGCAAGGTTCAAGAATTTGTCACTCTGTACAATGTTCAAGAAATTTGCAAAAAATTGAAGTGCATCACACGAACTTGACATGCATATTGAAGAAAATAGAAAGCTCACAACGTAAAAGATTGAAGATGTCAATGGCACCAACAATAGGATTTTGAACCTCTTCGATGTTTGTGTTATTCAATAGAACGAAAGATCCAAACATCGCAAGGTCAAGTTCTTTCAAGAGCAAGAATAGTTGTTGAAGAGCTTCTACATCCGCATGTGATGAACTACAAAAGTGTTAAGTCATCCTAAAGTTAGGAAGACAATTCGAGTTCCAAAAATGGGCCAACAGGAAAAAAGAAAAAGAAAAATATGAAAAAATGATTTTTTGAAAAAAAAACAATGACCATTTGTACAAATTTTCTTGAAGTTGTTCCTATTGGTGCCACCCAATTGTACTTACTCCCAATTACATACTACATTAATGAAGTTGTTTCTTGGTTGAAAGAGGGAAAGTGTACCGTTTTGTCTATGGAAAAAAGAAAATGCAATAGGATCTCTTCCTCTAGTTGTTTTATGGTGAAAATGCATAAGCTTTGTTAAACCCTTGTAAGCCAAACCCAAGGAACTATAGCTTTAAGTTTGGATGTAACTATCTGCATCATTTTTTTTTCTTTGCATCTTAATGTCATTAAGAAACATTATTGTGAATTGAAAAAGGTGAAACCTTCATTGGATCAAGTTGTTGAATCTTTGAATGTTAATTTTTGGACATGCAACAATTCATGTTTAAGCTCACTATGAAATCACTAGCAACCAAGGCTATGGTTAAGCCATTTGATATGAATCTAATTACAAAGTTGTGGGTGACATTACCAACAATTCATTGTTATGTCAACGTTTAAATGGGTATATGAAATTAGAAGAAATAACAATTGTTTTTTTGCTTGACTTGGTGGAAGATGAACGTATTTTCTCCATTTTTGCATTCATGAGAACCAAATATGCAATTGGTTGGGGTAACATTTGGATACAATTGTTCGCATGTTTGCAAAAGAATTCTTTATTCAAAAGAATTTTTCTCATCGTGAGGCCATTACCAATTGGAAAAAACAAAAAATGCAAATTGGTGTTGCCATTTAAGAATGGGTGTTGGGCTTTGACTAGTCTTTTATGTCTTAGTGCTTTTGTTTCTATGATTTGGACAACCATGGTGATGTTGTGTTCAAACTTCATCATGATATTTATTAACATTTGGGTGTGGTGGGTGGGACTTTGAATTGTAGTGGGCAAAGTTTATTATTTGATTGGGGTTCAACTCCCACTTAAAGTTTTGGCGTGTTAGAAAGCACACTACTTTTATGTCATTTGAATAACCAAATTAGTCTTTTGTGATGAACGAAGTAACCACATACATGCATTCATTTTATTTTATAAGTCCTAGTTAAACTTAGGTAAAAAAAATTGGATTCCTCACTTTAAACTTCTTTTGAAAAAATTATGTATGCCAAAATCAGACTTAGTAAGTGATAAAGGGGCCGCCTATTCCTATGCCCTCCCATTACAATTCCCTCCCCCTCCCCCCCCCCAATTACAAATTTTGTCCCCCTTTACAATTGCCCTCCCCTTCCTTACAATTTCCACCCACTCGATTCCCCCTCTGCCTCTCTATTACAATTACCCCGCCCC
>Ga0116231_10013211_pt1 | contig 11707 bp, 5 predicted proteins | sample S1TSphgellanicum_2_FD_89695 | JGI IMG/M metagenome (GOLD analysis project Ga0116231, IMG submission 89695) | Host-associated microbial communities from peat moss isolated from Minnesota, USA - S1T2_Fd - Sphagnum magellanicum MG | ecosystem: Host-associated > Plants > Peat moss > Unclassified...
TATAATTTTTTTAATTTTTTTTTTACTTTTAGTTTTTTTTTTTTATTTAATGTTTTCTAGTTTTTTAGTTTTGTTTTTTAATTTAAGAGGTTTTTTTTTTTTTTTTTGGTTTTGTGTGGTCACACCTAAGGTAAATCTTCACAAAACGTTTCTAGTTTTAATTTCCATGGACACTAGGTTTGGTTTTTGGTTAAAAGGTTATGGTTTTTGGTAAACTTTTTGGTTTTGATTTTTAGGGTAATCTAGACTCTAGTTTCCTTTTTTTGTTTTAATTTCCACACACCCATGTTTTAATTTCCAAGGTAAGAATATACATTAGTTTCTAGGGGAGGACAACATAAAACACACCTTGTGTTGATGTTGATGAAAAAGATGATGACAATGGCCAACCTATTAAATTTTGAAATTTTAATACTAATCAATTAAATTATTAACCAATTATCAAAAAATCAATAACCAATTTGCAAGTAATGATTAACTAAATTGATAAACTAGGTCAAAATTCAATAACCAACCAACATTAGTATTGCTTATCATTCAAATAACTACCCAACATTGCTATATAAAAAACCTAGATTTTATAAGATAATTAACCAAGGTGAAACTAGACATGAATTTGATTCATTTTCATTCACAATAAATTCATGACTCATAAATCATAATAAGCATGCATCAGGTATCAAAAAACATTTCAACCCTTATTGGGTATCAATTCAGGTGTAGACATTTCACATCCATGGATGTGAATTCACAGACATTAGCCTTTGATTCATACCTTGTGAGTACTTGACCTTTGCTTCAGACCTTGTGAGTATTTAACCTTTGTTTCATACCCAAAATTTACATTTTGAAGAACTTATAACCATATTTGACCCGAAGAATAAAATGTAGGGATTTGGCAAAAACACATTAAAGTCCCCCAAAATTGTTTTCATAAAGAAGAATTTTCTACATTTCAAAAATTTGACAAGAAATGTACACCAAATTTGATGAAAATATTGTGAACTTTGGAAATTTTGAGATTTTTGGAACTTGATGTACTTAATTCTTCAAAAAAATCAATAAAAGATGAATATTTTGTATGTGATGATATAATTGGACCAAAATAATACTCGCCACAAAGTATGAAAAATGATAAATATATTTCAAAGTGAGGTTATAGGTGATATTCTTGTATGAAAATTTAGGTGAAAAATGAAAATGATATAAGAAAAGATACTCCACCGATTGTTTGAAAATTATTACTTTCATTTAAGCATTTTGGTCAAAAACATGTTTGTTCCAGTGTTGGTAAGCCAAAAAACATTTATTATTGAATATTTTAATGAAAGAAACATGTCAAATGAAAGAGGGGAAGATTCTTGAGGGTGGCATAATTTATTAGTTCCATTTTGTTTTCCCTTGTTAATGGAACATGTCACCCAATATGCCACCTTATGGTTGTAAAAAACTTACATGTTATATATAGGATGTACATTGAATGTACCCAATCCTCTTAATCCCATCATTGAATCAAGATTAAGTTTGATTTAAAATAAACTTCGAATTACAAAAAGTTATCATACACATTCCAAAAGTTTTTTATTTGAGTTTAGGATTACCAAAAGATTGCCACCAAGAAAAAGTTCATCGCACATTGTCATACTTGTTATATGTCACCATTTTTTTTCCTAAAGTGGCTAACTTTTAACATAAAATAAAACAAGTCATTTCTCACCTCTTGTATTTTACATTCAATACAAAATTTTGTTATGGTTGTGGTTTGTGTTTTCCAAAGATGTGAAGGAGAATGAGGGGTAGTGAGAGCTTCTAAACTATTTGGTTAAAGGTTTTGTGTTCTCTTTTCTATCACCTCTCACCAACTACAAGAGAGCTTTCATTTTTTATTTGTTGTTTTTTCTCCTTTCTATGTTGTTTTTTTTGTCACCTCTATGACAAAATGATTATGTGATGAAATAATGCAAGTTTACACCTTATGACTTTTGCAAAATCTTCATTTAGTTCTTAAGTTACCTTTCATGTTTTTGGTCATTTTTTACTAACTATTCCTTGTTTTCTCACCTTGTGACCTCAACTTTAAATCAATGTGAAAAAATGAATGTGTGAAAAGTAAGTTCAAACAAGAGGTCCGAAGTTGCAAACCCTATTTACTATCACCCAACATTTTACCTTCTTTATATTTCCTATTTCTTGTTTTTCACCTTTCACCAACCTTGATTTGGATGTTGTTTTTTTTTTACACTTTTATGCTTTCACCTCTTGATATTTGTTGATAGAACAAGTGGTCAATAAGGCAAGGTTCTCGTGTAGTGGAGGCATGCCACAAAAAGGTGTTATGGAATAATTGCACGTGGGACGGTGGAAAGGGATTTTTTCTTCAGATTTATGAAATAGTGTCACTTGCCAAAAGAGATATAGCATAAATGGTGTGGTGTAGACTAAATACCTAATGCGATGTAAAATTCTTGGCCTTGCCTTGTTAAGCAAGGATATTATGTTCAGATTCATTATAAAGTATAGTAACTTGAAGATATAGTAGGTCTATTTTTATAGTAGTATTTTTGAAAGATGATATTTTTGCTTGTGTTGACACTTGGAATTAGTTTCATTCGGAAAATTTCTTTCCAAATTATAATGAGTAATAAAAAATAAAATTCACTCTTGAGTTTTTAACTATGTTTTTTTAATAAAAAAATTAGTGCATTTAAAGATTCATTGTTTTCTAATTACATTTACTTATGAAGGCTAAACCTAACACCAACCTTATAAAAATTCTTAAGTGCTCTTGTGAACATTAATTGAAAATAATTTTCAACTAATAATTCATAGGTTTTCAATTCACCTTAATAGCTATGTCATTCCCCTAAGTGGAAAAATGAAAGAAATGTGAAATTTAGTGACCTGTTTATAGCATAACATAGCCAAAGGCTGACAAAAGATATATGAAAAATTAGATAATCATAATGTCAATTGTACATTACCAAACATGGAGATCAACTTATATGACCACATAAAAAATGCTAAGATTGGAATCACATTTGCTAGTAAAAAACAATTGAGTACAAAACAAAACCAACCTTCCCATCATTAAACTTTTCCACCTTTTATGAAGCACTTTCAATAGAAATCAACTTTGCCAACCTTTTAATCAACCTCCCTTAGTCCTTCAACTAATAGTTGATCAACCAAAAGAAAATTCTCAACCATCAATCCTAAGCATTTGGACATCAAAAAATTGGCACTATTGTCTAGAGTTTCCACCACAAGCTATTAGAAACAAAAGGACTTTGCCAGTTATTAGTGGTGGGTAGTGACCAACAACTTCTAATGCACCTTGAGGGATGGTTAGCCGATGGGTAGGAAACATTTTTTCATTGGCTTCGATTCCCCTTGTTTTTTAACTACATTGATTATTCAAATTGTTATTTTTATTATCTACCTATTGGCCCACTAGCCCTTTCCTACTTAGTAACCATTTAGATGCATCTACCTACCTAACTTAACAACATATTGTCATACCTATGTATGTATATACAAGATCTATCTATTTTTTACAAGATAGTTTACGAAGGTGAGATTCTATGTGAACTTTTGGTTGGGGTTTACCACAATTAGGTAGTGATGTTGTGTGGTTATGTGAATTATAGAGAAAGGCCAAGTCCAATTTATTAATTATTTTAAATTTAAAGAATTATTATATTTGATTTTTAAAATTTATCAAAATCAAAGAAACCAATTTTGTTAATTATTTCAAAAAACTTACAAAACCAATTTAGTTTTCATGAAATAATTATCAATTTTATGGCTAATTATTTTATTTTTTTAAAGTTTAAAATTATGCTTATATACCATAACCACATATTTTATTTTTGAAAACCATGGTTAGAATCCTCCAAACCACTTCAATAACTTCAAAGGTTTGTTCCAATGTTGGTTAGTCACTAATTTTTTTCATAAAATTAAAGGCAAATGTTTTTTTTTTAATGCGTCTTAATTAGGCTATCAATATTTGGGAATAATAATTGTTGATTAGGCATAAAGGTAAGTTATCAAATAACTATCCTATTGGTTAATTAATTAGTTGTATGGCTTTAAATAATAATTAATTAATTAATTAATTAATTAACAATTTTTTCTATCATAAAAATGTGAAGTGTTTTAAAATTCATAACCTGCTTAAATGATAACCGAAACATTTGGCTAATTATGTTTTGAAATTTTAATACCAATCCATTAGGTTATTAATCGATTATCATAAAAATCAATAACCAATTTGTAGGTAATTGATAACGAAATTGACAACCATGTCAAATTTCAATAATTTACTAACATTCGTAATGTCCATAATTTAAATAATTACCCAATATTGGTACACAAACAACCTAGATTTTACAAGATAACTAACTAAGGTGAAACTTTGATTCATGTTCATCCACAATTTAAATCATAACAAACATGGGTCGAGTATCGAAAATCATTTCAAACACCTATCAAATATCATCCTAAATCTAGACACTTAAAATCGATGGATGTGAAATTCATAAAGACTTGCCTTACATTCATACCTTGAGAAAATACATTGTGAAGACTTGCCCCCTACCTCATACCCAATATTTACATTTTTCAAAAACGTATAACAATAATTGACTTGGAAAATAAAATGTGGGGACATGGCATAAGCACATTAAAGTCCCCCAAAATTGTTGTCACAAGTATAATTTTTTGCATTTCAAATTTTCGTCAAGATGTGTACAACAAACTTGATGAAAATATTGTGAATTTTGGGGATATTTGAAAAGTTTGGAATTGGACTTACTCGATTCTTTTATTAAAATTCACAGAAGATGAAGATTTTGTATGTGATGAACATATTTTGACCAAAATAATACCCGTCAGAGAGTATGAAAAAGGAGAAATATATTTCAAAAGTGAGGTTACTTAAATGATATTTTGGTATGAAATTTTAATTGAAAAATGAAAATTGTATAATAAACAATAATCCAGCAATTTCTTTGAAAATTATTATTTTCATTTAAACATTTTGGTGAGAAAATGATCTTTCAATGTTGGTAAGCATTAAAAACTTTATTATTGAATAATTTAATTGAAAAACCATGTCAAATGAAAAAGGGGAAGATAGCTAAGGGTTGCATAATTTTTCTCTTCATTTTGTTTTCCTTCCTTAATGAAACATGTCACCCAATATGACACCCTATGGTTGTCAAAAAATTGCATGTTATATATAGCATGTACAGTAGATGTACCCAATCCTCTTAATCCAACTATTAGATCAAGGTTAATTAAACTTTGAATTACCAAAAGTTTTCATGCATATTCCAAAATCTTTTTACTTGAATTTAAGATTGCCAAAAGATTGCCACCAAGAAAAAGTTCATTTTACATTGTCATATTCATTATATGTCACCATTTTTTGCTTAAAGTGGTTCACTTCTAATGTGCTTATACCCAAAGGTATTTCTCAAAAACATGGTTGCCTCTTTTATGGCATATCCAATGGTCATCTATATTAGGATTAAGGTTCAAGGGCCTACAATTGTCCTTCTCCTTACCACCTTTTGACACTTTTGCAAGTAATCAATTGTGAATGTTGTCAAATATCAATTTTGCATCACATGTCGTGCACTCCCACGTTGGTGTTAAACTAAGACAACCAACACACATTTCCTTAGAATGTGAGGTCTATTTCATGTGTGTTATATTTAAGCTATAATTTAATCATCAATGCAACAAATTAGTGGTAAAAGCTATTGAATTCACCTTTTTGTTTGAAGTCAAAATCGTAAAAGAAGACAAGTGATTTCCCACCTCTTGCATTTTACATTAAATACAATTTTGTTGTGGTCGTGTTTTGCATTTTCCAAAGGTGTGAAAGAGAATGAAAGGTGGTGAAAGCTTCAAAACTCTTTGGTTAAAGGTAATGTGTAATCTTTCTATCACCTTTGATCCACTATAAGAAACCTTTCATTTTCTATGCATTGTTTTTAATCCTTTCTATGCGTTTTTAATTTCACCTTTATTACAAAATGATTGTGTGAAATAATGATGGTTTACAACTTATGACCTTTGCAAAATCTTCATTCAATTCTTAAGTTACATGTTAATTTTTTTTCATCTCTCATTAACTATTCTTTGTTTTTTCACCTTGTCACCTCAACTTTAAATCAATTATGTGAAGGAGTGAATGTGCAAGAAGCAAGTTGAAACAAGAGGTTGTAAGTTGCAAGTCTTATTTACTATTGCCCAATGTTGGGCCTTTCTTATTTCTCTTATTTTTTAATTTTCACCCTTCACCAATCTTGACTTTGTTTTCTTTTACACTTTTAAGCTTTCACCTTCTTGATAATCATGTCTATCATGAACACTTAAGACATTCATGCTAATTAGAATACCACAATCTTTGTAGGATATGATAGCAATAGGAGTGTTGACAATTTGCCATAAGAAAACAAAGAGATGCATCTTAAGGCTACTCCATCAATAATTGAAGATTCATATGTATAAAGTTACACTTGACAAATTTGCAAAAGCAAATGATTGCCTCAAAGCTTCACAATCAAAATTCATTCATGTGGATTTTGTTCAAGTGAACAACAACCAATCAATAAAACTTTTTCAAAACCAAATAATCTAGTGCCTAATTTGCCATAATTTTGAAAATATTTTTAAAAAATGGTTCAATTGTAGGAGTTATTATTAAAACACATTGAGAATTTTGTTACTATGTTTGGATGTTACATAATCAAAGTTTTATATAATGACATATTAAAGGCTCCTAATGCAAGTTTAGCCACAAAATGACAAATTTACAAATTTGATATTGTTTTCTTAGCATATATTAATTGCTTTGAATAAGGACTACATTCATTGCACCCATAAAATTATTGAGGTATACATATACATGCTTTCTACCACATATAAGAATGTTATTTTAACCAAACTTGGAATAGTTGTTAAAGGTTTCATTACCTCTTTAACAATGATATGTAAACTTGCATTGTCATATCATCACAAACATTCCAACATGATTGGCACTCCATACTTGGGATTCAAAGCACCCTAAGAACATGGTGCATGACAATAATTTGTAGAGAGGTGAAAATCAAATTTTCACAATATCACAACTCATACATGTTTTGCCCTTCTCCCATGTAGAATCTTGGTGGAAAAGAAAATGGCATAAAAGCTAAAGGATGTTTGGTTGCCTTTGCAACACCATCAACAAATCATTATGGCTTGAAGCAAGTACACTTGTTCCCCATAGCTTTGGATCACAAAGAATGGCAAACCTAAGAAAATATAAGGTTTGTCCTTTTGGGATATCTAGGTCTCCCAACCTTACATCCAATACTTATTTTTAAGATGATCCAAAATGGGTGGAAATAATGAAACACCTTAAATGAAATCATAATCAACTACACCCCTATTTGTTTCACCATATTAATCAATTATTTGTGTTTGAAGATGTGCATTGAAGAGAAAATTCAAATGGATGGACAAAAGAAATTTGTTGAACATTTCAACACCAGATGGATGATCAACATGTCCACACATTCCTATGACTTCGACGTGAGCAAGTTCTTGCCAAGTGGTGTGACATTCTAATAGCACATGGTCTATGTGCAGAAAGTTGCAATTGTATTTTGTCTTACCAAAAAGAATGTCTTACAATTATCCATTAATGGTTGCATGCCAAAATGGACCTTTCCACCCTTTGCAAGAAAAAGCTTAATGTTATACTAAACAAATCATTTTTATATGAAACATTCTTGGTCATAGTCACCATAACCTTTTGTGATTAAATACATTCATTAAGAAACTTTGAAATCATAAATTGTGTCATAAGCATTTTGATATTTAGTGGTGTGGGAAGAATATTACAAAACATAGATGACAATTAATTTAAAAATACAACACATAAGAAATATAACAAATTTGCAAACTTGAAAAGTTATGAAGTTCTTGAAATGATGTGGTGTTTAAGACATGGAAAATGATGATAAATGTTACAATCATGCCATCACCTAAAATAATTTTATTGAACATAATTGCCATTTCAAAATTAGGCCAGTATATGATAAAATTGGTCAAACGAACGTATATCATGGTATTGCACCAAATTTAAATCTTTGAATTGTAAAAATGACAAGTGTAAGTTGGTGTCCAAACATTCTCCTTCCTTTTTCATAGCTACCCCAAATGTTGCATGTCCAATTATGTTAACTATCATTTGTGTCATGTAATTATTGACGCACCTTTAAGCTCCTTGATGGACTCAATTTCAAGTCCAAAGGTGAAGAAGGAAAAGGAGTTGGGTGCGCTCCTTGGCTCGTAGCACTTTGAAGGTAGAGGGGCGTGTTGGAGCTATGGGATGGGTACTAGGAAGATTGACAAGCAACTCAATTATTCACATAGACCTACATAAACCAAACCACCAATTGGTTAGTGCATAATTGACACCTTTTTGGTGCATAGATGAACCACAAGCACACAAAGTCACAAGACTCACCACAAGACTCACCACAACAATTAGAGAATGCGAAACTAAGACTGTGATGTTTATAAATTGAAGGTAGGTGAAACTACCATCTTGGTCCCAAATAGTGTTGATATTCCCACCTACATTGTTGAATGTGTTGACATGATCTTGAAAATGGAACCAACTATTAATAATGTAATCAATAATTTTGGAGAAGGCATAATGGTACGTCCAAATGGCAAAGTATGATCAAAAGAGATAATAACAATACATTGTGTTTTGATTATTGTCAAATATTGTTTGAGTCTTGCGTTAAAAGTTCAAAGAAAACAAATGTTGGGTGGTTTTTAGAATTAGGGATAAATACCTATTAGTTGTCAACTAAGGTATACATGTAGCCACTTACCCATTAATTATTGAAAATTTGAAATAATCAAATTTAATATATAATCGCAATCCTCAAAAAAAAAAAAATGACAGATTGAAAAAAATTGGTGGTTTTTTTTTTTCTTTCCCCATGAAAATTACCAGCCTTAAAAAGTTTTTCAAATAATTAAAATCGACAATTCATTGATTTTGAATAGTTTTTGAAATTGAAACCAATAGGTCTTTGATTCTTGAATAGTTAAAGAATTTGAACCGATGGTTTTTTAAAAAATTGGAAGGATCATACATTTTTCACTATCCACTTGGGTGAAATATTGGCACCTACACTAGTACCTTCACCTTGTTGAATGAATTCTCTTTTAGATAAATGTTATATTTGTTGATGGAAATTTTTAATTTGGATGGAGAGACCCTAATTTTGTCCAAGGACCATATACCTATTTATGATGTTTAGAATTTGTTAAAAAAACTTTGGGATGTTTATCATGGTGCCAATGTAAGTGTTGGTTCACTCCAGAGGTGGTGGTCAAATATGCTAAGTGAATGTTGGGCCTTTTTTCTTGTTTTTTCTCTATATACCAAGTAGGACCCCCAAAGTTAAACAACATGATCTAGTGTAGACACTTGCCAAGTGTTATTTGAAAGGTATGAATTTATTTTATAAACTTCCTTTTTTGGTTGAAATGAAAGATTCCATTGCAAAAAAGAACTGGTGTAGGAAGAATTGGCGACTAGGAGGACAGCCAACCCTAGCCAACCAAGAATATTGGTTAAGAACATTACCAAATAAAATTACTATTTACCAATAGTTGATAGCACCACCTCATTTTTTTACCATTGGAGGTGCATATGGCATGGTGAGGGCACCAAGTCTTATCAAAATACTCAAATAGTTTGTTTTTTTTTCTCAAGATGTAGGTCATGATCTATTGCAATGTGTGTTGTCATTCAACACAATCGTAATAAAAAAAGCTCTCCCATATAACCTTCCCTAGCTTAACGTCCCACCACCTATTGTTATTGCAAACAATAGAATTCATTTCCATCCATAAGGATACATCCCAAAGTAAAGTCCAAATAAAGCTAAACATCCTAAGGCTATTAGGTAACCTTTTGTTAAACAAGCATTGTTCTATATTGAGGGCTTTCCAAATGCCAATAGCGTTGGTAGGCAACTTGAGACTAGATACGAAGCTAAATGCCAGCTCCCAAGTTTTTTTTGGCTTTCAAGCATTGCCAAAACCTATGCATTGTTGACTCAAGCATCAAGGAGTCGCATGAAATGTACTCTATGACACACATGTCTATCGGATGGGGGTCAGATCTGGGGCACTTGCAATTTTTGTGTTACTTTATTTGGGATTTCCTTTTTCAACTTTTAGCCACGTCAAGATTCCCCATCGATGTGGCGTGCCTTAACCGAGACCTAATGGGCGGAGCTTGCACAATCCCTAAAGATAATCTTTTTAGTTATTAGGCAAATGGGGCAAGTGACAATTGGGCCCATTTTGCATTCAGACTAGTATTACTCTTGCTTTGCTTTGAGGTATTATTTTCATCTGAAAAAAATAAAGAAAGTAAAGTAAGAGTTTGACATGCCAGGGTATTCCAAGTCACTCCATTGGAGCGCAAAGGAATAAGATTTAAGATTGTGTCCTGGCCTTTAGTTTGGAGGTATTTGGAACTGGACAAATTGTACACACGTTCTCCCTCTGCGCATGTTGCTTCCAAGGCCTACTGACAACTAATGTGAAGACCATCTCAGAAATATGAAATGCACGATACTCAGTTGTCAACATTCACTGTTACTGATGTCATTGGAACAACAAGTTGTCGAGAAGGCAAGGTTCTCATGTAGTGGAGCCATGCCACAAAAAGATTATATGGAATAATTGCATGTGGGACGGTGGAGAGTTTAGGCCAAAAATAGTGGAAACCAATGAGAAGCGTGCCATGAAGTGATGGGTTGTACTACTGGACAGATTTTCCCCCTAAAGTAGGTAAATTGTTCTATGGAGATAGAACAAGTGGGGTCCCCTTCACCCAACTTTTTTCAAAACAAAACCTCATCATGTTGATTATACCCACCTAGCAAGTGTACAGATAGTCCCTTGTTCTGGGGTAACGTAAAGTAGGTATTTTTTCCAAGGAGGTGGACAGGTGGGTCCTCTCACCTAACCCACCACTGGTGAGGCTTATCTCACGTGGGGGCTGCAATGAACATTGGTAGGTGAAGCTTACTGTACACATACAAGAATGACAAGAATAAAGTGTTTAAAAATGCATACTGGTCTGCTTTGATGTGTGGATGGATTGATGGATATGGGCTGTGATCGAAAAATGACGCTTTGCCTATCCACGTATAACTTACCTCAGCGGTGGATTCCACACCACTGGGGACCTCTACGAATGGCAGGCTAATTTTCTGCCTTCTTAGGTGATATTAAATTATTTATCTGTTCTTCTAGCTGTTTACATCCTTTGGTGATGTGTGTGGAGGAAGGAGGGAGGGGGGTATTTCCTTTTATTGTGCATGTACATTTTTCTTTGCAAAATTGGATGGTCTTTACTCTTTACTGGTTGGTCTTCACCTGTTATGGTTATGTTTCTTTTCAGGCTAAACTGGCTAGAGATGTGAATTAGGGAGCAAAAGTAATGGCCTCATCCTTAATATAATGCTTCCACAGGAATGCAGAGGATAGTAAGTATGGAATAGTTCCATGATTCATCATGTTTTCTGTAGTTGAAAAAAGGGTTACCCAGGTAAGCAACAATGTTAAGATTCCCAGGTAAAGAAAGGGCTATCAAGAGCTATAAGAATGA
>Ga0116231_10013212_pt1 | contig 11707 bp, 8 predicted proteins | sample S1TSphgellanicum_2_FD_89695 | JGI IMG/M metagenome (GOLD analysis project Ga0116231, IMG submission 89695) | Host-associated microbial communities from peat moss isolated from Minnesota, USA - S1T2_Fd - Sphagnum magellanicum MG | ecosystem: Host-associated > Plants > Peat moss > Unclassified...
AAAATAAATTTCTTAACCATATGCAAGTATTAAAAGATGAAAAGGTTCAATTTTTTTTTTCCTTTCCCATTTTGGGGGGAAGCAAAAAAAGGTAAACAAGTTTTTTAGTTTGGTAACTAATTAAAAAAAAAAAAAAAAGTAACTAATTGAAAAAATTCATTCATCAATTGTTGCCTTGATGGAAGTTCAAATGGGTAAAAACACAATAAAAGGAACCACGATGACCAAGGTTAAAGTCTTTACTAAGGATTGCATTTTACATGTGTCCTACATGTATTAGTCTATTAAATATCAAAATTGTATTTTAAATGTAATTTCTGGGATTGGATACATTAGTACAAAAGTGCGGTGTAGTTCAGTAGCTTAAACCACTATGGGACTTTAAAAGTGAAATCAGTTCATTACATTTTAATGATTTCACCGTGGTTAAAGTTATTTCACTATATTATCATTATGTAAACATCATGTTTCATTACTAGTTGACATAATTCACTATGATAATTTATTGTTGTAAATAAGTTTATTTTCATGTTATTGTTTTAAATACCCTATGCTATTTTATGGTATACCATATATTAATTATCTTAACTTTTACCTTAAATTATTATAAGTTATTATAGGTTATTATAAATTATTATACCTTAAACTATTATACGTTATTCTATTTTAAGGTATCATGGTTAGCTTATTATAAAAAAATTTCCTTGAAATTATTTAAAATCAAATTATTCAACTAACCTTAGGCTATACTTTAATTAAGTTGTTTTTATTTTAAGTTAATATATGTTATTTCAAGTTATACTTCAGGTTATTTAAGGTCATTTCATTTATTATATTATTATAATTTATTTTATCCTAAATATAACAATTTAAAATATTCTAAAATAACATATAATGACTTAAAGTAAAATAACCTAGAATAATCAATAATAACCTATGAAAAATAATTTAGAATAACCAATAACTTATGATAATATAACTTAGAATATCCAATAATAACTTATATAGAATAACCACCAATAACCCCCAATAGAATAGCCATTAATAAAATAACCACTAATAACTACTAATAAAATAACCATCAATAGCCACTAATAACCTATGTTAATTTAGCCACCAATAGCCATTAATAACCACCAATAACCTATGATAATTTAACCTAAAATAACCATTAATAACCATTAATAACCTTTGGTAATTTAGCCTAAAATAACCACCAATAGCCATCAATCGCCATTAATAAAATAACCATCAATAACCATTAATAAAATAACCATTAATAGCCACAATAGAATAATGACCAATAACCATTAATAGAATAACCATTCATAGCCACTAATAAAATAGGCACCAATAGCCAATAAAATAGCAATAAATAGCCTATGGTAATGTAGCTTAAAAAAACCAATAATAACCTAAGTTGAAATAACTTTCAATATAAAAAAAACCAATAATAACCTCACATAACCGAAAATAACCTAAGATGAAATAATTTAGAATAGCCAAAAATAACTTATAATAGCCGTAAATAGCTTAAAGTGAAATAATCTATAATAACCAACAATAACTTACAATAGTTGAAAATAGCCTGAGGTGAAATAACCTAAAATAGTTAAAAGTAACATAAAATAACCAAAAATAATTTTGAATAACCGAAAGTAACCTAAGGTGAAATAACTAAAAATAGCAAAAAAACTAAGAGTAGCCATAAATAGACGTAAATAATGTAGGGTGAAATATCTGAGAACAATGAAAATAGCCTTAGAATAGTTGAAAGTAGCCTAACATAGGTAGTATTATTATATTAACAAAAATGTTATCCATTTTTTAAACATTTTTTTCCAAAAAAATGGCCATTGAAATGTTATTAAATAGTGATATTCAAAAAAAAATTATTCAAATGATTTTACACTTTCAAAAAGAAATAAATGTAATTATGTATATTATTGAAAATTTTTAAAATTAACTTTAATCATTTCATTTGAACAAAATCTCAATAAGATATGAAAATTTTCAAAATTTATGTAATGTTTAAAATGAAGTATTTGATAAATAGAATGTAATGTAACACGTTATCACAACAAGTGTGGTGGTTTGATAGTAAGGGTGTTTACCTTTATCCTAAAGGTCAAGGGATCAAACCTCACAAATTATGTGTTTATGTTCAACAATGGTAAGTTGATCAAATATTCTCCTATGTAGTTCCCTATAATAGATGTTCACTTAAGTTGATTAAATGGATTATGTACCAAGGCTAGGTTTTTAACCTAATATAGGTAGTGACATGTGTCAATAATTCATAGGCTTGAAATAATGAAATTATCAATAATATGAAATATTACATTAAATATTAAATAATTTAGATTTAATTGATTTGCATGTTGCTTAGTTAATTAACTAGCAAGTGAAATGGCTTGGTAAATTTGTATTTCATTTGAAAATAACTTTGTTTCATTAAGTATTAGTGAGCTAATTCATTGTCCATAACAATTTGTCCCCATTCAATAGGGCGGGTTGACTCATGTCACCATAATAAAAATGTCCACATCCAGTCAAAATTTAATGAAACCCAAAGTGAACTAAAATGCATTTTGGTGTAATGATATTAATATTGAAACTAAAAATGATTCATATTATAAAAAAACTATTTGTTTTGCATGCGGTTGATTATGGTCAAGATCCATGAAGTTGTAGAGTAATTTCCACAACAACATTTAAAGGTAACACAACAATGAATGCAGTCATAACCTCATGAAAGTCGCTCACAAAGTGACAGACCATCACCTTCATCACGAACGGCAGTGACGAGCTGCCATGACTACCCACTAAGTTCGTTAGCTCCCAACAGTGGGTGTAGATAAACACATAATAATTTTCCCAAAAACTTCGGCAAACCATTATACACAATCTGCGTCCTGAGTTTTTGTTGCCTTTCCGGAAGCAATGGGAAGACTTAGACGTGACGTTGGCTAGCACTCAAGAGACATTGCTAATAAAAAAAAGTCAACAGTATCCTCATTCAAGCTGCAACAAGCTTCTAAAGGAAAAAAAATTTATTTCATTTTAGCATGTCCCTGTATATGCAAGCATCTATGCCTAAAAGACATAAAGGCCTATATATAGGGTAGTGGTTGGGGCCTCCTGCACCTTGAACATATCCTTTAAGCACACCATTGGTGACTACTTGGATGCATAACATCCGTTAAAGCCACTAGAAAAAAGATCCATGAAGTTACAGAGTAATCTCCACAACAACAATTAAAGGTAACACGACAATGAGTGCAGTCATGACCTCATGAGAGTCGTTCACAAAGTGACAGACCATCACCTTCATCACAAACGACAGTGACGAGCTGCCATGACTACCCACTGAGTTCATTAGTTCCCAACAATGGGTGTAGATAAGCATATAATAATTTTCCCAAAAACTTGGGCAAACCATTATACACAATCGGCGTCCTGAGTTTCTGTTGCCTTTCTGGAAGTAATGGGAAGATTCAGACGTGATGTTGGCTCGCACTCAAAAGGTTGATTATAGTCAAATGTATAATTTTGTTTTTGACCATGATAACAAATTTTGAACTTTTTTGACCATTAAGGATGTTTAGAATCAAAATCAACAACATTTGTTAAAAGGATTCAATACATGTGCATTTAAAAATGTAAACAAATGTGGCCCTTTTTATGAAGTATATTAAAGCCCATAATAAATTTGAGAACATTTGATGAAGGTTTGAATAATAAAAAACACATTCACATTTTCTTAGTGCAATGACGCATATAGAAACCCAAATTTACCAATGACCTTAAATTTGATGGATCATTTTTCATGAAAATGCAACATTGCCTTCCTTAAACAATAATGTTTTTTTGTTTTTTAGGAAGTTTTTATAATTTTGTGTTTTTGAAGGTGATAAACATGTTTAAATGCAAACAAAACACACCTAGCTAAAGGCAATTTATGGCATGTTTTTGTTTCATACTGGGCCTTTTGGTTCATCCATATATGGTCTTCTATAAATTTGGAGCATGAATGGTTAAGTTTAGCATAGGATTAAAGATGAGTGAAATGAGAAGCAATATTGAACTGTAGACTTTTCACTACTTTATGACCATTAAAACAATTGAAAATGATGAACACCACAACCAACAAAATCAACAAGGAGTCAAAAACCACCATGAATAGTAAGGAAAAACACAAACATTAGCAAAAAGAAAAAAAAAACTTGAACTTACAACATAAGAAAAGGAGATTGTAGAGTGGTGATGGGAGAGCATAGAACATAACAACCCACCATAGAACAATAGAACAACATCAACAAGAAAAAGATGAATATCAATAAAATTTTTATCAAGAACCACAAGGAACATTAACAATGTGTTGCAAGATTGATGAAAGCAATGGAAAACAATAAGAAGAACATAGAACAAAAAGAGCGAATGAACTTTGGAGAAGGACATAAAAGTTTCTTGGTGATGGTGAATGATGAGCCCTCAACCCTATAATGGACACGGAATTAGTTTTAAAAAAAAATTAAACTTAGTTCTAATTTCAATCACAACTTGGAATTAGACTGCAATTTTTGAAGCCATTTAAAATTCATACCAAAATTGAAGGGTTGGGTTACCAATTGATTCCAAAACTTGAGTCCTAGGTCGTTTTGATTCTAAATTGATTCCAAACCTTGCCTAGGTAGGTTTTAGATTAGTTATTTAAAACTCAAATTCAAATGACTAGTTCTTCACCATCAAAGTGAAGACTTGCCAAAAATATTGAGTTTGAACAACAAAAATAACACTTTGATATCTTGATTATGATTTTGTAAAATAATAATAATTAGTTCATGGTATGAACATGGTATTGCCTCAACTATTAAAACACATAAGTCTTACAATAGCTTTTTAAAAATATATTATAAATAAAGTAATCAATAATTAAATAAAAAAAAAATGAATGTTATTTCAACATTGAAATTTAGTCTTACCAAATAACGTATGGTAATGCAATAAGGTGCCATCTAACGCCAATAAGCACAAACACATGTAATGACAATGATTGGTGCTACTTCATACTTGTCTCTTAGGGTCTTAAGGGCCATTCCAACTTTTAAGGCATTACAAGTTGACCAAGGTAAACCTTGGTAATATGTGTGACCTTATACTTGGATGTTCCAGTCCTTTGTACTAGTATTTAAATCTAGGCTTAAAACTGAGTACCAAAACGATATCAATCAAGACCATCCACACATATAAAAGTAAAACTAGTCTACGTGATGGGAATTCATCACATACAATGTTTAAAACTCCACCTTATGAAAATGCTTCATCAAATCCCAAAAAAAACTTTGCCCCTTGAACATTTTGAACCTTTTCACCATTGGACAAATATAACACAATGTTTTACAACCTAAATGAGAAGATGAAGATTTAAGTTCCAACTCAACCATGATGACCTCTTTCTGAAGAAAGTGAATGATTAGTTGTCTCTTTTGTTTCAGCCTAGTCCACATTCATCACAAGACTGTGTTACAAAGCTGATTGGGTTTTGCCACTCACCTCCTTCTAGAATGTCCATCTATTTTAGGGATGAGACTTTCATTTTATTTGACATCTTCCCTTGGAACATCTTTGGATTATATGAACGATGTCAACCTACTTGACTATTGTGTGTTCAGTCTCTTCCTAGCCTAAACAAATAAGATGACACTTGATCATTTTTGAATTAGTCGCTTATATGGAGGAGTCCAAAATTGATTTAAAAATCATTAAAAAAATTTCCTTCATGTGAGGTCTATCTATAAGGCATAAATAAATATAATAATAGATTTAATTTTTTTAGTTCTCCAGCTTATATATGATGAATGTCAACACATAAATTTGTGCCCTCAACCTCCACCCACATACGAAACAAATTGACGGTTTTTGTGTGGTTACAAGATGGAACAAAACTAGAGTGAGTTCCCAAGACTCGATCAAATCATGTACAATGTCCAGAGCCAACTGTGCCCCAAGCATCTTGACAGTTCCCGAGGTAATAATCCCTTCTTCTTTTGGCATCTATGACTATCTTTCTTTCCTACATGTGCGCCTCTTTTGGAACCAGACTTCACAAAAGTGGTCAGCATTTTTGAAGTGCAGTGGTTTATTAAAACCTAAGTCCACCTTCCTTTTTTTTATTGCTGCAAATGTGTGTGACAAATTCTCATTTCCTTCCCCCCCCATCTCCCCCGGCCCCTAACATTGCTTGCTGTCAATAGTAGCATCGTGTTACAAGTCTATACTGAAAGGTTTCCGACACACACTTCCCACTAGATGTGCGGGTCATCCCTAGTTGACTCTCGAACTGCAGGGTTGATTTTTGGTGCCTTTTGTTTTCCCTCTGCTGAGAGTGAAGAGAATTCATATCAAGATAGGATTGTAGGGTAAAGTTTTGGCTTCATCTTGAAAATCATTGTGTTTTTAGTGTCACCCGTGCTGCTGGCCAAGTGTGACTAGAATTATGTAACTACTCCCAAGTGTGAATAGAACCTGATGATGATAGAGCCCAATTGTGACAAAAGTATTCAAAAATTTACATCAATTTGAAGTGATGATAGTTGCTCGAAATTCAATATCTCCTCCACCGTAGGTCTAGAAATTTACAAAAATTACCTCCAAGAAATCCAAGCAATCACAGGCCTTTAAATATTACTACAAGCTTGCCCCAATTGCCCTAAATTTTTAGATTTTGTTCAATTTGCTTTGACAAAGTTATTCAATATTCAATGAAGCTTACACCGTAGGTATAAACATTACAAAATCACCTGGGTGCACCTACTCATTGAGGGCTTTCCGCAATTACCAAGAGCATAATAGGGTGCCATAATGGTTTGGTAGATCTCACCATCACAAACAAAACCAAACAATCATCATTCATAGATAGGTGACAACTAGAGACCTTTAGGATTCTTTGGGTCGTCCTTTTTTTGATTGAATGCTTGTTGCAATGGGTAATGCACTAGGAGAAATTTCCTATGTGTATTCATTTGGATGCAACCTTATACCCATGAATATCCTTCTTAAGAAAGAGAAGGGATCTTAAGCCCTTACTCCTTAAGAGTGAAAGGGATCTTACATAATTTCCCTTTCACTCTTAAGGAGTAAGTGTAAGAACCCTACCCCTCTTACACGTCCTCGTATACATATGTTTCACAATAACCTTAGACTTGTGCTATATGATGGGTAAAGCCCACAGACGGGGGGTTTAGGGGTTTAGCTGGCAGAAGTTATCTAACCGTATCACCTCATTCTGAGGCCCTTATTTTGGGAATGTCCCCAATCCCGCAGCTTTTACCTTATAGAAGTTTCAGGTAATGTTCTCTAACCATGTGTTAGATGGTTCTATCATTTCTCATGGTCTTGTTGGCTTTCTCCCTTCTGTTCTCTAACCATGTGTTAGATGGTTCTATCATTTCTCATGGTCTTGTTGGCTTTGCCCAGAAGGGAGAAGAAACTGTGGAATATTCAGAAAGGTGAACACTGCCAGTTCATTTTTGGGAACTTCATGGGTCATTTCCTATTCTATTGCTGGTTTGAACTTGGCATTCTAAATTAAGGGGCTGAGCCCGTACACATTCAGTGGCTTTTTTGAACTTGTCATAAAGTCTGTTAACGTGTAAGGAAAAGGCCCTAGGGTGAGGGTGTTCCCAAAGTATGGGGCCTAAGATGGGGTCCCTCACAGTAGAGTCCAGCTGCACATTTTGGTAATGTCCTATATCCATAAGCACATGATAGGTACTTTAAAAAAATAAATTCTTTCACAGTTGCCTCATGTTTTGTAAGTGGACTAAATTCCACTAACTCCTTGAGGGTCCCAAACCTTCTATGTTTTCTGCCCATTTTCCTCTGAGTTGATATGAAGTTACTTACTGTTGTTGGTTATAACAGAATACAGTTTTTTCTACAATTGTGGGGCTTGACTTCATGGCATATGTGCAATAAACTTTGTAGTGCATCCATTTCAATGTAAAATGTATGGGGTGTTAATTACGATTCGACATTAGTACGTAACATGTCTTACAATTAACATGTTACAACTGTCAGACCACACGGTGAGTTAACCATTGACATGGGTACATCCACCAAGTTCAGATCACAAACGTGCCATGAGATTTGAAGGAAGACCATCTTCCATGTAATTATGTCTTTGAAAAGCTTGCAATACAAGAAATCTTGTGTGCCGACTTGCAAATCTTTAAAGTTTTGGGGGGCCTTTATTCCATGTGTTCATCTATCCCAGGAAACTCCCAGGTTGGCTCACTGGGTAGCTCTAAAATGAAATCATTGATTATTTGATGCATGCCTCGTGCTATGGAGGCTCCCTCACATGTTCATTGCAGCAGAAAGATCAAGGGAAACTTGTAAAAACCATTGGGCTTTACCCCACAATGGATCTTTGACAAAAGGATATTTCTTGAGAAAGACAACTTCAAGGTTTGGATGCAAATGTCACAAGCTCACTCTTATTTTCTACTTAATTTTCTTGCTATTGTATAATGTTGGATTTAACATCATGAATTCCGTATTTGAATTCTAGTGTGCAACACATAGTAAACAAATGAAAAAAATCTTAAGGTATACAAGCTAGATTGTTAACATCCTTTTGGGTGCTACCAAAGGTTTCCATTTTCCATTTATTGACTCTACACATAGGGAAGAGACCACACGTTGGTTTAGGAAAAGTGTTTCCATCCTTCAACTTCAGCCTTAGTTGCGCTTATCTGTCTCAGCACTTACCAGCGCACCATTCATTGGAAAATCATTATGACTCAGTTGTGGAGTTGAATCACAACTGAGCTACCAATGTTCCACCAATCCTTTAGACCCTCCTAATTCCCCCTTTCTCTACCTAGGTGATTATCTATATAATTGGGCAATGACCATAAGTGAGTAGGGGGCGGGTGTAATTAAATGACTACTTTGCAAGTAAGTAACTATGCAAGGCACTTGGTGGTGACTAGCTAGATAGATGCATGTGGACGGTTAGTACTTCGCTTACTACTGTGGTTAGGTACTGGAGGGAAATAATATGAAAAAGTTTTCTTGTTCACTCGACATTGATCCTGCATGGTGTCCTCAGCAGAACAGAATATCGAAAAGGTTGTATCACTTCAGATTGCTATGTTCTGTACACACTTTATAGCTTTCCAGCATTAATGTATACACAGTTTGGACCCAAATTTTCCTTTGTACTTTAGGTGCAGCTACAGGTAGGGGAATGGCAGTACAAAGTGGGTTATATTGTCTGCTCCTCTGCCCCCACCCCCTTTGTTTTTCAGTGTCAACCTATTCAACAACGCATTCAACCATCTCAACCATTGTCATTAGTTATGTGTAACAATGGTTTCATCCAATTTAGTCTGTTTCAACCATAATTGATTGTAGGGAGCATCTCACTAACATGGCAGCACACCCTTAGATCATGTACATTGTTGCGTTCTGACATTTTCATACCTCCTTAATTTGCTTTTACACATTCCAAGTTGTTGGTTGGATGAACCTCATAACTCACCCTCTCATGCATCCAATAACCCCTAAGCTCATTGCTCATGTACAATCAGCTATGTCCAATAAGTGGCTCATACCCATAAGCTGGACACTCATACACCTTGACCATACCATGTAATCTTTCTCCTATACTTTCCATGAGTGTTTTGTCAAATTAACGTGCTTCAAATTAAATGTTTTTCATGTCTATTTTCACATTTGATTCTTTAATATCCAAAACATGACATCTATATACTAAGATATTTGTTTGTTTTGTTTGTGATCATGTCTTAACCCTCCCAAACCATGGGGGGCCCTTACTACACTTTTGGTATAATTGAAAAGCTCTCAGCAAAGCAAAGTCCCTAGTGATCATTTCACAATGTAACAAAAGTCATTGAATTTAATGTGATTTTCATATTGGAGAATAAAAATCAAAACTTTAATTTTTGAACCCATCAATGTCTCTTTATCATATTGACAATTGAGTTCATTGCCTTTTCATTTCACACAAAGATATGTTGTTTCTTTTTCATGAAACTCATGTGAAATTTCCCATTGGCCACCCTATTGATCATTCTCCCATTGTCATCCCAATCAATCAATGCTTCTTCATATCACATGAGGATATACATGATAAATCTCACATGGACCATCCTATTTTCCTTTTCATTATTAGCTGGCTTGTTCACATCCCAAAACTTACACGTGAGGTCGATGATATTTGACTTCACACTTGGGCCAATACGACGTTTTTACAATTGAGTTTCTTTTGAAAAGTCATGTGTCTTATACCCTTGCAGATGATCCCACTTGGGCCGCCTGGGAAAGAAAGGTTCATTAGTCCCAATGGATTGATCCTTTTAGTATGTCAAAGTCTTGAATGGTGTGATGTTCCAAAGTTTTCACACATGTTCTCCAATTCCTTGCAAAATGCATGGCCAGGTTAAAGCCAATAACTAACTCCAATAGTCTTTAGTTTGAGATGCAGGAAATATTCAATTGGGCACCAGTGCACCATGCATATGGATGATGTGTGGACACAAAACACTTTTTTCATTATATTCATGTCCGGTAGGTGACCATGGATGTCATCTATGTACTAACCAGTGTTGGTCAATTATTGCTTTTTAGAAATAATTTTCAGAACCGTTAATTATCAGAAAATTTTGAGTAATAACTGTCAGATAATCTGAAGGTCATAGACTGATTATAGGGTTTTTTCCAAAAAATAAAATAAAATAGATTTAAAAAATAAATTATATTAGCATTTAAATATTGATAACCTAATTAGCAGCATTTTTTTTGTGGCTAGAAATTGCCAAATGGTTACCTGTTTTCTGGACAGGCTATCTGCAGGCATGAAATTAAGAAAAAAAAGCTAGGGATTCTTTTGGAAAAGTACCGGCGTCGCCTCCCTCATCACTCTCACTTTGCCGCTCCTACTCCCATTGCTAATCAACTTTTCACCAACCCCACTCCCTTCTCTCATGAGTAATTGCCACCCTTCCCCCCCTTCTTTCATCGGCAATAGCCAAAATTTATACACAGTTATTTTTATGTAACCACAAATATGTATGGCTTTGGAGTATATACACGAATGGCAATTTCCTCTTTGAAGATGTCATCACCAAGTGGAAGGACACAAAGGTCTGATATTGTGTTGATGCTTAGTAACAGATGGGTTGTTTATTGAGGTAGCTTAAATTCCTTTTCTGGGGTCCCCTTCATGTTGGGGCATTTTTCTTTCTGTATCAAGTTTTGCACATAAAAAAATTGCAGGTATACATTTTTGTTATTTGATCTTGTTAAAATACACATAAAATGATTGCATAGGTTGGTTTTCAGCTTTGAAACATATTTTGAAAGGTCATGCAGGTCTATGTAGCAGGCTTGAAGATTTTTACTTGATGTTTTAAAAGTTATTTTGTGTAATGTGCACGCTGGAGAGTTTAAGTTTGGAATCTCGACCAGTGTATGCGTGCAAAAATAAATATATTTATATAATTTTACTTGGTCCAATAAAACAATGTATATATATAATTTTACATGGCTACATGTAAAACAACGTAAATATATAACAATTAAAAAATGTGACTTTTACTTGAGTAGGGGAGATTTCATGATGTTTTTGAAGATAAGCCAGCTAAATGGCCCATTGCAAAAAAAAAAAAAAAACCAT
>Ga0116231_10013214_pt1 | contig 11704 bp, 16 predicted proteins | sample S1TSphgellanicum_2_FD_89695 | JGI IMG/M metagenome (GOLD analysis project Ga0116231, IMG submission 89695) | Host-associated microbial communities from peat moss isolated from Minnesota, USA - S1T2_Fd - Sphagnum magellanicum MG | ecosystem: Host-associated > Plants > Peat moss > Unclassified...
CGTAGTTGATTCAAAATTATGGTTGACCATATTGATTTTCTCATGGATATTCGTGTCATGACAAAGCGCACAACGATTTGGGATGTTTGGACCGATAATTTCTTTGGTCCAAGCATTAGCGAAATACCTTCTAAAACTCAATTTACAAATCCATATCCAGCAAGATATCGAGTTAATGTTTCATATGAGGAATCTGGTATGAGCGTACAAGAAATTTGCGCATCATGTACATCATTTTGTGGTGGAAATTTTCATGTTTTGTCTTCTTATAATAAAACATGGATGAGTGTATGGTTTAGTAATAAACTTGATGCTGTAAAATTCTATCTTCGGTGGTGTTAAATGAAAAACTATAAAATTGAATTTTTTGGTTGGTGTCATACAGAAGGACATGACAAAGTTTGGGGTTATGTATCTATTGGATACGACAAGCATCTTTATAATTTTTGGGGTGCTCGCGGCAAAAGATTTTCTTTCAAAAGATATGATAATCATTGGGGTAAAAATACCTTAGCAGATCTTGCGCGAGATAAAATGCGTCCTGGACGCAAAAGCGGAACATATGAAAAAATAAATCCAAAAGATGTCATGACTATTATCCCGGATTTTGAAGAAGAATTTGAAAAACAATTAGCCATGGCAAAATTACTTGATAATTTTCATGGCGAAAAACCAGAATCATTATTTGATTAAATTGGAATATCTTAATGAATATTAAGGATTTGGGTTCTAATATTTTTCATGGCGAAAAACCAGAATCATTATTTGATTAAATTGGAATATCTTAATGAATATTAAGGATTTGGGTTCTAATATTTGTCTTAGTGGTGGCGCGGAAGGTGCCGATATTTTGTGGGGAAAATGCGCCAAAGCGACAGGATTCCAAGTAATTCATTGGAGTTTTTCTGGTCACAAATCAAATGCGGAAAAACAAGATATTTTTTATTTAAACGATCAACAACTCGAAGAGGCAGATGCCGCATGTCTTCAAGCCAGTAAAAATCTGAAAAGATATTTTCCTCCCAAAAACAAATTTATTCAAAATCTTTTACGGAGAAATTATTATCAAGTTGCTTGGAGTGATTCTGTTTATGCCATATCCACAATTCAAAATGGAATGGTGATGGGTGGAACAGGATGGGCGGTTCAAATGTTTTTGGATCGTCATGATAATGCTCCATGTAATGCTTATGTATTTTGTCAAAATGAATGTCGTTGGTACAAATGGGATGGTTTGTGGAATACGATTTATGAACCGCCAACACCATCTGGAATTTGGGCAGGTGTTGGATCACGTGATCTAAAAACAACTGGCAAATTAGCAATTGAAGTGCTTTTAAACTATAACGGCATTAGAAAATTTGATAGAACAACACGTGGCACGCAGGTTTTATCCTTGCATGCATAATGGAGAAATTTAATATGCAGGCTGGTATTGTAATGTTTCCTGGTACTAATCGCGAAAGAGACATGTATATTGCTTTAGAAATGGCGACTGGTAAAAAACCAAAAATAATTTGGCACAAAGAAACAGAAATTTCTAATTTTGATCTTATTGTAATTCCTGGTGGTTTTAGTTATGGAGATTATTTGCGTTGTGGTGCCATGGCTGCAAAATCTCCCATCATGTTAGAAATATATAAGCATTTTCAACGCGGTGGTTATGTTTTGGGTGTTTGTAATGGAATGCAAATTTTAACAGAAGCTGGTTTTCTTCCGGGTGTTATGATGCATAATGCTGGTTTAAGATTTCTTTCTATGGATTGTCATCTTCAAGTGCAAAGAGATGATACCGCATTTACCAAAAAATATTTTTCTGGACAAGTCATTCGTTCACCAATGGCGCATGGAGATGGAAATTTTTTTGCTGATAATAAAACATTAGATCGTCTTGAAGGCGATGGATTAATCGCTTTTCGTTATGTCACTCAAAATGGACATATAACCAAAGAAGCCAATTTAAACGGAAGCGCACGTAATATTGCTGGAATTTATTCTAAAAATTTGCGTGTTCTCGGCTTAATGCCACATCTAGAGGATTTAGTTGATCCTCTTATTGGTGGCATTGATGGCAAAGCCATGTTTGATAGTTTAGTAAGTGCTTTTTAAAATTGACAAATAAAAATTTTATGATAAATCTTTTCTATCAGAAAAATATTTGATGGAGAATATTGTGAAAATTCCTGCTTCTAAAAGTCGTCGTCCAGTTAAACGCAATCCGGTGAGTGCGGAAATTGCACGCAATCCGCTTTATAGAACTCGTGTTGAACAAAGTATTGATGAAAAAGAGCGTAAAAAAGATCCTTGGGAAAGGAATGCAAAACATAAAACTCCCTTGATTACGGATGATTAAAAATGATTGTAGCTCAAATTGTGTTTTGGTCTGCTGATGATAAAGTAAAAAAAATAGATTTTTTTAATTGGTGCGCTGCAATACCGAAATATCATCCTATTAATAGAGCAGTTTTATATATCAGAGAACAAGGAATTACGTGTAATATAATTCCTATAAAAAGTAAAACAAAAAATTGTGATTGGGATTTAACTTTAGAAACATCAGTTCAAGGAAAAATATTGTATAAAACTTGTAAAACTTTTACTTGTGGAAGGAAAACCGGGTTTTCGGATGTTGATAGCTGGTTAAGTCAGAATTTTGAAATTGTTAAAAAATTAATGAATTCTAAAATTGAACAATATAATTTTCTAACAATGTCTACTCTTAAGGAAATGGCAGCAGTATCAAAATCATTAACAGGTCTTCCTGTTGATGTGTGGTGCAGCCCGAGAATGCATAGCGCGGATGTAAGAATCAAAGTGACAACAGGAAAAAAGACTAATTTTAGTACAACTGTTTTTGTTCGTGATAATAAAACGCAAGGAGTCACATTACCTCCTGCAACACTCGATCTTGTACACCGTTGGATTTTTCTTACTGGCGAGAAAAAGATCCAACATTTGATTGGAATAAATACAAAGTTTAAAATCATAATGCGTGAATTGGTTGTGCGTAAACGCCGTGACAATCCTTGTAAATTTGATGTATGGTTGGGGTATGATGAATATATCAATGGCAAGAAAACCGGAAAAATTGTGCTAGGCTGGTATATAGATGAGTATGGCATACTGATATATAATTACGCACAAGAGCCACCAGAAACCCGTATTCTTCGTCTAGAACAGCAATATGTTGGCTATCTCACCGAAGAAGATTTTCAAAAACAAGAAGAGAATATAATTGATGAAGAATATTGAAAAAATACGTGCCGGACGAAATCAAACGTTGAGCGTTTCAACAGAAGAAGCAGATATACTGCGTTCAAATCTAATAGATTTGGAAAATCTAGACTCAAAAAACTTTATCAATCGTACCATTCTTGGAGATTGTTTTGGTGCTTTTGAGAAATTACCTGAAAATTCATTTGATTTATTAATTTTAGATCCACCTTATAATCTAAATAAAACATTTGGAAAAACAAAATTTTCAAAAATGCCTATTAATGAATATACGGAGTATCTTCGAAATCTTTTTTCATCTTCTAAAAAATTACTAAAACCGACAGGTACGATTTATATCTGTGGTGATTGGTTATCATCTGTATCTATTTTCACAGCCGCATCAGAATTTTTCCAAGTTAAAAATCGCATAACTTGGGAAAGAGAAAAAGGACGGGGCGCACTAGCAAACTGGAAAAATTCTAGTGAAGATATTTGGTTTTGCACCATGTCCGATGATTATGTTTTTAATGTAGATTCTGTAAAATTAAGACGCAAAGTTCTTGCACCCTATAAAGACACAAACGGTCAACCTAAAGATTGGACAGAAACCAATCAAGGAAATTTTCGTGATACATATCCATCAAATATCTGGACAGATATCACAATTCCTTTTTGGTCCATGCCCGAAAATACTGATCATCCAACACAAAAAAGCGAAAAACTAATAGCAAAATTAATTCTGGCAAGTACAAATCCCGGTGATTTAGTTCTTGATCCTTTTCTGGGAAGTGGAACAACATCTGTTGTTGCAAAAAAATTAGGCAGAAACTATTGTAGCATTGAAATGGATGAAAACTATGCATTATTGGCAGAAAAACGTTTATCATTTGCTGATACTGATCTTTCTATTCAAGGATATAAAGATCAAGTATTTTGGGAACGAAATTCGATGAAAAAGTATTCATGATGTCAACACGTTGTGTCGTAACCGGAAAAAGTGAATAAAATATGCTCACAGTCGCATGTGTTCTCAAAAAACCAGAAACTCAACTTAAATATGATGCATCATGGGTGCATAAATTACAAAGAGGTGTTTTAAGGAATCTTAAGATTCCACATAGATTTGTATGTCTTTCTGATATGGACATTCCAAATATTGAAGTAATTCCTTTGAAACATAATTGGATGATGTATTGGAGCAAGATTGAATTGTTTCGTCCTGATTTGTTTGATGGACAAGTTTTATATATAGACATTGATACAATGATCACAAACAATATTGATGAAATTGTAAGTGATTGTCAGGGAATGACAATGTTAACCGATTTTTATTCATCATTTAAAAATAGTGGATTAATGTTTTGGGATGGAAAAGATAAAAAATATTATGAAATATATAATCGTATGGTAAAAAATCCAACAAGCATTATGGTGAAACATAGATATAAGGCGGCTTCAACTGGAAATTTCAATTATGGTGATCAAGAATATATTGCAAATACACTCGAAAATTTAAATATTCCAGTAAGAGAATGGCAAAAAATATATCCCAAAGAATATTTCATGCCATTTTCTTTTGAGGGACATGCCAATCTATCTATTAATAATCCACATCCAAATTTAAAAATTTGTTATTGCCTTGGTTCTCCGAAGTTTGATGACTATATGAAAATTCCATTAGTTGCAAATAATTGGATATGAAAATTGACAAAAATATTAAAATCGAGCTATGATTTCGCCATGCATCATTGGTCTCAACCGCATTTAAATTGGCGTATGACTTTCAATACGGAAATATTTAAAACGTCTCCCGTCGTGCGATATGGTCCTTCTATGAATCAATGGATTGCATCTTATGATACTTGGATGAATTTTTCAAAAGAACAAATCGCGCCCTTATGCAAATCAGAAATTGATATTCGAAAGGGTTCTTGGAGTGTTTATTTTGCATGTAAAAATGACGTTGCTTGTGTGAAACTGATGCTTGCAGAATATGTGCAATGTGCCCAAAGTAAAGAAGAATTCGAATCTTATGGCGGATATGTAATTCCTGATGATTTGATTAAAAACACATGTTTAAGTTAAAAATCACAGGAATTGTTGAAGCGAAACTATTTTCTTGGTGGGCAACGCACACAATTTCTCTCGTTTCTATTCCATTTGAAAATAATGGAAGAAATCATCTTGTTATTCACATGTCTGATGTGAAAAAACCAAATTTAAAAAGAACAGAACCAACGCGTAATCATATTGATCAAATTTTGAATTATACAAAAAACTTAAATGATAAAGACAAATTACTAATTCATTGTCACCAAGGAATCAGTCGAAGTACTGCGGTAGCCATTGGTATTGCCATTCAACATGGATTAGCAATTTCTGATGCTTTTGAATATATCAGGAAAATTCGTCCAGTGATGATTCCAAACACACTTATTTTGAATCTTTTTGATGAAGCATTAAATTTGAATGGAAAACTTAAAGATTATTCTGAAAATTGGTTTCCTCCTCCAGAGACTAAATAATACATGTTTAAACAATATCTTTCACTTGTCGAATCAGAAAATAAAAAATTATTTACTTTATGTTCCAAATCACAAGCAAAAATTTTTATAAGAAATCCAGAAAAATGTTTACATTTTTCTGATACACCAGATTTTTCTCAAGAAAAAATCGATGATTTAACAAAAGAAAATGGATTCGAACCTGTTATTTTAGAATTCATAAAATATCAAAACAAAATTAAATTTGACCGGGTTTGGAGTGGTGTTGTTGAAGATGCTTTAATCAAAAATTTAAATAAAGAAAATCTCGATGAAGTAGCGTTATATGGACTCCAAAGATGCACGGCAGTTACTTGTAATGCATTATTAAAACATTTTGGAAAGCCGGGAATTACTCTTAATGATGTTCCGGAAACAGATATAGGTGTTCTTGAACTATTATCTAAAGGTGGATTGTCCTATAAACCCAATTCTTTGTCTGTTGGAAAAACCGTTCAACAATTTGCAAACCTTAATCAAAGAGGTTCTTGGTATATTGTGACTCCTGGTCATGCCATGGCTTTGATTGATGGAGAATTATTTGATGCTGAAAATCGCGGATTAGATGGCAGAAAAATCATTCAAGCATATATGATCAGTAAAAGATGAAAACTTGTATTATAATTCCTTGTTGGCTTCCAAAAATTCAAAGCTTAAGAGATTATTTGCATTCTATTGGATATAACGAAAAAACTGCAATATATATTGCAGTATCAAATGCATATGAAAAAAATATTTTTGAAAATATGTTTCAAAAAATACCAAACTTAATGTTTTTTGATGTTGAAAAATATCTAATTGACAACAAATTTTTTATTTCTAAAGAAAGATTAAAAGAAAATTGTGTTATTAACTTAAAGAAATTTGCAACACTTCATATGTGTCTGAATTTAGGTTACAATTATATGCTTTGTTTTGATAGTGATACAAAAAATTTAGGAAATATTGAAAAATTAACAGAACAAGCAATAACAAATTACAATAAAAGAGTATATTTCGGCATTGATACTACTGATAATGCCTATCTAACGATTAATTATGAATCAGCTAAATTATCAAATTGTAACAAATATTTGAATATATATGCTTGGTTTTTTGATATTCCTATATATGAAAAACAAGACTTAAAAGATTTTTTTGAATATTTTGGTGATTTTGAAAATCTTGCTCAAAAACTCAATTGGCATAGTTTCGATCATTTGGTTTACATGTATTTTCTTTTGAAAACCGATAAAGCAAAAATAATAAATTATAGAAACGAAGCACAAGAAGTTCCTGAATTTTTATCACTTTATAATTTGGAAAAAATAAAAGAAAAATACAATTATTTTCCTTTATGGATGACTAAAAAATCTTATCTTGAATCATTAAGTTTACAACAGAAAAATATTGTTTTTATGTTAAGTCATGTTGATCGATAATTAAAATTGTCGTGAATCAAAATGACGACTTACAATGTACAGTTTGATAAATAATGACTGAATCAATCAAAAACGAATTAGTAATTGATTCATATTATAATCAATTTTGGTATTTAGATGATAAATTACATCGTGAAAATGGACCAGCAGTTATTCATGCAAATGGTGATAAAGCATGGTTTTTAAATGGAAAATTGCATCGAGTTGATGGACCAGCGGTTATTGAAACAAATGGAACTCAAGCATGGTATATAAATGGAAAAAGACATCGCGAAGATGGACCAGCCATTATTTACGCAAATGGAAATCAAGCATGGTATTTGAATGGAAAATTACATCGAGTTGATGGACCAGCGTTTATATATCCAGATGGAAGTCATTATTGGTATGTAAATGGAAATGAAATATCCAATAAAGAAATAAAAGAATGGCAAAAGCAATATGATATTCCAGAAAATTATGAAAAATGGAATTCGCAACATAAAATGCTATTCAAATTGCAGTTCATTTAATAATAATAAATGAGAAACGAATTAGTTAAATCAACCCCCCATTATATATTCTATCCTGATGGAGATCAGGCGTGGTTTTTAAATGGTGAATTACATCGGGAAGATGGACCAGCATATATCTATAAAAATGAATCTCAAGAATGGTTTTTAAATGGTGTTCGTCATCGAGAAGATGGACCAGCAATTATTTACGCAAATGGAACTCAAGCATGGTATGTAAATGGCAGTAGAATATCCGATGCAGAAATAAAAGAATGGAAAAAACAATATGATATTCCAGAAAATCACCTAGAATGGAATTCGCAACATAAAATGCTATTTAAATTGCGATTCTCTTAATAAAAAATTTCTTGATTAAATTTTATATGACACATGAATATCAAATGCTCACACAAAAATTTACGCCTATCACCACAAATCCGAAATGAAATATTTATTTTTTATTCCAAATATATTTAAAATGTCCACAATCCCAAATTATATCAAACCCTCTTTGTTTCATAATTTCTTCAACTGCTAAATTCGGATCGTAACCCTGTTCTGTCAAGATTTTTCTTGTAAATTTAGACCTGTTATATCTTATTTTGTAATCTTCTACCCAAAAAAATCCAGGTTTTGTTTCTCCATCTAAGATAAAACCAATCTTTTCATATACATTACCAGTACCCCAACGACGATCACAAAAAGTAATAACAGATAACGGATTATATCTCCGAACAAATTCATTAAATAATTTCGAAGCACCACCCGCCACATTTTTAGATGATGCAAATCTATATATTTCCCAATATCCCGGTTTTAAATCATGATTATTTGTTCCTCGTAATGGACCAAAACTCATTATAGAAACTAATTCATTTTCATACGTCAACCCTAATATTGTATTACTTGGGTTACTATTTCCTTGAATATGATGCTTCAACAAAAATTTAGAAGCATCTTTAGAAGAAACTTCAATTACTTTTGTTTTGCGTTGAAAAATTGGTTTCTCTGGATTTTTCTTTAGTATAGAAATTAATCGATTCTTGCAGATTTCACGTTTAGTGATCCATTCATCACTGAATATTGTAATCAATCGATATCCAATGGCTTCACATGCCTTCATTTTTCTATAATGATAATATCTGTCTTTTCCGCTTCGACTCGAATGCCAATATAATCCGCCATATTCAATGGCTATTTTTAACGATGGAATTTGAATATCTATTTCCATTCCAGCAATCAATTTTTTTGTGTTGACAATAAAATCAATTCCAAGACCTTCGATAAATTCCGCAACAGAACGTTGTTCTAAAGAATTCTTATTGAATTTTGGTGCTTCACATTTTGGACAAGAAGGCGCATGTCCATCATAAATACGATCAAGAAATTTTAATTCACATCGTTGACACATAAATTCATATTTGTGTCTAAATCCTGTCTGACCAACACCAAGATAATCTTCACGAGGAGTTAATGTCAAATATCCCAATTCCTGAAATTTCTCGACAATTTTTTCATAACTTTTATCTAAAAACGAACCAGATTTAGCCAATAAAGATCTTTTTGCGGCTGCTTCTTTTAATCTTTCCGAACCAAGTAAATTTGCAAGGTTTTTTCTATATTCATTTACACTTGGTAAATTAAATCCATTAGAAACCCCATAAAATTCCAACATAGAATTTTTATAATTCTCGTTTTGTATTTTTATATTTTCTGGATCTTCATAAAATTCTTTGCGTGCCATAATCGCATTTGGATGCAATCCAGCATTTGTAACACTATGATTAATGAGCAATGTTGCTTTTTGTTGATTTAATATTCTTGCTTTTTCATCTGGATCAATATTTTGCCAAAAATTCTTGTTTTTCTTTTCGCGAGATTTTTGTGCGCAAAGACAATCATTTCCTTTTCCGCAGAATCTCCAACCATCAACAACATTAATAAGCTGTGTACGAATTTTTCCATTTATACATTCCGGTCTGGTCCCAGAAACCGCAGAATAGACACGGATGGCAAATTCCGTGTCTTCTGGCATATCAATAGTTTCTGCATGAACCCATGCCATAAAATCAGTATCTTTTTTTGCAGCACGGGACCAATGTTTCTTGCCATGCTGCTCAATCAGTTCTTGGAGACGATGTTTCATAATTTATCTTCTTTTGGGATATAATGCTATTTCTCTAACTGAAAATGCCTTTACCAACATAAAAAATATGTGTTGGATTTTCTCCACGAAAACGTATTAACGCATCAATACATTTACAAGCTATGTAATTTCGGTCTGTAATTGGATATTTATTGAAAGCAAAATTATCAACAATTCCAGCAGCAATAATTTTTATTTTTTCCAATCTTTCTCCTTTTTCCAAACGCCAAATTAAGCTTTTTATTAACTCTTTCTTTGTTTTATTATTATCTATTTTCCATGAAATTCTCAGAATGGCTTCTTTTAAGAAGCCAGAAAGACCTTCTGGATGCTCTTTTGCTCTAGTTTCTGCATCTTTCAAAAATCTATCAACAACATATCCGATTATTTTGCTACTCATATTAATTTCCTTGTTATGAAGTTATAATCTTTAAATTATTCACCGTCGATGCGTCAAGAAAAAAACTTTCATATTTTTCAATTAGTTAGTCAATAGCAACTAAATCAAAATAGTCTCTTATTTATTTTGTGGTCTCCATGAAAACCGCAGACTTCCGCAATCATAGATACGGTAATATCCGCGTTCTTTCATTATTTCACGTTCTGTTTTATTTTTTCCATTTGGAACTGAGTTAATTATTTTGCTTTTTTTATATTTTAATCTATGTTCACGATAAACATTATTTTTATGAACATACCAATAATTAGGTTTACTTGCCTTTATAAATTCAAAACCGAGATTATAATAAAAATTACCATCTGACCATCTCCGATCCGCGAAACTAATAACTTCCCATGGATTATAGTCAGCAACAAATTGAGCAAATAATTTAGAACCAACTCCCACATGATTGAATCCATCTGTGGCAAAACGAACTAATTCTATAGCATTACTATTTTTACTGTCTATACCATCGCGTTTATTTGAAAAACGCATAACAGCAATCAAATTATCATTTTTATCAAATGCGCCATAATTAACAAATCCATATGGTCCGGAACCTTGGATATGATATTTTTCCAGGAACCGATAACTTGTTTTTTTATCAATTTTTCTAACAGTGGTTTCGCGAGCCGAAACGCCAGATTGACTTATTTTAAGCGCGTGCAATATGCGTTTTTCGACTATTTCTCTTTTAAACAACCATTCATCTTCAAAAATAGTCAAAAGGCGATACCCAACAATATCCATCATTTTTTTCTTATTTAAATGATAATTTTTATCATCTTTATGATTATCGCCATGCCAATACAAACCACAGAACTCAATACCAATTTTTTCGTTGGATAGTAAAATATCAATTTCATATGGTTTTGTAAGCTTGCGATCTCCACGTTTCATTGTGATGCCTAAACTGTCAATAAAAGCAGCAATAGCTTCCTCATAGGTCGAACGAGGAAGAACAATATCATACCTAGCACAATATTTTCTTGCTCCATCGTAAGATAATCCAAGCTTTAGAGATACTTCTCGAAGTGAAAGATTTTCTTCTTTGAATAAAGCTTTAAATTTTTCTTTGTCTTGAAGAATTGCATAATTTTCATCAGAAATATGATTTACATATTTTCTTCCATATTTTTTTTCTATCATTGCATATTTTTTTTCTTGCACTTCCGGATGCAAAGCAACATTCAAATATCCCCATTTTACAAAATTTTTCTCGCGCATATTTTGCATTGTTTCCGGATTTTGTAATGCATTAGAAAAACCAGTTCTGGCAAATCGAGTCTCTTTTGCTTTATCTTGATATATTTTCATTTTAAATGGATTATCAAAACCTGTTTTGCGCAAAAATCCATCACGCGCTTCTTCCATGGTATTTGGTTTACCATGATTTTTGAAATATGTATCAGCAGATTTTTGTAAAATTTCTTTATTTTGAA
>Ga0116231_10013215_pt1 | contig 11704 bp, 6 predicted proteins | sample S1TSphgellanicum_2_FD_89695 | JGI IMG/M metagenome (GOLD analysis project Ga0116231, IMG submission 89695) | Host-associated microbial communities from peat moss isolated from Minnesota, USA - S1T2_Fd - Sphagnum magellanicum MG | ecosystem: Host-associated > Plants > Peat moss > Unclassified...
AGGTGAGAATAGAGAGGAGGGGGGGGTGAGGTGGGGGGGGGGGGGGGGAAAGTGATTAGGTAGTTAATTATGTATTTGGTTATGTAAAAAACATAGATAGATACGTAATTAAGTAGATAAACAAGTTAATACATAAGAATCAAGTTACTTTATCAAGGTGACTAGGTTTATAAAATACTTATGTCAATGAGGTGGTTGTGTATGTAGGGTAGTTAAGTCAATAGGGTAGGTAGTTAATACAATGGTTAAATTAGTAGGGTATGTAATTAATAAGGTAACTAGGTTAGTAGGGTAGGTAGTTAGTACAATAGCTAAGTCTATAGGATAACTAATTATTAGGGTAGCTATGTAAGTAGGGGATAATAAATAAGGTACCAAGGTTGGTGTAGTACTTATGAGGGTAGGAAAATGAGCATGGTAGCTATGTGTGAGGTCAGGTATAAGGGAAAAATGACCAAGAACCAAATAAATAAAATAAATAAATACAGTGTTCAATAGCAAAAAGAAATGGACTATGATGAACCCCATTTGGCGTCGAATGAAAAAAGGCAACCCATCTAGTGGACAGAATGGCCAACTAGTGCATTGGTGGATGTTGGTTCACTCTAGCCAACCTATGTACCACCCTCCCACCTAGCTACACTATTGACCTCCATCTTAGCCTTGCCTATGAACTAACAACTAATCCTTTTACTACCTTTTATTTTTTGGCAAAACATATATTTATTATGGGCTAAACTTGTTTTTTTTCTTGGCTAAATTTTTTTCTTGGCAAAACTCCTATCTCTTCTTGGCTAAACTTTTATCTTTTGGCAAAACTCTTATCTCTTCTTGACTAAATTTTTATCTCTTAACAAAACTCTTATCTTTTATTGATTAAATTTCTATCTCTTAGCAAAACTTTTGTATTTTCTTGGTTAAACTTTTATTTATTAACAAAACCTATATCTCTTCTTGGTTAAACTTCTATCTCTTGGCAAAACCTTTTTTTTTGGTTAAAAGTTTATCTCTTATTAGCTAAACTTTTATCTCTTTTTGGCTAAACTTTTATCTCTTGGTAAAACCTTTTTTTGGGGGCTAAAATTTTATCTCTTTTTGGTTAAACTTATATCTTTTTTTGGCTAAGCTTTATTTCTTAGCAAAACCTTTATCTCTTCTTGGTTAAACTTATGTCTTTTAGCAAAACCTATATCTTTTACTAGTTAAATTTTTATCTCTTCTTTGTTATACTTTTATTTCTTAACAAAATTTATATCTTTTTTTGGCGAAATTTTTATCTCTTAGCAAAACCTCTATCTCTTTTTTATTAAACTTTTATCTTTTAACAAAACCTATATCTCTTTTTAAATAATTTTAAAATTTTTTTGGCTAAATTTATTTCTCCTTCTACAATTTTATTACATTTATTTTGTTATAAAATATTTTTTTCATTTTTTTCAAAATCATGAATCTAATTTCTTTCTATTTAAAAAAATTATAACAAAATTCAAAACTAACATCATGTTTTTTCTTTTATTGTTAATGATGGATATTTTATGTGCAACATTTGGGTATTACCTTAAACATAAAAAATCTAATTAGGATTTTATGTTTCAAATTTACAAGTATTGCATAATTTTATTCTACTTTTTATTTTTTAAGTATTTCTCATCACAATGGCAAAACTATAGCTAAGGGTATTGCATACATTAAACCAATCATGATGCAGTAAAACTTGAATGACAATGGACCAAGTTTTTATAATACTCAAGCATGTTGAGATGGGGCACCCATTACATAATTGGAATGCAAATAACCCAAGTCCTTGCAATTGCCATATCATTTCTGTTACCAATTATAGTTGGGTCATAGAAAGGTTGGAAAATGCAAATATTACAAATACTTTTTCATCCACCACCTAGGCTACGACAACCAAAAAGTTTAAGAAACTACAATACCCACATTGTCAATACTTAATACAAATTCCAAGTCTAAGTCAACATAATTCCTACATAATCAATTACATGAACCTTAAAATATGTAAACATTTGAATTAATGGAACCTTAACCCTCATCTAGAAACTAAACAATTTTATACAAATGACTAAAAAACCTTTAACTTCATTTGTAAATTTTGTTTGCATAAACCATAAATTATATAAACATTACAACCTAATGGATGCATAAGTTTAAATTTGAAAAACTAAGCAAACCTATACAAATGAACCTTAAAATGTTGAATTAAAACCTTTTTATGCAACAAAAAATCCATACATTGACCTTCAATTAAATAAACACAAAAAAGAAATTTGGTTGCATAATTTTAATGCTATAATTATTATTATTTTACAAATAAGTGTTAAACCTAATTTTGGAATTTTTTTGCATAACCCCAAATTGTGTATAAACTATAAACATTGGATACATAATTGTAATAAAAATATGATACAATTTTATAAGTACCAATAAAACTTGTGCTTTAAACGTGATTTGTGGGGAGGAACTCCAACCTCTAATAAAATGTAAACAAAACAAGTGGGAAGGTTTATATCATTCATACGTTACCATGGAATCACCTTCATTCTCCTTTGCTTTAGTAGATGGAAGAGAAAATAAAAACAAGAACCTCCTTATATGAATGTGTATGTGAATACATGAATTCACTTAAAAAATATTCCATGAAAATAATATAAATGCTAACAAAAAGGTTACTTAAACTTAACATGTCCCCTTTATTTATTTGAAACATATATTAGGCAAAAATTTAATTGAAGGTAATGTATGAACATAGGTCAATTGACAATGTGGGTGTTGCAATTTGAAAGGCTTTATGGAGAACCCAAACCATTGACAATAGAAGATCAAGAGTTTTTAATACCTACATAGACAAACCAATTTATGCACCAAGGGGTCATTTCCGAAAGATATGCAATATAATTATACAAAAATATTAAAAGTTGTTGTAAACCATGAATCTCTTTGTTTATAAGAGAACTTTCAAGGCACTTGCTTTGGGCATGCTTTTTCAAAAGCATGTTAATATGGCACTACAGAGGAAAAGGTGTGTAAAGATCTAAAATGTGTTTATATTAAATCTACTTAGATAAATCTACAAAAGTGCATCACTTGGTTTTAAAAGTTTAGAAAGGGAAAGCAAGAATGGAAAAAGGCATGTATTGAAACTAGCATTTGCCCCAGAAAATTGAAAAATCCAGTGAAAATCCAATAGTCCTTTTTGTTTCATTATTATTTCAACAATTTACAATTTTTGAGGTTTTAAATTATGCAAGATAACTAATCTTTTTTTATTATTGGTTATGTTGTAGGTTTGTTAGTAAGGTCATTATGTTTTAAGAGGCCTTATAATTTCGTTTTACCATTGTGCTTTGTTATAGCAAACAACTGTTATGAAAGTCACTGGTCAAATGCCTCCACCTCTAACTAGGCACATTTTTCAAATTATAGTGGATTATTTTTTCCCAATTGTTTCTATTTATGTTATTAACCAATTTCATGGACATTAATTCCTTAATGATGTTTTACACTCTATTATTTCCATGAATTTGAAACTCAAAAAGGAAAAAAAAATTATTTTTTCATTTTCATTTTTTCATTTTTTCTAATGAGTTATCTTTGCTAGCTTCTAACAGTAAAAGAAAGGTAATCAATGTGTTAAATTATTTCCTTTCAGTTTTGAAGAAATATGAAAATAGGAAAGTTCATAATATGATCTTTTTAATGTTAGACCCTAGGTTTTAAAATCTTCGTATAATATCCTCATTCGTTGGAAGGGAACAAGGTGTTACTTTTATTGATGAATATGATAAAAAATCCTTGTATCCTATGTTGGTGAAATGCCATGAACATTTGCATCCTTTAGTAAGATTAAACATGAATTGTGTTGATTAAGATATTTTTGAGCAGGATTGCAGTTTGGATATTTTTGAGCAAACTATAAGCACAAGTGAACCAGCAAAAAAGCTTGTGCAAAAGGAGTTGTTGGTTTTTAAGAGATATCAAATAGATGTTAAAGACATGAAATGTCCTCTTCAGTGGTGGTAGAAACATGAAGCAATGTTTCCTACAATTCAATTTTTAGCTCGACAAATTTTGGGTGTTGTTGGATCTCAAATTGAAATAGAAAGAATTTTTTCTTTGGCTAGAATACTTATCAACCTTAGGAGATGTTGTTTGCAAATTGAAAATTTAGAGAAGTTGATATTTGTCAATAAAAACTAGCCTAATGATCTTAAAATAGGTTGTAAGTTTGCATCTAACTTAGTGGAATTCCTTGAAAAGGATGTAGATCTAGAAGAGGAATTAAAAGAGTTTAAAGGCGAATTTGAAAGGGATAAAATTCATGAAGTGTAAAACTTCAATAAATAAAATATTATTTAGTGTTACTTTTTTTGGTAATTTTTCATTAATACGAAAAATAATAAAATTGAGATTTTAAAAATTTAAAATTATTTTTTGGAATTAATAATTAATAATAACCAATTAATTAATAATACCTAATTTTTGAAAACTAGCAAAGGAAAACCAATTGTTCTCAAAATTTTGAAAATTGGCATATTGAAAATTGGTTTTGTTTTTAGTATTATTATTTAAAAAAAATTGATACCCTTGCTTGACATATAAATTTTGAAAGAAAAAAAATGAAAATTGGACCTTTTTATAAATTGTTTTATGAAAATCAGATCCGGTGGGTGTCATAAAAATGTGATACCTGCCCAATAATGGATGTTACCATCCTACGTGAATTAGATATATACATAAACTAGTTCTAGTTTTTTATGCATACTAATGAGTAATTCGAATACGTATTAAAGGACCAAGGTTGTTTGGGTGAGGAGAATTTTGTTATGCATTGGCTTGGGAGGTGTGAATTTGCTATTAGGCATGACCAATGTTAAAGGGTAAAAAATTAGTACCATAGGCATTTTAGTAACTATTAATTATTAATGGTAGACTTATTGTCCCTTACAAAAGGGGTGAATCTAGTGGGATTAAGTAGTTCATGTTAGTGAGTGGTTGGGGGTAATCAACCTAATCATCTAGGAGATTTCTAAGAAGGGATTAGGATAATGGCCCTATTTTCATGGGGTCAATGTGTTCCTTGTGTGGCTTTGTGGAAAAGGAGGATTAGAGGAGGTTTTGGAGGACTTGTATTGCATTCAATATTTTGGTAGTTATGTTGTTGGAATGGAGGACTTTTTTGGAAAAATGTGTGTTGTAACATTAGGGAAGAAAGAGTATTGAGCAAATGTACTTGTATTTGTGTGTAATTTTAATGAAAAAATGGTTGAAAAACTTCCACATGTTTTGTGGGCATTTATTTTACTAAGAGATATCAAAAGTAATGTAGCTTAAGATTATACAATGTGTTGTTACCTTTTCCATGGTAGTTATATGTTTCTTTTAGAACAAAGAGTAAGAGGGCATACCAAGTGGTAGCCTCTAAAGTAGTAAGTTACTAGCTACCATAAGAAGGCAACAAATAATATGTGGTAGTAGGAAAAAGGGGAAGACTTGAAGGTAGTAGTTTAAAAACTAGGAGGGACTGTTACAAGCGATAGGCAATGGCCATGAGTGAGTGTGGCTTGCTACAAACAATAAGCAACATTGGCGAGGCATTTGGGGGGTGTGGTAGATGATAGATAAGGTTACCAAAGGGTCTACATGAGTTGTTAAGGTGGGACAATAGTTGTGGGAGGCATGCAAACCCACCAGGGCCACATCTAAGGGCTTCGAAGGTACTACAAAGCCTTAGAGAGTAGCTACTATCTAGTTATGTTCATTTCCCATGTTGTCTTTTCATATTTTCTTCCCCTAGCACTTCTAGAGTAGCCTATAGATAAGATGGTAGGTCTATTTTTAAACAACATACCTTACCTTCATCTTTTTGCTTTTTGTGTGACTTGTTACTTATAATTTAAATAATTGTAGTAAAGTAAGCAAGTGAGGGTAATTTCTTTTTGAGTAAAAAAGTGTTAACCTTGTTTCTTTGGTTTTACATCCTAGAGAATGATAATCATCAAGAGTGGAAAAATTTCACCCCTTTACACAAGATTTAAAAATTATTCATGGATGGTATGTTTGCATATTTAAACTATTTTTTCTATTAATATTATTTGCATCTTACAATTGGAATATAATTTGTTTTAACTTTTTTTTGTGCTAGGTTTCAAAGCACAACAAAGGAGCCTTTTGTGGCCAATGTGATTTGACTTGTGATTGAACATTGTTAATTGTTCATTCATCATCATGGAACAAAAACTACAACAAATTATTGCACCAATATGGGCATTGCATTTAGTTCATCTTCATTGGATGAATAATCATAGATATGTCATTGTAGTCAAGCTTATAGCAAGGCTTTAATGCATGTACTTACCATTTTTGTATCAACCCATTGTAGCTTAACTTGGCATGACTTTTTTTTTAATCATTATCTTTGTAATGTGGTTATTTAAACATTTTTGTATCAATCCTCTTATTTTAATGAATTCTAATTTTGGGATTTGTAGATTTTGGGATCACTTTATGCCATGTTACACACAATACCCCCATCCACCACAAATGGATTACATTTACCATAACCCAAATGAGTAATAACTTAATATAATAGGGTTAACACATTCTATGGCCATGTTAGAGCATTTAAGCAAAACCTTCACAAATGCAAGTTGAAGGTCATTATTAAAATGACTAACTATGTAGTACTCTCATTATCCTTTTCATGAAATACTTGCTATAATCATTGCATTGAGATTTAACCCCTCATCTTTGACATAAACAATGATTTTTTTCCTTAAACCATATTTGTCCAATAATTCTATTAAACATTTAACCAATGTTTGACTAGTAGTCTTTGTTGCTTCAAACAAGCCAATAGTTACATGTTTTGGCTACCAATCACTACTCAAAAAATTGATCCCTAATGCAAATACATCAAAAGCCCCCTTAGACATCCAAAGATCAAAGCTAACTATTGCAAAAAAAATAATTTGCCAACGTAAGAATAACATATTGTTGATCTTTTTTCTCAATTAACCTTGGTAATATTTCTTGTGAAAATTGCCTTTTGGAAGGGAAATTTAATTTTGGACACAAAAACAAAGTTAAATGTTTTGGCCATATATTTTCCACAACTGAATTGGTAAATTGTTCTTGACAATCAAAAGACCCAAGTTTTCTAAAAATTCTTTCTATGGCACATCTTTTTTTTTGAAGGAATCTTTAATAGAAAAAAATTTAAAAATTGACCCACCAAAAAAACACATTCTTTTCTTTGTCGATTGTCTTTATTCTCTTCCTTTCAGCAAAAAGTTTACTTCTTCTTCAAATATTTTTACAATAATTATGTGTTCTACATCCACATGTTTTTTTAAAGAAGTTATTCCATTTGTCTTGTAATAAGAAATCAGTTTTTTTTTTGCTTGAATTTTTGAATTTATTCCTATTACAAGTTCTTAATAATAAAGGATACAATGCATGATTTGTGTATTTTCAAAATCAAATTTTGTATCATCATTGACATAATAAAAATTCAACACAAAGATAATCTTCCATGTGGTTGCCAACTTTTTTTTACTGTATGTAATTTTTTAATATTTATTTTCATTTTTTTTCTATCTCATTTTCTGGATTCCTATTTGTTTTTATTTACACACTTACATTTTCTTCCATAATTTCATCATTCATACATATTTCAATTGTGTCATTATTTCCCACTACAACATTTTCATTTATAAAGGACTATTCTAGTTGGTAGTTTTCACAAGAATATTTCCAAAGCTAAGTAAGGCACAGGATTAACAGACAATTCCAATTTTTTTCACAAATAAAAAAGAAAAAAAATCAAATATTGACAAAGGTTTGGAGTTTAGAAAAAACATTTACAAAAACAATGGGTTTAAAGGTAAAGTTTTGAAAAAAAAACATTTACAAACCATTTAGGGTTGAAGGTTAGGAAAAAAAAAACATTCACTTTTCTTTCATTAAGATTACAAAAACTGTATAATGATTATTTATTTATTTAAAGTTTATGGATACCCTACACATTAACAAACAAAATAATAAATGACATTATAAACAAACATATTACAAGAGCAATGAACCAAAGTAGTGATGACAACAAATGAAGTAGTAAGCAATTATGTGAGCGAGGCAATGAACAATGGCAGAGATTGAGGTAACGAAGTGAGGTAGTGAGTGATGGTAGTGAACGAAGCAACGAATGATGGTAATGAGGTGAAGCAACAATGGTAGAGAAGTAGAAAGGTAACATGACGGGGTAGCAAAGCAATGTGATGAAGCAATGAAGTAACGAAGTAGCATGCAAGGCAACGCAATGAAGTAATGAGGCAACGCAAGGAGGCAGCACAATGGGGCAGTGGGATGAGGTAGCGCAATAAGGCAACAAGTCGAGGTAGCAAGACAAGGCGACAAGGTAGTAGCTCAAGGTAACACAAGGCACAACAAGATGACAAAGTAACAACAAGACAAAAGACAAAAGGCTAAGGAAAAAAAAGAGAAAAAAGAGTGAGAGTGAGGAAAGTTGAAGAATAAATAAATAAATAAAGAGAAAGGAAAAACTTTTAACTCTACAATCCAAATCCAAACTCCAAACTTTGACCTAAAAACAGTATCCAACCTTTTCTGTGGATGAATGAAGACATGAACCCTAATTCAGCTGTGTGGCAATTGATGCTAAAATTGTTGTGCTTGAAGGACTCTGAAAGTTCAAATAGTTGTTTTTTTGTTTTTGGCTTTGTTTGTTGTTTTGCAAGTTATTGTGGAGTGGCTTAAGTGAGCTAGTTTCAGTGATGGAGTGGGATCCTTGTTGTTCAATGGAAAAACTTTATGGGGAGTGTGAAGCACGACATCGAAAGATGATTGGTGCTAGGCTTTCAAAAGAATGGAGGGAGGTGGACAAGGGACGGATATATGAAGTTGGCTGAAGATAGAAAAAGGGAGGCAAAATTTTTCTTCTCAAGGGGTGGTTAAATTAAATTCTGATTCAACTTGTTAGGAAGTGTGGCATTTGTTTGAATTTGGATTGTATTTAATGTAGGATGAAATTCTTTCTGGATTTTCTTTTATTGAACTTGGCGCCTAGTCTTTTGCTATGTCAAAAGCATCAGGAAGGAATTAGGAGGTCCAACATTGGCTTTTTAGGGTGTAGAACAAAGGAAATGATGAATGAGTTTAGGATTTCAAAAGTGGTTGTTGTGGCAACATCATCTTTGACAGTTTGGGGGTCTTAATGTGAATGTGTAATGTGGTCATTATGAAAAGAAAGTACTTGCTGAATAGTGGGAGCTCTGGGGATTTTGGGAACAATAGGATATTATGAAATGTACAATATCACATTCACATATTTTGTCATAACCCTAGCCTTGGGCTTGCAACCAAGGCAAGGGCTTGCAAGGTTGCGGGCCAAGAGGGAAACCCGTGAGTGAAAGAAAGTGTGAGGGAATGAACCCTCACTCTCCCAAAGGAGCTTCCACTTTGGGAATTAGAGTCCCGGTGGACTCCCAAATGTTCAGAGAGCGATTGCAAGGGTCAAAACCCAATGGTTCGAGGAGTTCTTTATACCATTAGAAAGTTATTGAAACTTAGATGTCTAAAATGGGTTCACATGACCCATTTGAACATCTGAAACACAAGTTATGGCCAAAAGAAGGGCTAGGAGTCAAATTGGTAGTTTGATTCTCGACCATTAAAAGTTGGGAATTGACCCGATTTCCTTTTGTGTAGGTGGCGTGCCACATATTGTTGAAAAGCTCTTGACGAGGGCTACAACTTTGTTTTGGACCTCATTTCAATCGAAGGTTTGCACACAAAGTTATGGGGCCCCAAAGTCATGGGAATCCCAACTTTGACAATCTCGGGACTCCCACTTGGGAGTCCTGGGACAAAAAACCATTTGGATGTGGGTTTCGTGGAAAGGCACAAAATATACTATAAGGGGGAAGGTGGTGGCTTCCCCCAAGTTCGGGCTGTGGTGAGTCTTGTGAATTTGAGTTGCTCGTGGTTCATCCTAGCACCAAAAGTGCTCCAACTATGCATTAACCACTTTGTGTTAGTTTTGTGCAGGTTTGTGTGAGTAGTTGATGCTTGTCACTCTTCCTAGTCTCATCTCGGAGCTCTAGCATGCCCCTTTACCCCCTCAAAGTGTTGCAAGCCAGGGAGCGTGCCCCGACTTCTTGCTCTTCCGCTATTTTCAATTTAAACTCACATTTGAGTCCATTAAGGAGCTTGGGGGTGCGTCATATTTTGTTCTTAGTCTCTACCCAACTTTTGAGAGAAACCATGTCATGATGTTGGGGTTGCACTTGTGGGATTTTTGTTGTTGAAGTATGAGCTGTCACTTTCATTAAACAACTAGTTGGTTCCTTGAGAGGAAATCAAGAGAGGTCTGATCCCTTGAGGTCCATAGAACTAGAGTAACAAAGTTTGATGTTTGGAAAAATTTAGATGTAGAAATAACACTTGTAGTAACTTTCTTTTTAATACTTGGAAATTTTAGCAAATCTTGTTGCATTTGTACTCAAAATGTTTTGAGATTTCCATCGCAAAATTTACATACCTTTTAGAAACCATACTTGCTGTAACATTCCTTTTGTTTTTGAAAATTTCAACAAATCTTATTGAGTTTGTATTCACAATGTTAGGGATTTCCACACTAGAAGTCACATCCCCTTCTTTTTTGTTGACAATAGCACGTGAACACCAACACTAGTAGAAAATGGCCATTTTACAACTGGTCCATGCGACTAAGTTTTAGTTGCAAACGACATTTGCAACTAAAATCTTAATAGTCGCATTGACACTAGTCGCAAACGACAACGAATTTTGGATGAAGGAAAAAATCAACAAAATATGCCTTCATCCTTTGACTTGTCATATACGTATTATCGTTTATAACTAGGATGCCATTTTTTTGGTGAACAATGGGAACAATTTATGTGTTGCCACATGTCCCAACTTTTAATAATTTAAAAAAAAATTATTTTGAAATAATCCAAGATGTTTAATTTTTATGTTTAGATGGTTTAAATTGTGACACGTGGAATATTAATTGAGTTTGTCCAAATTCAATTTAAATCAATATTTAGGTATGTAGGTTGAACTAGGTACCTACCTACCTACTCGTATAGGCTAAACACCTATCTAGATAAGACCTATTTACCTACCTAGGCCAAATACCTACTTGGTAGGTATGTAGGTAGAAAAGTAGGTAGGTAAGTTAGGGAAGTATGCAGTTAAGTGTAAATACATGAATATTTATATTTTATTTTGGGTTAAGTCTTTTTCATTGGCTCATCCCATTTATCCATATTTTTAAATATGAAAATATAAAGATAAAACACCTTGTTTATATACCTTTCAAAATGAAAATGAAAGCCAAAACATATGGGATAAATTTTTTAGTTGTAAGTCATTTGCAACTAAACATTTTTAGTCACAAATGACTTGCAACCAAAGAGTTTATCCCATATGTTTTGGCTTTCATCCTCATCTTGAAAAGTATGTAATTAAGTGGTAAGTGACAACTAATTAACTAACTTATTAGCTAATTATTTAATGAATAAAAAATAGAAAAATAAATTAATAAGCTAGTTAATTAATTATTTAACAACTAAATTAGATATTAATTAATTCACTTTATAAATTATCCAACTAACTAATTATTTATAATAATAATCATCAATAT
>Ga0116231_10013219_pt1 | contig 11703 bp, 3 predicted proteins | sample S1TSphgellanicum_2_FD_89695 | JGI IMG/M metagenome (GOLD analysis project Ga0116231, IMG submission 89695) | Host-associated microbial communities from peat moss isolated from Minnesota, USA - S1T2_Fd - Sphagnum magellanicum MG | ecosystem: Host-associated > Plants > Peat moss > Unclassified...
GATTTGGGAGCTTTTGAACTTATTGGTTTCAGGATGCGAAAGATGGAAGAGGACAAGATCGAAACCATGAGTTTGCCATCAAAGGATGTTGCAAAACAATTTGGAGTGGGTTTGAAAGATGTCCATGGAAACCACTTCGTTACCGTGAACAAGAGGGAACAAAACAACATGTTTTTTCCTGTAATATGGGAGGTGGCCAAAGAATACAAGGCATTCAAACAGGGTGATCCTCATGTGACCAAACGACCTTCAGGAGTTGGATCATCTACAGGTGCTTCAGGAGCTTCATCAAGTGGAAGCAGTCAACAGGGGAAGGAGGAAGGTAAAAGTGTACAAAGTTGGTCACTATGGAAGCCATCAACTTGGTGGGAATATAGGAACGGTGATGAAAAGGATGATAAAGGCAAACCACCTGGTGGGGATCCACCCCCTAATTCTGGACCTTCAAGTGAACCAGAAATGGTTCCTCGTACATACACTGTGAAAGTCTTTCCAGGGGCTGGGGGCAAATTCCGTGATGCTAGAGAGATTCCACCCCAAATCAAGACCGCGTCTATCTACCCACAGTTGACGATTGTGTTTTTTCGAGACAAAACAGGGACTAAATTCCTTAATGTGACAACACAAACACAATGCAATTTTGCTGGTGATGCAGTTACTGAAGATTACTTTGGGTGGTTCCAAGATGATATCATGATTTCTTTTAGGGGGTCTTCATCAGAATGCGAAGGAACAGAGCTAAAAGATTTTAGTGCAAGTGATGAAGCGGGTGAGAAGGGCGAACTCACAAAAGAAACAACAAACATAACTTTGGGGGGTTCTACAAGTGTTGCTAACCTAGAGTCCAGGGGCATGTTTGGTCAAGGTATGGTTGCAGGTTCTGGAATACAAGTTCAAGTTCGAGAAGACACAACAAACACTTCTGGGCAAAAGTCCTCGAGGGCTGACACTGAAGAAATAACAGGTGTGAGACAAATTGGAGGCTTCGAAATCCATAATCACAATTGGGAAGAAGTTTTGAAGTATAAGTTTTGCATTCCAAGAGGGATTAGGGATAGCAACAAGCCTATGAGATTCTTGCGATACAAAGATACTTTCACAACAATAATTGTTGGCAAATGGGATGTATCCAAGGAGAATGCCTCTGAAGCAGCAAACTACACGTTTAAGGTGGAAAGGCACCTGTTTCACATTGAACAAGGTGCAGTCACTTTTGGGAGAGGACGTTTGCAAGATTATGTGCTAGAAATGTTCATTAATCTTGCAATGACACACTTGGATGGCTTGCGCTCAGATGAAACCATTGTAATTCGTGGGCCAAGCTTTGATAGACCAGCAATCCAAGTGTTTCCTGTTCAATAATCATTGCCATTGGACAATGAATGCCAACAATCTATGGATTTTCATATGTTAAGTGTCTAATGTGTTTAAACCAAATTGGATTATTCCCTAATCAAGGGATATTAAGTGCCCACCTTCAGCCAACTTTTGTGGATACCTTTGAATCAATATTTGGAAACAAAACATACTAGTTGGGTTTTGAGTTACTTGTGATAGCAACCTAATTTCAAATTTTGGTAGTGAAACTTCATTAATTTGGTAACAGAAATGTGAACATTTAGCACCAAATACTCATAGTAGCATTTGCCTTTGGGTCCACTATTGTTTTACGGGTTGTGTTGAGTGTTGAATTATGCTTCAGATAGGTCAATTAATTTGCATGGTAGCCAATGTTTGCCTTGGTAGTGTCATTTATATGTGAACAATCTCTTCAAATTGCTGCCACACAGAGGTGATGAGTATATTCATACAACCTATAACTTTAGGCTGTTTTGGTGTACATTGAGATGCTCCATTTAGAAAGGTATTTGTTGCCTGAATACTGGATATCCTGGTCCTTTACGTGCACCTAGATATTGTTCTCCACTGAGTAGTCCTTGCATTCTCTGGAGTGGGGTTCAATCCCCTTCATGGGTGCCATATTCTCTTCACCAATGCACATCCCCATAATTGATCTGTTATACTCGTTACCATGATCTGTTAAAGCTAGGCTTCCATCCATAGCTGAATTCTTTTTGGGTGTTCCATTGGTTACTTAGTGCATATTATGAAAAACATTCGACTCTATTCAAACCGCTATCCAGGTTGTCCACTATCCATTCCTAAAATTATGCAAGTGAATTTTTAACATGTTTCCAATTGCTACTGATACTAGTGCAAGCTTCTTGTATGTTGTATGATCTTGCAAAATCAACCTGCACCCAACAATAGCATTCACCTAAAGTCAGGAAACATATTTTGGTTTCTAGAAAGCTAAAGCCTAGTAGAAAACAGGCTTGCAGCAAACTGGAGATTGCTCTTGACCAACTCATCAACTCTCTATAATGTGCATAGATGAGTGTAAAAACTAGTTGTACACTGAAGTAGTAGATGAAAATTGATATTGGCTCACACTTATGAGTTGCTGAAAGACTTTCAAAGAGATTGAAAGAGTTCAATCTGCAAAAATAATTCTAGGAAATAGATATTACTAGACTTGTGGAGCTACAATCCAGAAATCATACCAATTTTCCAACAGTTAACTCTGCATGGGTGACTCAAATATACTCCATTACCAATTTTGTGATAGATAAGCAGCGTAGAAATGTTAGTCAAATTGTATTCCACAGAAACAATGTTGTGCTCTCACAGCTGCACATGCAAGTGAATTTCTTGTACAAGACCTGTGATGGTATTGAGTTAACATGGCCTCTGCCAACTTCCAGAAATACTGCAATGTGGCAATTAAGTTTACCCAAGAGTATGCACTCAATTCCAGCTCTACCAATATACTTTTTATGTGGATGCAGTAGAGTTTTCAAAGAACATTGTAGGGTTGATAGAGTCCAACCAAAAAAATAATGAAAGTTTGATGGAATGGATAGCTAGTGACACGAGATCCTTGAGATCCTTGTAATCTATCAAGATTGAAATGCAATACTTACAAATACAAAACTAATGCATTTCTGGAAATGGATGAGATTGCAACAGTCAATCCAGAACTAATTTCCATGCAGAGTAGATATTTCTATTTAATTGTGGAAAAGATGTGAAAAGTATAACAATGGCCTTCTTCAACCACAAAGTACCCATCTTTTCAACTGGATAAATGTGGATATTGATGAGTGGTGGCAATTTACATTTCTTGCAACATTTTTCAGTAGTTTCACACCAAGTAAAAATGTCTCAGTATTTGCATCATGTATCTTTGAGCTGATCACAAATAATTCTTTGCTCAGACTTTAGGTGAGATTCGTCTACTCAAAAGGGTTTGGGCTCGTTTGTACACACATTAGTGTTCAATGAAGGTACTTTGTAGAGTACTTCTTGTAGGCAAAATAGATGAAAAAGGTTCTGAAACTAAAATTGGTGGCCAATTCCAGTTTCAGCTAGGGGTAGCATACACCTACACACCATTCACTGCCCACATATGAATTTCAGCTGCAATCAAATTTGTTCCCAAGAACCTCACCACATGTTTGTCACAAAATAAATCCTTCTGGAGTACACCTCTTTCCCAAAATTTCCTTCAGACTCTTTAGCATGTCTTTTCCACATCCAAATTTTGGGTTTCAAACTGGGAGTACTTATCCATGGCCTGTAGCAGGGGGGACACCTTGAACATGAGTGTTGAAACAGTAAGGCTAATGGTATGCCTTTGGATGAGGTATCCTTGGTTGGCTATCTGATAGTGCAATTCAAATGATATGTATTACAATGTTTAACAACTGCATGCAAAACAAGTGGGATCTCATTTTAATTAAGATCAGAGTAAGTATCAGAATCAAGCTTTGCATAATCCTATCATAACTAGTACATGTTTTGGAAACTCCTGGTCGTGTTGGTTGAATCCTATGCGTTCCAGTCCTCTTTGAGGTCTCTGGGAGGTCTGGCCCCCTTATTGACCTTACTGGAACTAGCCAGGCCCAGTGTAAAGAAATGATTATATCAGAATTGTAAAGCCAGTTTCTGAGGAGACTTGCTACAATTTCTCAGTTGACTTTGAAAAATTTGTGTCACCAGATTTTCAAATTGCATTTCTTCATACTTATGGTTTCGTTATTTACTTCATTCTGTTTTTTCTGTGAGAATTTCTTGACTGAAGGGGTTCTTGATTGTGTACTGGATCCAAATTGTGTCCTTTCTTCTACAATGGTAGTAGATTATGTACTAGATTTTACGTTTGCAAGATTGAATGGCAAAGTTAAACATCTATTCTGGTTGGGTTTGTGGCTTTGGATCATATATTATTCATGATTGGGACTGTTGTTTTGCTTTGGCAAGTTATTTTGGATTGCAAGATTTGCTGGTCCAACTTCAAGTTGAAAATGAGATTTGGTGCGGGATGCCTTAGTTTGTGCCCAGTTTGCTGTATTTTTTCATCACAAATGATTCAAGTTTATGAAATTTCTCAGAATTTTAGGTTTGCCAGGCCAGTTTGTGTGCTCCAGATTGATCTTACAAGGTATAGGCACTGATGATTGAAGGGACGGTTCTGTCAATTTTTGTCAAAAGGTTGTGAACACCTGTGTAGATAGATCAGCTTTTCCCTCATTATGAAGCATGCACTAGTCTTTCTTTTAGTGGAAGCAATGTTGGTTTTTCTTTTGTCAAAGTATACCCAGAAGAAGCTTCAGTTTGCACTCAGTGTAAAAACCAAGGAATGAGGCACTAATCAAGAAGATGACATGGATGCGTAACAGCAAATAAAAGACAAAAAAGAAACTGTGCCATCAACAATTGGAGATAGCTAGAATTCAAACCCTTCATGAAGGTGGAAGGAGTCACTGCAGGTCAGTAATTTCTCTTAATATTTTCCTGCTTGAGCTTCTCTGGATTTCTCTTCTTTAGCAAAGATTTGAATCAAAGGCACTGGTGAATCCAATGATGGATTTACCTTTATTGACATAACAGAACACCAGTCTCTCTTTGGAATTTGTTCCAACATGAAGGCTTTTGCAGGTTATCTTCACTTATGGCTCCTGCTGTAGATTGCCCAAATGCTTCTTTGGAGGGACTCAAGACACTTTGCATGGATTAGAGGCTGTCTGACATCAATCCCTGAGTCCCCCATCCATGTTAACAGATCTTGGGTCCAGTGTCCCTCCATAGGATGCTACAGGCAAGGAATCATCAATGGATATTAATGGCAGGCTTGTGGCACATGAATGACAATTTTGAAGGGTGTTGAAGCTTCTTGTCTTATTGAAAGGAATGAGAGGTTGTGCTCTGGCAGAAATGTTTTTGGAATCCGAGAGGTTCTAGATTTTCTTGTCCAACCAACCACTGTTATTACCTTATCCATCCTCCAGATGTGTGTATCTCTGTAAAGTGAGAGTTGTCTTGTAGAGGGCCAGTGGCAAAGGAAGAAGTCCACCTGTGCTATTTACATCATAAAATGAGGAGTCTTTCTGAAAACAAATTCCCATCTCTTTGTCTCTACATGTGTCTGCATGTGTCTGAGGTCTATGACCACAAGGCTGCAGTAGGCAGAATCTGTTGAGTACAGTCTCTTTGTATGGTACACTCACTAACTGCTGAGGAGGATCTTGTATCATTTTGGATGCAAGTTCTCATGCTACCTTTTATCCATGTGTGATAAACGCTATTTCATTCTTAGTTGGCTTCAAATAAAATTGTGTCAATGTCTCATCATAAAGTCAGTCTGCTTGTGTTTGGATGTTATGAAGTTGAAGTGCAAACTGCAAACATGAAGTAAACCTCTAATAAATCTGAGAACTTTGACCTCTGATTTTTGATTGAGCCAATCTGCTATGATTGCCAGTTTTGAGGAATATGCTCCACTTGCAACTGGCAGATTAATGCACTCTATAATCTAGTTTTTTAAAGTGGTAAATCTGCAATATTGGAAACCAGTGTAGCAATGCAAGCATGCAGGTGGATTGATAACTGCCAAGAGTTACAGGCAAGCCCTGCAATCCTGAGTGAGGATTGAAGTGTTTCCAATTTCAAGCAGTTACATATATCAGACATGTATCAAGAAGCAATCTTTGCATGTATGGAAAACGTCCTAGAGGTGCACTTTTACTGCACTTGAAGGATCATAATTTCTTCTTAGATGATGAGTTCACCGTAGGCTAGTTGTCAGATGCCGTGAGGCACAGAGAGACTTGTTGGGAGAGGGCCACTTGAATCAGAATCAGCCAGCCCTTGCAACTGTTGCAGATGCATTGTTCTTGTAAATATAGGAAATGTATGCAGAATGTGAATGGCCAGTTTGACAACAGTGAGATCTGTAGATCATTGCATAAATCATTCCCTATCCAGCTGCCATTTGAGTTGTTGCCACCTTAGTAAGAATTGAGAGTGAAAGACTGCTAATGAAGCTGCCCACTGTGGCAGTGCTTAACCACAGGGTAACTGCAGATTGAGCTAGGAGTGTAGTCTAGAACTCTGTCTGCCCAAGGGAGATGAACACCTCAGGACAAATCAAAAATTGGGATTGGAGCTCGGCTAATTTATGTATAGATGCCTGTTAACACATACTAAGGGAGGAGCCAGAATTCTCTGAAGCTAGGTGGTATCGATGTGTGACAAATGTTATTGCATTCTTGTTGGTCTGAAAAAGTATTGTGGGAATGTCTCATCAGAAGTCATCCTCCTTGTGTTTGGATGTCATAAAGTTGAAGTGAAAACTTCAAGTAAATCTCTAACAAATCTGAGAACTTTTGCCTCCTGATTTTTGAGTGAGTCAATCCGCTACAATTGCCAGTTTTCAGGAATGAGCTGCCTGGCATGTGCAGCTTGATGCAGCCTATGCTCTATTTGATTGAACCTAGCAACATGCCTTATTTTGATTCCTCAAGTGACAAATTTTTAGATTGCATTTTGCTTTGTCGACAATTCCTTCTGCACAAGCAACTATTAAAAAATATTCCGGTATACAGTGCGACTTAGTCCAGCTCTAAGGATAGATAACTTCGTAAGGCAAGGTAATGCTAACTGAAAGGAACCTTACCGACTCATTCAGCTGCACCTTCAGCTTGAGAATTTAACTATAATGGAAAGTAAATGGACCATTCAAAGCTGAAGGTGCAGCTACTCAGTGGAAAAACACCCTTACTTTTGTTCTTTCGCCGTCACTCTCTTCCGCCTCAATCTTCTTTCAAGGCTTTTCGTCATCACATCATCCCAGCTGTGAGAGAGATCGAGGCTAGATTATCAGCTGTCAAGCATTTGCTCACTCGACAAACCTTCGTCCTCAGTACTTGGTTGCAGGTTCAGTCTAGACGGCATAATTGGATTCTGTTTTGTCAGGTCATTGGGATCAGCTGCTCTAAGCTGAAAGCATGCCAGCCGATTGCGCGATCATGAGTGTTCGCGTCCTTGTGAGTTCTGGCTCCATTTTGCAAAGCGTTTTTTCTGAGTTTCGGATTGTTGAACGAGTCCATGTGGAGTTCTTATTCGGCAATGCGATCTTAGGGGTGGAGATTTCATCAGTTCGTAGACTAATGACTTCAGTTGTGTGGCACAGTGTTTTATGGTGCAGTTCCACACTTACAAACGAATTCTCCAGGCTCTCAAAACAACCCTCCCATTCATATGCCTGGTGATCTATACAGGTTTGGTTCATGATAAATTTTGCCTCATGCTTTATGATGGGTAAAGCCCATGGGTGGTAGGGTGGGGGACATCCCAAAATGTGGGGCCGAACTTGGCTATCACCTTGTCCTAGGCCCCTTATTTTGAGAATGCCCCCACCCTAGGGCTTTACCCTAGTGCCATGGACTTGAGCGAGATCAGAGTCTGTGTTGTCAACCAGGGTGCATCAAATATGTAGGTTTGCAATCTCATCCATCCTCTACTAGGTAGTTACTTCCAACCTGTGATTTCTTTTTAGGAGAAGTGTTTTCAATTTTCTTTTAAAAGATTGTGAAAAATTTGGATCAAGTTGTTTTCCGAGTGAGAATTGAACTAATTTTGCATTTAAAAAAAAACAAATTGAAAAGAGAACACCCTGCTTTCAGCATGGGTACATCCTACATTGGATGGATTATATTGCAAAGGACCCTAGAGGTTATTACGGGTCACCTTTGATCCAAGTAAATCACTATCCATTCCCCCATAAGCTTGATTAGTGCGATTGAAACTGAAATGTAATAGTGAACCTCTTTATATTTCACATGTGGGAGCTCTTCAAAGGCCCCTTCTGCAAGCTGAAAAACTAGAACTTTTTAGATACAGCGACAGGAGTTGGAAAATCAGTGACAGCCTTGATCTTAATAATATTGTCCGAAAAACCTTGAAAATTTTCAAACTTTGCTATAGTGATGCAGAGTCTACATGCATGCTTGAAATTTTTTGTTTCCAAATATATTTTATATATGAGAAGCACCAGTCTTGAGGTCATTCCTCGTCTTGGTTGGTTTAATGCAATTTCCTTTTTTTCTTCATTTCAAATTGAAGGGGACAACATAAGATTTGTCTTGTTGAAAAATATCCTTTCAGACAATGGACTGCAAATTCAGAAGGGCAAAATATCCCAAATTTTGAGACAGGATGGAGCTTCTTTGCGGAAGGGGGCGAGGTGGGTGGTGTTTAGCCTCTTCCATCACCCATGTCTTATTACTATTCAAATATTGTTTTTACATTTTTTCCCCAGGCTCCCTAAGGTGGTTCATCCGTTCCACGTTTGACAGCACCAAACGTGACATGAACTAACATTGGCCAAACATGGGTTTTACACTCTGGACCAGGTCAGAGTTGAATCCATTACCTAAACAGCTTTGATACCAGTTCGGTAAGCTCTGAAACTGGGCTTCAGTGGCCAAAGGAATTAGACATCCATCAAACCCGGCCTTAGTGAACCATTTATCACCAAATGAAAACGGTCACCAACACAGAGTACACACTGTAATAGGCCTTGGTAAGTAGAACAAACTACCACCAGACCGAACTAGTTTAAGCCCCATGATGTACCTACTGGAACCGGGCTCAACAAACGACGTGACATGGTCAGGAACAAAACAGAATTTGCAATTCTTGCATCGCTTTTCTGAAATGGGTATGTGTGTGTTGGTGATTTGCGTCTTGAGGAAAAAGAAGAAGATGTTCTGATGAAACCCTGGCAAACTTAAATAAACAAAGCACCCAGCAAAGGGAGTAGGGGATGGGGAGGAAGGAACAAAGACAGAGGACCCAAGTCGGAGCCAAAAGAGCAAACCCCAAAGTGGGTTACAAAGGGGCATAAGAACAAATCATGTGCTCTGAGCTTTGTTCTATTAGGGCTACTTTAGATGAGGGTCCAAGGTCTAGGGTTCAATGAAATAGAGCAATCCTATTGGCTGAGAGTCATCAATGGAACCCCTGGCCTTTGGATGAGGGTCCGAAACCAAAAAGTGGCAAATTGAAGCTAATACATGGCACGATTTTGGGGGGAAAATCAATTGGTTCAGACCCGAATAAAAGACCTTAAAGAAGAGCTCATGATTTGGAGAACCAAGATGCAAGTTATGGGTCCAAGGTAGTGTCGAACTCAAGGATTCAATTTGCTTGAAATGAGTCCAAATTGATTCCTACGAATTTGGACACTAGATACCATCTAAAGTGGGCCTAAAGTTAGAGATAGAGGTTTAGAGGTTTGCTCTGAGTTTTGCTACTTGTGGAGGTTTTGCACAGTTTTCTCTTCCTATCCACTAGCTGCAGGTTCATCTGGATAGAACCAAACACACATGTGATTCCCCAGGACTTTTGGGGGTTTGTGTTTCCTGGACTCGCGCGCAAACGATGATGGTCCATGGCTTCCGGTAATTCAGGAAACAAGAGAAACTTGCTGTTGGATTTGCTTCGGACTTCTTCAATGATGTTGAAGATCATGGATTTCAGATCTGGAGTTTTTTGTAGACTAGTTTTGCAAGTTTGATCACAAGGTGTCGTCTGACGATGTGCGCGACAAGATTTGGATAGACTAGATCGAGGTCGAGCTGCTGCTGCTGCGTCGCGGGAGGTTTTTGGTGGGTGGTAGTAGTACTAGTCTCGACGGTGTGCTTCAGCTTTCTTTGGCTGGTGATCGATCGCAGGCAGCTGTGGGAAACTTGGGTTCACAAGCGATTTGAATTGTGAGAGAGTAGTCGCATTGCAGCTGGAGAAAACTAGTGGAGCATTGATCATAAGAGCGCCGGCGCTTTCTGTCGCATTCCTGTTCACATCGAGGTTCCGGCGGATTGGAGATCTGCTCTGTTGTACCCTAATGCGCCGTCTTCACGAGGAACTGAGGCGACGACGACGACGCGAGCTTTGCTCCAGCTTGAAGATCTCGGTATATATACTTATAACTCATGAGGCTCAGCTGCTGATCTCTTAGATTCTGATCTTGCAGTTCCCGTATCCGTTGGCTTCTGAGGATTTGCGGTGCCAAGCTGTAGCTGGGCACAAACACAAATAAACATTTCGAGGTTTCTGACTGGCATTGGTGCAAAAGCTTTTGTGATCATGTCTATCAGGATCCCCAAGAGTACGTAGATGCTATGAGTCCCGGCGGCAGTAATTTGTAGTACATCAGGTAGACTGAGAGGAGCTTCCTCTTCTTCTTCTTCTTCTTCTAGTTCGAAATCTTCAAGTTGCAGCCGGAAGAGTTGTAGAAGATCATGACGTTCAAGAATCGGCCGGTCCCGGCCGCACCAAGTCGAGGTCTTTCGTCGACAGTAGTGTACATCTCCATCATCTTCGTGCTCTCGACTTACGTGGCCGTCGACTTCTTCAAACAACATTCTTCTGAGTTCCGCTTTGCCAGTTTGTCGGAAGCTGATCAAGCTCCATCAAAGTTCGCGGCGACAGCGGCCTCGGGAGCCGTGTCGACGCAACCAGCTGAAGACGACATTTGTAACTCAGTGTTTGGTCATCTTCCCGAACACCGATCATCGCAGCAGCAGGAAGCAGATCCCTGGGATCAGATGAAATGGATAGGAAAACCGGCGAGATGTCGAGTCAAGGGGGAACTGATCGAGAATCTCGACGAACACTACAACTTCCGTCGCGGTTACGCATTGAAGTTCACGGCAGACGTGGAAGACAAGACGCATCTTCTTCCCTGGCTTCTGGGAAGCAAGGTGAATCTGAATGCGCGGGCGAGACGCGTATATCTGGACCTGGGTGCGAACGCCTTCGAGACGAGCATTCAGTGGTTCATGCGCTGGTACCCTTGCGACTTCACGGAAGTCCATGACTTCGAGATCGACCCGCAGTTGTTCAAGCTTCCGGAAGTGGAGTTCGCTGAAGACGACAATGTGGAAGTACCGAATCCGCGTGCGATCGTCGCGAAGCAAACTCCCGGAATTCCCAACTGGATGCTTCAGAGGATGACTGTCTACAACCAGTTTGTGTCCGATGCAGACGACGACGCCACGAAAGCTGTGAACATTACCAGATTCGTGAAAGAGACGCTGAACCTCTCCGCGTCCGACACTGTGGTCGTGAAGATGGATATCGAGAGCACAGAATGGCCGATACTGCAAAGATGGTTGGAGGATCCGCAGATGGCTGACATCGTCGACGAGCTTTTCGTGGAGATTCATTTCCAGCATCCTTCCATGTCCGCATTCGGGTGGGATGGTTTTGCTCCAAGTACTCGTGATCAAGCTTCCTACTTGCTCGCTTCCTTGCGCTCTAAAGGCTTCGTCGTGCATCCCTGGCCTTGATGCTGCA
>Ga0116231_10013222_pt1 | contig 11698 bp, 6 predicted proteins | sample S1TSphgellanicum_2_FD_89695 | JGI IMG/M metagenome (GOLD analysis project Ga0116231, IMG submission 89695) | Host-associated microbial communities from peat moss isolated from Minnesota, USA - S1T2_Fd - Sphagnum magellanicum MG | ecosystem: Host-associated > Plants > Peat moss > Unclassified...
CCCGCCGGGCACCAATATTGTGAATTGCTGGGTGGCTGCGTTCCACTCTCCAATTTGGCTGCCATACGTACCCGCCACATATACATTCCCTGACGTGTCAACCGCCAGGCCGGCCGGCCCCCCTTCCCAATAGGGGACAATGGCCGTCAATTGCTGCGTGGCCTGGTTCAATTGATAAACCGTTCCATTGCCCTGGTCAGAGAAATAAACGTTGCGTGAGGCATCTACCGTCAGGCCCTGCAGATCATAATAGGACTGCGAGGAAAAAATGGGACTCATTTGGCCCACCCCGGCAGAGTTCTCTCCCGCCTGCGTCACAGCCAGCGTGACCGTACTTGAGCCGCTAGTGAATGTGATATCACCTGTGCGTGTAGCTCCGGAATTTGCATCGTAAGCAAACACAGCCGGTGCGGAACTTGTTCCGCTCACAGTGCTCAAATGAATCCAGGAGGCGCTGGTGGCCGCGGTCCAGCCTGCCGGTGCCGCCACAACAGCCGAACTGGAGCCAGCCACAGCGGGGACAACTGCGGTATATGCTCCCAGCGCGATAGTTCCAGCGGCCTGGACAGGGGCGGCCACATAAAACCACGCGCACACCGCCCACATCGCCACTCGCGCGCGAAATCCACCTGTCCTCATAATTCCTCCGATTCGCCATTGTGGCCCAACGGCCAAAGCCGCACAATTGAGGCGATCTGGAATAAACCTGTAACGGATATAACGGTACGAACCTATGAAAAGACAGTACTTAACTCACCGGGCTTTAATGCTACGCTTTTAATCACCTGGCAGATAAAGCGCCTGCGGGAGCCGTTTAGATTTGAAAGGTATTCATGAGATAGCCAGCTTCGGCCCGTTCGAACTGGATCTGCGCACCGGTGAGTTGCGTAAGCATGGCATTCGGATTAAGCTTCAGGAGCAGCCCTTCAAGATTCTGGTCCGGCTTCTGCAGGAGCCTGGCCAGTTGGTGACACGCGACGACATTCAGGCACTGCTCTGGCCGAACGAAACAGTTGTCGATTTCGAATACGGTATCAATAGCGCCTTGACGAGGCTGCGTGCGGCCTTGGGGGATTCCGCCCATTCCCCGCAGTATGTGGAAACGCTCGCCAAAAGAGGCTATCGGTTTATCGCATCCGCCACACGCCGCACGTTGTCGGACCCGGCTGCGGAAAGGTCGCTGCCGCCGGAGCGAATCGCCGGCGTTTCGGCATCACCGGAAAAGAAAACCTCGCACTACCGTCTCCTCGAACGTCTTGGACAAGGAGGCATGGGCGTTGTGTATCGTGCCGAGGATACGCGCCTCGGCAGATTCGTTGCACTGAAATTTCTATCGGAAGACCTGGTCCGGCAGCCCGCCGCCCTGGAGCGTTTCCGGCTCGAAGCGCGCACAGCCTCGGTCTTGAGCCATCCTAACATCTGCACCATCTTTGAGATTGATGAAAACAACGGACAGCCTTTTATTGCCATGGAACTGCTGGAAGGCCGCACTCTGCAGGCTCGCATCGCGGGCCAGCCAGTCCCTGTGGAACAACTTCTCGATATTGCCATCCAGGCAGCCTCGGCACTGGAAGCCGCGCACGCCAAAGGATTCACCCATCGCGACATCAAGCCTGCCAACATCTTTCTCACCCGGAGCGGACATGTCAAAATTCTGGATTTCGGTTTGGCGAAAGCCTATCCAGCCGCAGATGCCGAAAGCTTGACAAGCTCCGGAGCCATACTAGGCACGGCGGCATATATGAGTCCAGAGCAAGCCAAAGGCGAACCGTTGGACGAGCGCACGGATTTGTTCAGCTTCGGCGCTGTCATATATGAGATGGCATGCGGGCAGCCGCCTTTCCCAGGCAACAGTGCGGCAGTAACTTTTGAGGCTATTCTGAACCGCTCCCCGGCATCGCTTTTGGCTCTCAATCCCGGCTTGCCGCCGCCCTTGGTCAACATCGTAGAGAAATTGCTTCGGAAAGACCGGAAACTGCGCTACCCGAGTGCTCATCTGTTGCTGCTCGACCTCGTCCAACTGCAGCGGGAGATTGCCTCCGGTCGCCACTTGCCGGTACCGCCTTCTGTTTCGGTCAGTCGTGGAAAAAGGCTTTCGTGGCTTGCGATACCTGCCTTGCTGCTGGCGGTTGTCATCGCTTATCTCGCGTTTCGGCAACCGGCATTTCAAGAGTTCGTCCCTCGCTCAACACCCTCCGCCCAGTTCGTCCGGGTCACCGCCAGTGGCGACATTCAAAGCGCCGATATCTCGCCGGACGGCAACTACGCGGCTTACATTCGCGAAGCCGGGGGAATCCAGAGCCTTTGGCTTAAGCAATTGTCAACCGGCCGGCTCCTGAAGCTGCTAGACCTAGGTCACGACAATTGCCCGGGTTTGGCATTCTCGCCCGATGGCAACTACATTCTCTTCGTGCGCATGGAGAATCTGAAACCCAGCGGCGACCTGTATCAGGTGTCCTTTCTCGGAGGTGATCCCGTAAAGCTTTTGACGGGTGTATCCGGTGCGCCCGCTATTTCGCCCGATGGCAAAAGAGTGGCCTTCGTTCGCAGCACTCTGATAACCCATGGTCAGGACAGCGTCGTAGTCGCCTCCCTGGATGGTTCGGCCGAGCGTGTTCTGGCATCTTATCCGCCGCCAGGCATCCATTTTAATCGCGTCACCTGGACCGCGAACGGGAAAGCGCTAATCTATCCGTTGCAGGGCAGTTTGACCTCCGCCGCCGCCGATGGCTCTGATATACGCGCCCTCTCCGGCCTCCGTTGGTCCACCGTCGATGATGTCTGGCAATTGCCGCCAGGCGATGACCTCATCGTGGCAGGCCAGGCTCCGGATTCCAATCGCACGCAGCTCCTGGAAGTTCCCCTGTACGGAGGCGGACCGCGCGCCATCACTCACGACCTTTCTTACTACAGAACCGTCCGCTCTACCGCCGACGGGAAGGCTGTGCTGGCAGTGCAGGATTCCATACTCAGCACCATTCAGGTGGTGACGCCCGGAAACAGGACGGAGAGCCGGTCTTGGACCTCTGAAACTGAAAACCGCGATGGCTCTTTCGGCTTGGCTTGGACGCTGGACGGAAGAATCGTATTCTCCTCTGAACGGAATGGCGCCAGTGAACTTTTCGAAATAGACGCGCCCGGAGCCCTGCCATACAGCATTGGCCCGAACCGTCTTATTCACTCATACTGGTCCAATCCGGCCATGTCGCCGCGAGGCGACTTTATGGCGGCGTCAAACTGGCCCCACGCGAACGGCTTGGACACTGCCAATATTTGGCGCATTGACCTGCGGGACGGCAATTCAAAGCGGCTGACAAGCGGCACGCAAGATTTCCCCCCTTCCATTTCGCCCGACGGCAAATGGATCGTTTATGGAAGTCTGGGGAACGACAAATCCGTGCTGATGAAAGTGTCTAGCGCCGGCGGCCCTCCCGTGCGTCTGACAGACTATGTGGCCGACCATCCCGCCATTTCTCCAGATGGAAAATGGATCGCCTGCTCGTACACGGCGCATCCGGACGAGCCAGCTAGCCTGGCTGTGATTCCGTTCAGCGGGGGGCGGCCGGCGTATGTGTTCCCGCTGCCGGAACCAGCCGATCCCAATCTCCTGATCTGGACGCCGGACGGCCGCGCCATCTCCTTTATCAGCAATGAAGGCGGCGTCGGCAATATCTGGCAGCAGCCGTTCGCCGGGGGTCCGGCGCGGCCGGTGACCGATTTCAAATCCGGAAAGATTTTCTCTTTCGCCTGGGCAGCCAGCGGCAGTATCGCTATTTCCCGAGGCACGGAGCGAACCAACGCCGTCTTGATTCAGAGGTTCCGCTGAATATTTGTCCAGAATGACGTGAATGTCTTTATCGGCAGGCAATTCGGCCACGACTTGATCCAGGAGACGCCGGGAGTCTTCGCGCTTCTCTTGTTCCGTGGTTTAGGCATACACCTGTCCGCTGGGATTTCCAGCGCTGCAAACAGGTTCAGCGTGCCGTTCCGCTTGCAGGTGCTTTTCGTGACTCGCACCACCTTGCCGCTATCCGTTTCGACATAGCCAGAGGACCGCTTGCAGGGCATGGATACTGGGCTTTTCATCCAGACTCAATACCAGGTGCGGAGCCGCTGTAGATAAATTCCCTCGCGCCGCAACTTCCGCCACGAAACGCAGAACCATACGGGGGCGGCTTTGCGAGCTGAGGTCGGTCGCGCAAACCTTCCAATCCAGGTTCGCGAACTTATCGCCGCCACTTGACGCCGGTGGTCGTCGAAGTGCCCAGTTCCCGCGCCCTGCTGTATTTCCTTTCGTTCTAAAAAGGACAGGACTAGGTTCGCTCAACCGCCAGGGATGGGGCATGTCTGGGCACCAAACATGCTAATACACTTAATGTATTACTGCTTTAAGCACTCCCTAATGATCCAGCGCCACAACGCCCCAAGGACTCGATCCGCACTTCACCTTCTTGACCACGCTGTTCGTCGCCAGATCCACCACCGAAATGTCGTTCGAAGGTCCATTCGCGGAATAAAGCGTCTTGGCATCGGGCGACAGCGCAATGCCCCAAGGCCGCGGTCCCACTACCAGCGATCCCGCCACCTTGTTGGTCGCCGTATCGATGGTGAATACCTCGTGCCCGCGCCCCGTGCTGACATATAGCTTGGTCCCATCCGGATTCAGAAGCACCGCCATCGGCTTGACCACGCCCGGCTTGCCTAGCTGGATCGGCTCAATCATCCTGTACTTCACCGCGTCCACCAGCACCACGGTTCCGTCATTTTCCGCATTCACATACGCCTTCTTGCCATCGGGCAGAAACGCCACCGAGCGCGGCCTGTGGCCCACTTTAAAGGTCTTCAAAATCTTGCCAGCCTCCGGATCCAGCACCGAAATCGTGCCCGTCTCTTCCGATGTCACCCACACCAGCTTGCCGTCTGGCGTCACCTTCACGCCCTCCGGCTGCGCGCCCACTTTCAGCGATTTCACCACCGTGCCGGAAGCCACGTCCACAATGCTGACCGCTTCTTCGTCTTCGTTCGAGATATAAATCTGCTTGCCGTCTTTGCTGACGTCGAAATTTTCGGGATCGGAACCCGCCTTCATCGTCCGAACCACTTTCATCGACGCCACGTCGAACACGCCAATGCCATCCGCGCTCTTGTCCGGCGGCGGCAGCGTGCTCTCATCCACATCCGGCCCGGCGATGGGAGATCCGCTTAAGGCCACATAAATGGTCTTGCCATCGGGGCTGGGATGAATGCCGCGCGGCCGTTTTCCCAGCGGAACTGTCGCAATCACGCTATATGTCTTGGCGTCGATCACTGTCATGTTCCCGGAGACTTCGTTCGACACGTACAAACGCGGACCGGGTGCCGGCGGCGCGGGTGCTGCACTCTTCTGCTCCGCCGCCGGACGCGAACAACCCACACACAAAACCAAAACACCCGCAAGCCAAAAGCGCAATTTACTCTCCCTTGAACGTGAAACTTGTCTCAACTTTGCCGGACGGCCCAACCGTTATCTTCTCGTCCTGCCTGCCCAGCTTTTCTTGCCAGGCTTCCAAGACGTAATCTCCGGGCGGAAGGTTATCTATCTTGAAAGTTCCGTCCGCGCCCGTCACCGCATAGTAAGGATTGTCCACCACGCCGATAAACGCGTGCATCCAGCTATGAATGTTGCATTTGACCGGAATCATCACTTCCGGCTTCAAAAACTTGCGCGCCAGCGGCGCATCGCCCGCGCCCTGGCTGTGGTTCCACTCACGGTTAATCTCGGCCATCGGATGAATGTTGTGCGTGACAGGATCGGAGTTAATCACCGACAGCCTTTGCCCCACCTGAATGCCCAGAACACGAGGATGAAACCAGCAACCCTGCTGGTCAATGGTCACTGGCGTCGAAGGCACCGGGAAAGTTTTTCCTTCCAGGCCGCTTTTGACGTAGACAAAAGCATTAGCCAGCGTGCCGTTGCGGTTCACCACCAGCGATTCGTCGTACGCTTTTCCGTGGTGCGCATCCACGCACGCCGGATCGCTGCTCATGTCCACCACCTTGCGTGCGGGCCTCTTGCCAATAAATCTAATGCTCCCGGCCACGCTGCCCGCCGTCGCCGGATCCACTTTAAAGTAGATAACGGGCGCCGGCGCAGACGAAGCAGAAGCAGCGGGCTTGGTCTCGGCAGACTTCTCTTTGCTGCAACTGCTGAGCAAAGCCATCGTGCATAACAGCACATACACTTGTTTCATTTCGCCGCTCTTGTCACCGTAACTTCCGGCGGTCCCGCATTGGCCGGCATCTCACCCGTCAGCGAGTTCAGAAAAGCCACCAAATCCGCGCGATCCTGTCCGGTCAGGTGGATCTTCTTCATCTCCGGGTCCTGCTCCGGATTGGAGTTGCCGCCGCCCGCATAAAAATCCACCACGTCTTTCAGCGTCTTCAAACTTCCGTCGTGCATATACGGGCCGCTGAGCGCCACGTTGCGCAGCGTGGGAGTCTTAAACGCGCCTTTGTCGGCTTCGCGCTTGGTCTCGCCGAACCGGCCCATATCCGTCAGGACACCCTCGCCGTCCACGCCCGCGCCTGTGTTGTGAAATTTGCCGTCGGTGAACAGCGCATAGTGAGCGCCAATTGTGTGGCACGCCGCGCAATTGCCCTTTTGCGGATTCAAAAACACCTGCAGGCCCCGAATTGCCGCCGGACTTAGCGCCTTCTTGTCGCCGCCATATTCGTAACGGTCGAACGGCGAATCGCCGCTGATCAGCGTCCGCTCAAACGCCGCAATCGCTTTCTCCACCTTGCCCAGCGTTGCCGGTCCCGGTCCAAAAGCTTTTTCGAATTCCGCCCGGTATTCGGGATCGGCATTCAGGTGCGAGACCAGCAAATCGTGCCCCTGATCCATTTCCAACGGATTGGCAATCGGCATCGCCGACTGCGCCTCCAGACTCGGCGAACGCCCGTCCCAAAATAGCAGCGGCATGTACGCGGCATTCACCACTGTCGGCGCATTGCGCGTGCCAGTCTTGCCATCCACCCCCACCGAATGCGGCCGCCCGTCGGTGAATCCGGTTTGCGGATCATGGCACGACGCGCAGGCAACCGAATTATTGCGCGACAGCCGCTTGTCATAAAACAACTGCCGTCCTAAATCGATGGTTTGCTGCGTCTCCGGATTCGAAGCGGGTACCGGCACCGGAGGCAATCCCAGCGGCGCATGAATATGCACCACCGCGCCTATCGGCCTCTCGCTGATGTCAGGTTTGCGTGCGCAGGCCCAGGCAAAAATTAGCAGGGCCGCCAGCAGCGCAAAGGAAAACCGTCTCACTCATTCCAGTTTAAGTGATGGAATGTGACTCCTCATTCCAGAAGACCGGCTTCTTCTGGAAATAAGATTCGTTCGCCATATGGCAGGCCAGCGCCGCATGATGACCGAACACGGCATCTTCGGTCACGGGCTGGCGGCTCTTCGTCGCCTCAAAAAAATTCCACAAATGCGGCTTCAAGTCGTCCCAATCGTCGCCCTGAAACAGCATTTCCGCGCTGATTGGTTCTTTGCCATAGTGCTCCGGATGCTCCGCCTGCCACTGGCTGACATAATCGGCGTGCATCTTGGCCGGAAAGCTGTCAGCGTAATAACTGGGCCCATCGTCCTTGCCCGTTTGCGGCAGAAAGCGCAGACTCTGGCCCTGCGCTTCCAGAACGCCTTTCGGCCCCAGAAAGCGCGCGATTTCCGGCGTCTCGGAGCCCAGGTTCAGGCGCACGTAAACCGGAATTCCGTGATAATCGAACAGCACCGCATGAGTGTCGGGCATGTTGCGCCCGTCTTTCCAGCGGAAGATGCCACCCAGCGCCGACGCCGATTTCGGCCCTTCGTTCCAGCCGAGGGTGAACAGCATGCCGCTGATCAAATGCACCATCAGATCGCCACCGACGCCCGTTCCATATTCTTTCCAGCAGCGCCAGCGCGCGAAGCGCTCCGGATTCAGCGGAATCTTCGGAGCGTCGTTCAGCCAGGTTTCCCAGTCGACATTTTGCAGCGAAAGTCCCGGGGGCGGCGGATATTCCCAGGCACCCGTGGGGCTGTTGCGGCCCATGCTCAGCTCCACCATTTCCACGTCGCCAATGATGCCGCCGTGATAAAGTTCGCGCGCCTTGGCGCACAGCGCCGAACTGACCCGCTGCGAGCCAATCTGCACAATACGCTTGTTCTTCTGTGCCGCCGCGATCATTTCCAACCCTTGCCCCGCGGTATGCGACATCGGCTTCTCACAATAAATATCTTTGCCCGCATTGCACGCATCCACCACCACGCGCATGTGCCAGTGATCGGGAACTGCCGCCAGAATGCAGTCGATATCTTTGCGCTCCAGCAGTTCCCGATACCGGCGCGTGGTGAACAGATTCGGATTGCCGGTAATCTGTTTGGCCAACGTGTGCCGCTCGTCGTAAAGATCGGCCGCCGCCACGCATTCAATGCCCGGAAGCTCAATGGCGTTTCGCAGCAAGCCAGATCCTTCCATGCCAACGCCGATGATGCCGAATCTGACGGCGCCCGCCGATTGCACATAGGGTGCCGCCTTCAAAAACTTGCTGGAACCAAGCGCGGAAAGCGCCAAGCCGCCGGCTTTCAGAAAACCACGTCGAGCTAAAAGATCAGCCACGGAAAACTCCCTAAAGGATTATGACTCACGCGGAATCAGCAATGCTCCCACCCACTGCTCCACCGCCCGGGCCAGTTCCTTTTTCTGCACCGGCTTGACCAGATAATCATCCATTCCGGCTGCCAGGCATCGTTCTTTATCGCCTTCCATCGCGTTCGCTGTCAGGGCAATGATGGGAGTGTGGTTTCCGGTCCGCTCCTTCTTGCGAATGTGACCAGTGGCGGTATAGCCGTCCATTTCCGGCATCTGGCAGTCCATGAAAATCGCGCGGTACGGCCGCTCATCGAAAAGCGCAAGCGCCTGCACCCCATTCTCCGCCACATCCACTTCACAGCCCAGCTTTTCCAGCAGCCGCCGCGCCACTTTCTGATTCACCAGGTTGTCTTCCACCAGCAGAACGCGCCAAACTTCATCCGGCAATCTTGCCGCTGGCGTCGCCGCTTTACCGGTTGTCTCCTCACCCGGCCCGTCACCCAGTTCAAGAGCCAAATCAAAAGGAATCTCGGCCCAGAACGTGCTGCCTTGTCCTTCCTCGCTTTCACACCCCACGGCGCCGCCCATCAGTTCCGCCAGTTGGCGCGAAATCGCCAGGCCCAATCCTGTCCCGCCATGCCGCCTGGTGGTGGATGAATCGGCCTGCTCAAACTTGGTGAACAAGCGCGACTGCGCGGCCTCTGAAATCCCGGATCCGCTGTCCCTGACGAAGATCCGCACCAGCGCTTTGCCGTCGGATTGCGGTGTCGCCCGCACACCAAGAGTAATCTTGCCGGCGGCTGTGAATTTAATGGCATTGCTCAGAAAATTCAGCAGAATCTGCCGCACCCGCACCGGATCGCCCATCAGCCAGGCGGGCAGTTCAGCCGGATAATCCACCTCAAGTTGCAAATGCTTTTCATCCGCTCTGCGCTGCATCAGCGTCACCGAGTCGGACACGGTATTGCGCAGCCGGAATGGAATTCGCTCCATGTTGAGCTTGCCGGCTTCAATTTTGCCCAGATCCAGAATGTTGTCGATCAGCGCCGATAGCGCCTCGCCCGATACGCGCGCCGCCTCCGCCCATTCGCGGTGCTTCGCCGGCAGTTCTTCGTCCAGCAGCAAACCCGTCATTCCTATAACGCCATTCAGCGGCGTGCGGATTTCGTGGCTCATGTTCGACAGAAACTCCGATTTCGCGCGGCTGGCGGCTTCGGCGCGTTCTTTCTCCAGACGAAGCTGAGCCGTTTGCGCGCGCACCTGGCGGCGCATGGATGCTCCCCAGGCGATGGCGGCGATGAGCAGGACCGCAACCGCGCCCAGCGAGATGCGCCATGGGAACCGCGACTGCAATGGAGCGTCACTCAGCAGCGCTATATCTTCGGGAGAACGCAGCAAAAGAGTGAAGCCCACCGGCTCCAGACCCACAACATTGAATTCCAGTTTGCAGACACCGGTCAATTCCAGTTCGCTGCCCAATTCCCGGGTTGTTTTCCCCTCACGCGCCGGAACCCGAACCTGCGCACGAAACACTGTGTCTCCAGACCGCAGCGTCAAATGGTCCCAGTCGCCAATCCGGTTCCAATGCGTCAGATAGCCGCTGACCCGAATGAGCCGCGATTCCCATGCGCCTTCCAGCACAGCGGATGCTTTCACCGGTCTCGCCTGAACCGTCATCGGATCGGAGATAGTGCGGATCAGCACATCGCGCAAAACCGCGCCCTCCAGGCCGCCTGTGGGGAAGCCCAAAACTTCTATGCGGTCGCCGGGCCGTAGCAGTTCGGGAATATCGCCCTGAATGGCGATTCCATGTTCGCCTTCCTGAATGTAAAAGCCCAGCGTCGGATCGGCAATGGTCACCACACCGTGCACCCGAACGCGCCCGGTGGGAGTGCCCTTCGGCGAGTAGGTAAGCAGATCGCCCAGGTGCGTGACCGAGTCAGACAGGCTGACTCGCGAGGCCGTGCTTTCGATCGCGAGATCGCGGAATGTTCGCATGTACAAGAGCGGGCTTAAAAATTGCCGCTGCGTGTTGGACTGGGTTCCATTGATGCCGCGCACGCGCACCATTGAGCCAATCATTTGATCCAGGTCCTTGGGCGGCGATTCCTCCACCAGCGCCTTTATCCGGATTCCGCCGACACTCAAGTGGATCACCGACAGGTTGGCGAGCTGGTCCGGCCGGAATCGCACCTGAGACTGAACATTGAGCAGACGGCCGTGCAACTCCACCCAGACGTTATCGTCTTTCGCCGCCCACTGTTCGTCGATGGTGGGATGCGCCGGTTCAGGCATCGGGCCAGCGCGCAGAAAGTGAACATCGGCATCCCTGAGGATGGGAGCAAAGTCGCCCCGGTCTGTTTTCGCTATGATTTCGACGCGGTCACCCGGACTCCATGCCCCTTTATAGGGCCCCAGCACATAGATGCCGCTGCCGTTCTGCTGCACCATCATCATCCAGCGCGCGCCGTTAAAGAAGGTAACCGTCGCCTGAATATCAACCGGATAACCACGGCCGGCTTCGCCGCTGCTCAGCGCCTTCACCTGCGCCAAAGTTGTCAGCACAGGCAGCGTTTTCGATAAAGCCAGATGCCCGGAGAGCATGCACAGAACGCCCAGTGCGGCCAGAACGCTCCGCCTTTGGTGCAGGATCGATTGAAATTCTCCCCTCATGCCCTAAGTGCTTCATCGGCATAAATGCCATATTCCTGTATGGCTAACACGCCCATCAGGACCCAACAAAGGCCTATCAAAATCCCTGGTACGCTCCTATGTCGGTCTGAGGCCGGAAGAGCTTTTCAGCAAATCTCCCGGCTGCTAGGGTATTTCGACGCCGGTGACCCAGGGTTCGGGAAAGACGCCGAAGCGAAGCTGGACCTTGTAGGGCGGCAGCGGCTTTTTGAGGCCCAGAAATTGATCACTGAAGGGGCGCGGGATATGGATGGACGAGCTGAACTGGTGGATGTTTGCCGCTGAATTCCGCTGAACGGGCGGTGCAGAGCGCGAAGCCGCCGAGCATGGAGGCGATGCGCATGCCCCAGGAAACGCGCTTCTGGAAAGTGGTTGTGTCGACATCGAACTGC
>Ga0116231_10013223_pt1 | contig 11697 bp, 2 predicted proteins | sample S1TSphgellanicum_2_FD_89695 | JGI IMG/M metagenome (GOLD analysis project Ga0116231, IMG submission 89695) | Host-associated microbial communities from peat moss isolated from Minnesota, USA - S1T2_Fd - Sphagnum magellanicum MG | ecosystem: Host-associated > Plants > Peat moss > Unclassified...
CGCCCACCGCCTCCGCCACCTCCGCCTCCCCCTCCACTTCTGTGACTTCCTCCTCCCCCACCGCCGCCGCCACCACCTCCTGAAGCACTCCCTCCGCCGCCTCCGCCACCTCCTGAAGCACCACCTCCGCCGCCTCCACCACCCCCTGAAGCACCCCCTCCGCCACCTCCTCCACCTCCTCCACTGCTTTTACTTCCTCCTCCGCCTCCACCACCTCCTCCACCACCGCCTCCTCCGCCGCCGCCACCACCTCCTGCACTGGTTTTGGATTGACCACCCCCTCCACCGCCTCCACCACCACCTGAAGCACCCCCACCTCCGCCTCCACCACCTCCTGAAGCACCCCCTCCTCCGCCTCCACCACCTCCGCTTGAAGGAGTCGATCCTCCTCCGCCACCTCCGCCTCCTCCGCCACCACCTCCTCCTCCTCCTCCGCCGCCACCTCCTCCACCGCCTCCTCCACCACCAACAGGGCTCTTGCTTCCACCACCACGAGGTGGCTTTGGCCACCATGGCCGGGAACTCTGGCGCGGTCGTCCGCCACCGCCACCACCGCCTCCACCTCCGCCACCTAACATCCTGCCCATTTTTTCCTCGCCGAGCTGGACGTCGACAGTCTTCCATTCATCAGTGGCTTCATCGCCAACTCCTTCCTGCGACAATTCAGTGTAATGAGCTACGAAGTTAGCAGACAAATATTTCAATGGCTACGTTGCAGAAGACGAGTACTAGTTGTAGATGAGCATGGCGAGAAGGTCCAATGTAAATCACATGTGAGCAGCAGCTAGTGCATCTGCAAGTTCGAGAAATTCCATTGAGCTCATGAATTACTAGCTAACTAATGGCGCACGAGATAAGACTACGTACCCTAGAGATTCCTAATTTCTAGCTTTATCAGCACAAACCAGTTTCAACCAAAATTACAGATGTCTCATTGCAGGTCCCGCATCAGCATGCTAGCTATACAAACATTGCAACTCACCTCTTGTGTGACGGTATCTTCTGCGTCGACAAACTCAGATAAAAGTTCTCGCCCCTCACGAATTGGCCTGCTGACCGTTGGCAGCACGAATGCATGGCTTACGAGCAGGACCACAGCGAGCAATGCTAGAGCTCCAAGAGGAGCTCGGAAGCAGCTACGAACACCCATACTCCGATTCATGATCACCAAATCAACCACCTCTTCCAACTTATGCGACTGCACTGAAAGATGAAGATTGAGTGAGGAGCTGAGGCGCGGAGTCCTCATTTTATAGCTCCAGGATGCCGATCTCAATTACGATTTCCTTGTCAATATTCAAATCTTCAAATCATTTTCAGATCATTGAGCGATAGTTCCGGATCAGATGAGTTGACTTTCGTGATCTCAGGAGAAGATGACTATGGGACTGGCACCAAAGCTACGTCGACTTGCTGGGCGTCATTTAATGTCTCGTGAGCTACCACCGCGAAGATGCGACATTTGCAGTTGACTTTCACACTGCGAAGAGAGGGTTAGGAAGCTGCTGCTGCTGCTGCAGTGGTGATCTCGTGATCAATTAACAGCTTCTTCATTTCTTGCTCGAACTGCGCCGGCCAAGATAATTGCTCTGCACGCTAATTCACACTTAATACTCGGAAGTAAATCCCAGCTGCAGCTGTTTGTGTTCAATCACCAACTTTTTGCACTGCACACTAGGGTCTGGAAACTAGTAAATTTGCATGACCCCAGAAGTAGGATCACCAATATTTCCACCTGCATTTATTTCATTAATCAGACCGCGTCAAATACTCTCTCACTCACAGAAAAATAAAAATCAATTATCTCTGCACTAGGCATAAAATTTCCAGTCAAGTCTAGTACTGTGCAGATGAATGCATCTAGTCTAGTGGAGAAAACCAGACTTGATGAAAAAATCAGATGATGCAATAGTGATCATGTATAAGCTGGACTCATGTACTGGAGATCATTATTGCATCATCATCTAATTTTCATCAAGTCCAGTTAATCTCTGCTCTAGGTTAGATGCATTCATCTGCACAGTACAAGACTAGATGAAATTATTTTCTCTCTAGGATCTGATGATTTTCCTCCTCCAAATCCGCTCTGGATTATTATATAACATGTGCAGATGTTATCGGTGTCATCTTGGGTTATTATGATTGATCAAAATCCCAGCTATTTAATGATTGCTGGAGGCTTGGACCAATCTAGACTTAAAAATTTGTGCTAGAATGAATTAACGATCCACCGGATGTGCAGGAACAAATTAAGAAGATTTGCTGTGTCAATTTGATTGATCACATGAGGTGATTATTAGGCAGCCGGATTTTAAGCTGGTGAAGTTTGAATTCTTGTTATTAAGTTAATTTTTCAATTAGACTTTTTGAGAATCGTTAAATTTGTGTTGATCAGTTTTGGGTCCAGCTGAAACCAACACGTCCACTAGTGAGGAGGTTTTTTTCCGAAGATAATTAAGTGCTACTACCTACCCAATCTACCAACTACCCTTGGACTCCACAAGGATTAATAATTGTGGATAGATTGTCTTTATCATATTCTCAGCTACCTGCGTCCATCAACCCAGCTAGCCGCCACAACAAAAAGCTGTTCATTATAATGATGGACACCAGTTAAACAAAATTCCTGTCGTTTCTCGCGTTGAAGGACCGTCAGCAGCGACTCAACGCAGATTGACCCAAACTAGCAATTAAAATAGCAAATGTTCCATGAAGTTCCGAAAAGGTGCAAGGCCACAGTGAACCAGCACTCACCAGCGCACCATGAAGGATGAATGGTAAGTGGTCAGCAAACAGTTTTCTGTTGGGTTCCAGTTGCCTAGCTAACCATGGTGGTTACCTCAGTTGCTTTTTTTTCCACTTAGCTACTAGTAGAACCTACAAGTATAACCTACAGGTGGGCTGTTAGTAGGTAGGTAGTAAAAACAGCCCTTACCTATGTATAAACCATCTACTTACCTAGTAATTACCTATTTTCCTACCTATCTAGCTATATATGAGACCTATTTCCTACAGAATTGGTTACCAAGGTGAAACCAAATATTGAGGTTCATCCACAACCGAGTTATAACGGGCATCCATCCAGTGGATAGTGCACCAGTTGGTGCTGGTTCACTGTGGCCCTAAAAGGTCAAGTTGTACAGCTGACAATAATAACACCTTTGCAGAACATTTGTCAAAATGTGGGACTGTATGAAAACTACCTGTTCCACACAAGTGTGGTTTTTTTGGGTGGAAACGTATTTTGGAAAAAGAATATTCTGTGACAAATTCCCTGTTTGTAGATTTTTTTTGAAGCAGAAAAGGGAAAAAATATTGTGAAGATTTTTGCCAAGCATCACCATGACTTGTTTACAACATGAAAGGCTGCCTTCAGATATTTCTACTTTCATATTTTGAAGCTCACCAAATTTGGCTAAGTATTCTTATGGAGATGGCCAATAGGAAAAGAAAAAAAACACTGCTCTGGTAGTCTCTCCATTACAGGGAGAGTAAATAAAGTCAAACCTGTATATGCTAGCTACAAACTCTAGTACCTTGGCCAAGTGAACTGCCCAAGTTTTAACTTAAAATTTGATTTTTGAACTTCAAGTTAAAATTGAATCAAAAACTCTTTTTTTCAAAGCAAAAGATTTTGTTGGAAGGAAAATAAATAATCTCATGGAATCTTCAATATTTATTTTTCGACTTGGTGACTGGAGTGTTCAAAATTTATTTAATTATTCGATGGATATTGCCAGCTTTTGCAATAGTATTTTTTGGTGGTCAGGGACTTTTTTCTTAGGGGGGAACATGGGCGTCCATGCAAGGGAACCAACGATGAATAGGATGCAAGTCAGCTACTTACGTGCTCGAGATTTTGCTTTCATCTGGAAGGTCACAGTGGCTTGACCTTTGCAACAATCCTGACAAGCGTCATTAATATGATGGGTCCCTAGAGTTCCACAATTTGCAAGTCACACACACACACACAACTAAAATTAGCTCTTTGAAGTTTCATTCCTCATCTACCCTCTGTGCTTTGTTTTAATTTTTGACTTTGATAATTGACGATAGGCATTAAATATAGTGAGCCTGGCTACAGGCTGTTAAGGCTACCTAGTTGAGGTGCAGTAGAGCAGCTCCAAGACTAGTAGAGTACCTGCTACAACCTCAAGTTAGGTGCAACGTGTGGAAAACTGTTCAGAGTTGAGGTTGCTAAATTCATGTAAGTCAAGCATCCTCCATGTTAAATTGGGCGGTTGCTGTAGGCATAGCTACTTCGTGACTTTCACCCTTTCAAGACACACCTCCCATAACCATTGCTGACCTATTGGAGGCGATTGGTTTTTGATATGAAAAAGTACAGCTGATCTATGGATCTACAACTCGGGGTCGATTTTTGACATGAAAAGATTTTGACATCTAGTTTGAGCTAACTTGATGTCTTGTAAATTCTCCCTTTTTCTTATTCCTTTGGACATTTTCCAAAACTTTGATGTCTTTAAAAATAATGTTTTGTGGGGTTGCAGCAACATTTGTACTCAAAATGTATTGGATGAATCCAATCATAGAGCAAGGTGGCTCACTTTTTACATCATAATACAATTCTTTGCAAAGTGTCACGCATCGACATGTTATTAACATGTTATATAATGAACAATATATCAAATTCATGGTTAGACTTTGATTGTCAACTTGAATTAAAAGATATTTATATAAAAAAATTGGGGCTATGGAATTAAATTTATGTGAAATAATTGAAAATCTAGATAAAATCTATAGATTATCGATTGTTGGTTCAATAATTAGCAAAAAAACTCATGTTCCACTAGTGTTGGGTAGTTTTGAATAGTTGACTTTTTAAAATCTAAAAAATTGTGTGCTCTTGGGTATTTGAAAAATTATTTTGACAAAAAATCAACCAATTGAATAGTTCTTTTACTCTTTCCATTTTAAAGAATTAGTCAATTTTATAGGTTTGGAAACTTCGACATGATAATTAGATTTAGCCTAAGTTTTATTATAAAACTAACTAGTTGTTTGAAATGACTATCCCTTGACCCCACTATACCATTGATTTTCAAGGTTTGAACAACACTTCCTTGGGTTGGGTTTTCGAGAAAAAATAATTAATTACATGAATATGTTTTTGAGGCTCCTAGGCAAAAACCCTAGTTGGCTACATTTTGTTGGTTTTTAAATCAAGGTTGATTATTTGAAATGATATCAGAACATTTATTTTAGCTTTCTACAACCAACAAGTTTTTCTCTAACAAAATTTGTCATTTGACACTTACTTTACTATAAAGCCTTTTGAAATTAGGCATGAAAGAACAATTCAAATATTTGACAAAATCCAAAGTTTAAAAATCATAAATTCACTCATTACAAATCCATTGATGAACCTAAAAAAATGAAAAATGCATTCAAGTATATTGAAGGCCAAAGTACAAAATGAAAAACTAGCCATGAAAAAAAATCATCTTCACATTAAAATTTTGTAGGTTAGATTCTTGGGTCATTTGTAAGCCTTAAAATATGAACAAGATGTCACAAGAGGGAATTGAACCCTTCACCTTCATATTGACATGCCAACTTGGCATTAATCATTTAACCATTTCAAGTGATGACCAATAATGTCAAGTGTTTTCATTTTAATGAATTTCACTTATGATTTCAAATATATATATATATATATATATTCAAAATCTTATTGAATTTTGTGGTATAAAAAGGTGAATGTATGGTATGGTGGCTCATTTTAAGTAGACGCTCCATTCCATAGGAGTCCATAAAAAATTTGTTAAAAAACATGGTTACTTGTTTATCATAATTTATGATTATAATAATTTATAAGTTGATATTCATACATTTGTGAACATTCATATTTTATTTTAAAACTTAAATAAAATGATGATGATGTTAGCTGTTTTGATGAATGTAATTTTAAAAAAATCATAATACTTGGAAAAATGTTTTATAAATTCCATATGAAATGGCCCTTTTAGATATTTCATAATCAATCACTTTTAAAACAAAAAAATTGAAAGAAAAAATAATTTGTAATTCATAAGGACTTATGAAGATAATGTCAAATTTTAACCATTTTAAATTCCATAAAAATATTTGCTAAGGTTGTCAAGAAAATGGTCCCATATAGATGTTAATTATTCCATTTTTCAACTTATACTTAGTCACAAAAAATCAATTAAATTTAAATTTACTATGAATACATCGATGTTATACCATTGCAATCAAGAAACCAATCCATACATTGTCCCCTCAAAAATCCATTATTAACAATAGAGGTAACATTTTTTTGAAAATTATATTTTTACTTTCATAACTAAGTTATCAATTCACAATTTAAAGTTCTTTAGTCATTATGTGTAGTAAAGTTGCATTTGTGACATTTTAAATGGTATATCTTAGCATGAAAACAATTTGTCATAATTAGAAAACATAAACACATTTTGTCATTTGTTTTGAATTTCACACATCATAATTTCAAGTGATATGAATTTATATGTCAACACATAATTATAAACATGAATAAAAGCTGGTACTAGATAGATAGACGGTGAATATTTTGCTACACCTACTTATAAATTATGCACCTATTATTTATTTACCTACCTACTTATTACCAACCTTAACCTACTAACCTAACTACCTATGGGCATATTTACAATCAAGGTACCCCTTTTTGGACACAAGATTCAAAGACTTTGTTTGTGCCATCTTCCAAATATAAAATCTAAATGGAATAAATGTAAGTGAAAAAATATTGGATAGTTCAAATTATGATACTTTGCACGGTGGTGGTGATTTTTCACATGCGTATGTAATTATGCATAAATATTTTGGTAAAAAACCAAAATTGTAAAAAATGAATACATAAACTTTTATATACAACTTAACATGTTTTCTTGCATGAAATTTTTTTGCACATTTTGTCAACACTTGGGGCCACAAATTCTAAGCCTAGTGAATATAAAAAATCGACCAAATGGCAAAAAAAAAAAGAATCATTTTCCTTGTTGCCCTTTCAAAATGGATTTTGTAGCCTTCAAAATTTGTATATCATATATTATTTAATCAAATGCATCATATGAACATTGCCAAACATAGATGTATGCATTACTTATTTAGGAAGGGAAATTGAATTCAATTACATTGTTTAATACATTCTTTTTGAATATTTTAAGATGAAAATTACAGTTAAGGCAAGGACTCAAATTATTTAAGGACATCTATATTATGTCCAATCTATTCTTGGATTTTTTTATTATATTAAAATGACATTGGTCTAGTTATAGTCATATACCAATCCATTACAATTGTGAAATAATAAATGTAATAAAAATTCAAAATAATCCTTTGCAGTCCTTTTTTGGTTAAACTGTCCTTTTAGGTGCCCTGATTATGGATATGCCCCTATTACAAGGTGCAAATTCTTTAAGGTGTACTAAAATCTTGTCACATGTCATCTTTTTTTGTTTTTTTTACCTAGTCCTTTTTTACCATGTAAAAACACATTTATGAATGATTATGATGGAATCTATAATTGTAATAGTTTAAAATATAGTCCTTCTGAAATTTTTGACAACTTTAAATTCATTATTTTTTATGGGGATCAATATATAAGGTAAAAAAGGAATGCATTAAGAACTAGGCCCTTTTTGTTTTGTGTGGAACACCTTAAAAGATTTTCACCTTACATACTTATCTATAATGTATTTACATACCTATCCACTTAATTTATTTATTACCTACATATTTATCATTTGCCTACCTACTAATTGCATACATGAAAATTATGAGGGCAATTTAGGCAAGGCATATATATCTATATGCCAATTAAGCAAATTGAATTTCCTAAATAATATTAAAAATGACTTAAATGTAACAAATGTTACATGTCACAAGCCATGTTGCATTTGAAACAACTTATATTAATCATTATGTTGTAAGCATTTAAAGCACATACAATATTAGTACACATGAAGGCAACTAGAAAATGTGAATATATAATGTAACTTTTGTAAAAGATGATTATTCCATTTCGCAATCAACCATCATTGAGAAAAAGAGTTTTATTGTAAACCATCAAATAACACCATGTGGAAATTGAAAACACCCAAAGACATACCTAGCAAGATTTAGGAGCAGACAACTTGAAAAGAATAAGTTTAATGTAGACTAGTGTTGGTTAGTTCTTGATTTTTACACAAATTCTCATGTTTAGGTTAAAGTTTTTGTAAATCAAAGACCTTTTGGTTGCAGGTATAGGGAATATTTTAAAAAATTAAAACCCATTGGTTGTTAGGTTGATTGAATTTTTTTGACCAATGGTTTTGGGTCCATTGGGTCCAACCTTTGTAAAAACCTTTGGTTTTGGGCAATAGTTTTGGGAGTGGGTTCTAGTTTATTCCAAGGGGACGATTCCAAAGTTGATTTCTAAGCAATTATCATAATTTTTGGATTTTGGTGTTCCCACAAGTTCCCAAAAGATTTACAAGGTGTTTGCATTAGGTTCCCTTAATTCCCAATGGGTTCACAAAGTTTTCAAATTGTTTTCCAACATGTTCTTGGTGTAATCACATTAATAAGAACCAAAATGGTTGTAACGAGTACTTGACTTTTCATCTTTTAGTGTCAAAAATATATCAAAAGCATTTATGACAGTGTTTTTAATATATTATGAAAATATTATGTGATATAATTTGAAATGAATATAATGAGAATAAAATATTCAAAAATAGTCATTAAGCATTGTAACTTGACGCTTATTCATTGAAAATTTCTTTAAAAAATGATATATTTTGAAATAGATTCTTTAAGCATATATTTACATAATAACATATCATCACATTTTTTTTTAGAGTCAGATTTGAGTTTTTTCAACTTTCAAATAACATATTCTTAAAATATTTTGAGAATATTTCAAATTAAGCAGCCACTTAAGTAAGCAGGTCTAGCTCTTGTTGTCCCATTTGCACCTACCCAAAAACAACAAGAGAGGAACAACATCAAGAACATCACAAAATATTTGTGTAAAGGCTATTTTAGTGATACAATGGAAGACGCCCTTACATGTATTAAATCTTAAGGCTAAGACCTAAAACCCTAGAATCCAAAAACTTAAACATAGAAACCTGAAACCTAGAGACCTTAAACCCTATCTAAACCTAAGACCCTAGACCCTACCTGACCCTGAGACCCAGACTCTATTAAAAAAACCCTTAAAACCTATTGGGACCAAGTTTTTGCTAGCTCTGGGGCCATCTAAAACACTCGGTCTGATTCTTGGCTGATTTGCGGTTCATGTAGACCCCATCAGTTCTGGTTCTTAGGCCTGGATCTAGACCTTAGATCTGGAAACCCAGAACTGGCCAACATTGGTGCAGACCAATGAGTTGCTTGACAAATGTGATCTTGGGGAGAGGATAAATAAATACAAATAGTTGGAAATAGCTGGCGCAACAGGCATTTATGGGGGGAGCAGCAGGAGTAGAGTGAGATATGAAATAGGAAGCACGGCTTCGTCCTCGTAAAGAAGGGGATCACATCTAGAGATATCAAGTTTTTAAAAGATCAAGTGGAAAAATGATTACCCAAAGCATAAATCCTCATAAATCTAGAGAAAACAGAAAAACAAGCTGGACGTTAAGACATGAGCAGCATGAGGGGAGACATTAAGACAGTGGCGTGTATATCACCACATTTTCGTGCCGTCTCTCTCGCGGGCTACCTACAGAAATAATCCACTGAGTATCAAGAAATTTTCAGAATTACATTTGGCAGTAACTTTATTTATGACTGGGCCGGCCTGGATTTGCTGCAAAACTGTTGTAGTCGCTACCGATGAGTTCGACTCCACGTGATCAGAATGTCATCAGGTGCTTTATCAGTTAGTTTGCATTTATTGGAATATTCTCAAATAGGGAGGTGGTCGATTGGTAACTATGGAATCTGGATGGGGAAGGCACTGCTGTCAGTGCTTTCGGCCCCTTGAGCCAAGGGTGAAGCTCTAGGTACAGGGCAGAAGGCCTTACTTCCCTTTCAACATATCCAAGGATATGGATGGCTAACATTGTCTCATATATCTGTAAGCTCCGTTTGTGAGAAATCTTCCACTCCACCAGACCGGAGCTTGAATTTTCGCCTGGTGACAGCCCGCTCACATGCACTGCGGCATTCCTCTTAAGTTTTTGAAGTATGAGTGTATTATATGTTTAGATATATAGCTGCTGTAAGTAATCGTTCTTCTAGGCTTCGCGTTCTTTCAGGTTTACCTTTTCTTTCATTATTTGATATATCTCTCACGATTGCAGTTCAGTATTTAATTTATTCTCATTTGACTTCCGTTCCATTCTCTTTGGCGAATTTTCCTTTTCGGCTCATTTGAATTTTTCCTTCTTCCTTTTTCTCCCCTTTGTTACAGCTTTGTTTTATCGATGTTTGCCAAGTTTTTATCATTAGATCCATGAAGTATTCATTTCACAGGTAATTTTCTTGCCACATTCTCTGAGCTTGGTAGAGTCAACACTTCCACTAGTAACTGTTCAATGACGAAAACTACAAATCTTACTTCTAACCAATACAAAATACACCGTCCTGAGTAAAATAACAGTCACTCCCGTCAAAGAGACTAGAAGACTAGAAGCCTTCTCTCAAATCCTAGTTGAAGTGTGAGTGTTACTTCACGCTCCAGCTCACTTGTCTCTAGAGAATTTTTTTACAATCTCAGATGGAACATCAATATTATCTTCAGAACAAGTAGAATAGCTTGAATTTGAAAACAATGTGTGGGTGACAGCTGAGTATTTAAATAGTCTGAACATCTACATTTTTCATTTCAAAAGAGCTGGTGCAATATCAGAAAAGGCGACATGAAAGCCAATTGTAGGACGATCTGTTGATCGACCCAGTTATTTATTTCCAAAGACACCAAAATATTATTGTTTAAGTACAATACAACTTGCTGACAGCCGAAGAAATCTTTATAGTCAGTTTAGTTCGAACTAACTCTTGCGTTTTACGAATTGTAGAGCTTCAAACTATTCGGACTCTTTTCCCCCACCACGAATATAAGGTGTAGACAAACCAGCTAGAAGCAACTTGTATTGAGATTCCTTAAATTCAGATGCAATTTTTTGCAGAGAAGTCAATAGGGGAAAAAGGCACAACGTAGAATTTTTTTGCTTGTCTAACTCTGATCATCAAGCTTGCGGACCAGCTCGATTCACGTGAGAAAGATTGAACCCAAACTGAAGATTAAATAGTAGTACATTTCTCTTTGGAGCACCCATTCCAGTGACGATGCCCAAAACATCTTCGAGTGCATTGCAGTCCAGTTTCTGATTATGTCTGATCTGCAACCTGCACTTCGCATCATGGCCACAGCAGAAGTTATTCGCAATTTCACTGTAAAAGAATTTAAGACTTTTCAGAAACTCTTCGGCACTTAACAATAGTCTTGGTTGAGAACAAATATACTTTGTTTCGCTAATTATCACATCTGGAAGTCCAGGCTTGCCTGCGAACTCGGTTCTTTTACGGTTTAGTTGAACCGCCTCCGCCTCCACCGCCTCCACCTCCCCCTCCGCCTCCACCTCCGCCACCCCCTCCGCCAGAAGATCCACCTCCGCCGCCTCCTCCGCCTCCCCCAGTAGATCCACCTCCTCCACCTCCACCCCCCCCCCCCCACAC
>Ga0116231_10013225_pt1 | contig 11695 bp, 7 predicted proteins | sample S1TSphgellanicum_2_FD_89695 | JGI IMG/M metagenome (GOLD analysis project Ga0116231, IMG submission 89695) | Host-associated microbial communities from peat moss isolated from Minnesota, USA - S1T2_Fd - Sphagnum magellanicum MG | ecosystem: Host-associated > Plants > Peat moss > Unclassified...
ATTTAAATATTCCATATAAAAATTGACCCATCAAGGGTAATTTAAATATTCCATATAAAAATTGACCCATCAAGGGTAATTTAAATATTCCATATAAAAATTGACCCATCAAGGGTAATTTAATCCATATAAAAATTGAAAAATAAACAGAAAAAATGTAAAAACCTATACAACTTACTTTATACGAAATGAACGTTATATTAAATAGAAGACCAGTACGACTATGCGAAAAATCTATTTACGGCGCCAACGAAAATGATATATTTACCTATAGTAAATATTGTATATTAGCCGGAATATCAAATAATTTAGCTTCATATAATGAGCTAAATATTGATACTGTAAAAAAACATTATTATTCTACCAATGATATTATTAGAGTTTCGGATAACCATTATATACCGTTCAATATGCCGATGAAAATTAAAATTGTCCCGGATGGATTCACATATGATGGCAAATTGATAAGTATTATATGTGTATCTCCAGACACTATAGATGAATTAGAATATTATTATGATTATGTCAGAACATTATTAAATTTTTGTAATTTAGAAGAATGTATTGTTGTTATTTATAATGGAAAAACATACAATGAAATAAAAATTACTAAAAATAATGAAAATATACCAAATTTAAAAAACAAAAAACGTAAAAGAACCAATGATGAAGAATCATATCCCGTAAAAATGCCAAAGAAAAATGATATCAATGATGAATGGGTATCCGCTAGTAAGACAAGAAATTTTGCATTAAATGATCCATTTTTAGATTATTGTGAGATTTACAATGTAGAAGATATTAAAGATATTCCAGAAAAAAATAAAAAGAAGAATTATAGTAGAAATACCAATCCATTAGAGGCAAATAACTTTACTGAATTTTTAATGAAAAATGGTATTTTATTTGAAGAAACCATAATGAATCAATTAATTACTCGGTATCCAAATGATATTTTAAAGATTGCAGAATCATATGAAGCTAGTTCATACAATAAATTATGTGATACTTTTATAGCAATGCAACAAGGAATACCTATTATATATCAAGGTGTGTTACAAAATGATGAAAATCAAACATATGGTTGTGCAGATTTATTAGTTCGCAGTGATTATATAAACCTATTAGTTAAAAATGAAGTTTTATCCACAGAAGAAATCACTATACCAGCCAAAAATTTAGGAAATGTCAACTATCACTATCGTATTATAGATATTAAATCATCCAGAATGCAAATGAATGCAGATGAAATTACTCTTAGAAATGATACACATGTCAAACCTTTCAAATGTCAAATCTATCTTTATACATTGGCACTCGGCAAATTACAAGGTTATATCCCTCCATGTGGTTATATATTGGGTAGAGGATGGTCATTAACTAGACAAGTTAATAAGAAGAAAATAAAAACCAAGGTAAATGATCCATTTGATAAACTTGGAACCATAGATTATGAAGGGAGAGATGAATACTATAAAACTCTAGCAAATGATGCAATTAATTGGTATAGACAAATTAAAACTACAGATGAAAAACTCAGTCATGATCCGCCTAGTATGCCGGAACTATATCCTAATTTATGTAATACCTATGATGGAAAATATCATAAAATAAAACAACAGATCGCCGAAAAATATAATGATATAACTTCAGTTTGGAAATGTGGTCCTGAACAAAGAAATAATGCATTTGCCAAAGGAATATGTAAATGGTCAGATCCAAAATGTACAGCAGAATTAATGAAAGTAAATGGGGAATATACTAGGAATAGAATTAATAGTATATTAAATTTTAACCGTTCAAAGACAAAAGAATTGATAACACCAAAGAAAATAAATATGAATGAACTGAAGAATACAAATATAATATATGTAGATTTTGAAACAATTAATGACATATTATTATCCTCTACTGTCTGTAATTCAGATTTGGAAGAATATATATTTATGATTGGTGTAGGACATATTAAAAATGGTAATTGGATTTACAAAAATTTTACTACACATAATATCAGTAAAGAGGAAGAATTTCGTATAATGAATGAATTTATCCAATATATAGATGAAATTAAAGAATCAAATAATTATAAGCTAATCCATTGGAGTGGAGCAGAACCCTCAATGTATAATAAAGCATGTAATAGACATAAGATTGATCGTACATTAGAATGGTTCGATCTACTCAAAATGGTTGAAAAGAAAAATATATTAATTAAAGGGGTTCTAAAATTTGGACTCAAAAAAGTTGCCAAGAAATTGAATGAATATGGATTAATAAAAACAATATGGTCAAATGATATTTTAAATGGAAATGATGCAATGTTTACAGCTTGGAAATTATATTTAAAGAAAGAACCTATAACAAATCCAATATTTAAACAAATAATAGATTATAATGAAATAGATGTAAAAGTGATGTATGAAATAGTTGAGTGTTTTATGAAAATTTCCTAAAAAAATTGATTCATCAAAAAAATTGATTTATTTATTCCAAGATAACTATATATATACATACTTATATTATGGCTCTATACTTTGAACCAATTATAAATGAAAACTTAGATGAAATCAGTTTTCTCATAGAATCACAAATAGACATAAATGAAGTAATAGAAAACACAATTCCCCTAACCTATGCAATTAAAAACGAAAGGTTTAAAGCAGCAAAATATTTAATACAATGTGGTGCAGATATAAATTACGATAAATCTATATTAGCTTTTTTATGTTGTATTCCAGAATCAGATGACAGTATTGAATTAGTTAAAATACTATTTGAAAGAGGTTTTATAAAAAAAGATCCATTATTACATACAGCATTAATTAAGGAAAATCTTAATATAGCTAAAATTCTATTAGATATGGGAGAAGATATAAATGGATTATTTAAAGGTACAGATTTATTATCTTATGTATTATTAAATGATCCTGATCCAATAACACAAATAGAATTCATGATTGATAACGGTTTTAATTTTAATATAAAAATAGATAATGAATATGGTTGGCAAAAATTGTTAAGATATAATTTGATAAATAAAAAGATAATATCTATAATTCCAAAAATAGATCTAGAAGGTTGGTTAGCAGCAGTCTACAAGTACATCGAACCAGAACATTTAGATGAAATAATTGCGAAATCGTCTCAAAGTAAATTAGAAAGCTTTTTGAGAATTTTAATTGATATGAAAGATGATAAATATATTGAAAAACTATTAAAAGATAATAGGATTGATTTTAATATAAGTAACAGTTACGGTAATAGAGCTATACATATTGCCGTACAAAATTGTAATTATCCATTAATTGAGAAACTAATAAAATTAAATGTAGATATAAATTGTGAAGGAGCAGCATATAGATCTCCATTAAATATGGCATTAATTAAGCAAAATCTAGATATTTCAGAATTATTGATAGATGCTGGCGCAATTATTTCTATGATACCTGATATAGATAATAGAACAGATTTACAATATATATGTTTTTTAAATGATTATGATCTAATTGAAAAAGTTGGTAAAAAAATGGATATAAAATTTGTTAAAAACAATATAAGCTTATTTCAGTATGCATTAGATAATAGAGCAGATAATATTTTGAAATACGCTATCAAAAATAAAATGATAGGAATGAATAGTGAAAATTGTGGTAAACCAATACTATTCATAGCTTGTGATGGGACTTTTGGAACATCATTATCATTCTTACTAGAAAATGGTATTGATATAAATACAAAAGATCTAATAGGAAATAATGCATTGATGTACTGTTTAAATAATAACCAAATAGACAATGCATTCAAATTATTGAAAGCCAATATAGATACTACAACAGTAAATATTCAAGGGAAGACAGCACTACATTTTGCATGTCAATGTGGAAATTTAGATATTTTTAATATAATATTTGTAAAGGATCAAGTAAATCTTAAAACTAAAAATGGGGATACACCATTAATTTTTGCAAGTAGAAATAACCTTGAGATTGTTAAAAAGTTAGTTGAAAATGGTGCAGACATTAATCATGAAAATAATCAAGGTATCAATGCTATATCAATTGCTTTTAATACAGGAAAAAAAGACATTATTGATTATTTGATATCGAAAGATGTTGATATTAAGGGATGTGTTGATAAATTATTTATTAATGTACTTAATTCGGAATATGATCAAAGGGATTCACTTAAATTTTTATTAAATAATGGATTAGATGTTAATAAAAAAATAAATGGAATTTCAGTATTATGGAACTTTTTATTACATAGAAATAGAAATAGAAATATAAATAGTATTGATGAAATAATAATGTTAATAGATGAAGGTGCAGATATAAATGAATTGCACAATGGAAAAACTGTTTTCGCTATATTAGTTGAGAGAGGTAAAATAGATTTAGTTTTGGATAAATTATTAAAAAAGGGATTAAACTTAAATAATAATTATGGAAATTTTAGACCACTTAATTATTTGATACAACATTCACACCTTGATTTTAGTATTAATTCAGTATTGATCAAAAATCTAGTTAATGCTGGAGCAGATATTAATGGCATTGATCCCAATGGATTTTCTCCAGTATATTATTGTGTAACAAAATATAATAGATTAATTCTTGATTTGTTATTAAAATTAGGTGCGGATAAAGATCAATTTATAGATGGATGTCCAGTAATACAGTATTGTGGAGTGGATATAGAATCAATAAAAACATTTGTTAAATATGGAGTGAATCTTAATGCAAGAAATAATAAAGATGAAACAATTTTACATAAGATTGCTAAATGGAATATATCTCCTAATGAAAAGAGTGGTGTATTATTTAAAATTGTAAATTTGGGTGCTGATCCAAAATTAACTTGTAATGGAAAATCACTATTATCATTATTAGCTGAATCTAGAAATTATAATTATGAATTATTCATAGAGATGATCGAAAAATGGGATAATAAATTTGAAAATAATATGATGAAATATTTGATATTAGATAAAAAGATCGACTTAATAAATTATGTTCTGAAAAAATTTGAAATTGAATATACTAATGATATAATTTATCAGTCATTTTATAATTCAAATGATATTATGATTACAAAAATAATAAATAATAATATTAATCTGAATGAAATAACATTTGATCCTAAAATTACACCACTTATGTTAGCTAGTCAAAAATGTGATTCTGAAGTAGTTACTAAATTAATAGAACTTGGGTGCGATGTTAACGCATTAAATGGTAATGGAGAAAACGCAATAGTTTATGCACTTTCGAATAATAGATTAGATAATTATGAAATTTTGATTAAAGCTGGTGCAAAAACTGACATAATTAATGAGGATAATCAAACAGTTATGGATATGACATTAAAATATGAAATAAATTATGAAACATTTAATAAAGTTGGATTAAAATGTAATAATAAAGAAGTATTAATGAATAAGTTGATATCATGGGTAAAAACCAATGATCCAATTTTTAAGGAATTAGTAGCTGAGGGAATATGTGTGCCATTCTGTTATGGACAATTTTTAAATGTTTTTGATTTTGAAAATTTAAAAAGATTCCATTGGAAATATTATAATTGTATGTATAATAACCATTCGGTTATATTTGAGTTAATTTCAAGATACTTGAATAATGCTAATGATAAAAAACAATTGGCAGAATTAATTAAATTATCTATGGATTTAAATGTAGATATTTATAAACATTTTAAAGATGAATATTATAATTCAACAGTCGCTCTAATTTGTTATAATATCAATAAATTTGATAATGAATTTATTGAATATATAATAAAATACACTGATAAGGATAAGTTAAACGATCATGATAAAAAAGATGCAACAATTATGAAGGTTTTGAAATTAATAAATGTTGATGTAAAATTTACCGATATCAACAAAAATGATAAATGTGCGATTTGTTATGATTCATTGAATGATGTTAAAAGTGTATATGCATGTAATAATAAGCATGCATATCATGATAATTGTGTTAAATCATATATGGTTCATATGAATTTTAATAAATGTCTATTATGTTTCAATGCCATTGCTCACTGTATAGAAAATAATTGATATTTTTTCATTCTGTATATATTACTTTATATTATTGAAATAATGGCTCGATCAATCTTTAATTCTCATAAACGGAAGAGAAATAATATCAACACTCGATCTAATAAACGACAAAAATTTGAAGAGATAGATGAGGAAGATGAAGAAATAGATGAAGAATTCGAAAATACATATCAATCTGAATTAGAATTACCTGAAAAATGGACGGATGATGTGGAACAAGGGGTTGTTAAAAAATTAGGAAATAATAAAATTGTGAAATATGACGAAAGATATATGAAAGCCAAACAACTTGTTAATGATAACATGCCGAATTTATTAGAGATATTGGAACTAGATAATATAACTGATTTAGAAAGATCGGAACTATTGGAAAAATGGGCAATTCTTAAATCATTAGATGGAAATATAGAATCTCATTTAAAATATGCACAATATCTTAAAAAAATAATTAAATCATATAATAAATATCCGAAAGATATTAGAAGAGAACATGAAATATTAAAACAGAAATTAAGTGTATTTGAAGTAAATTCTACTGACTTGGAAAATAAAATATTGACTCGAAATCTTACCGATTATCAACGTGGAGTAATATACAGCAAATATCTTAAATTAAAACAAATGTCGCCAACTGACAATGAATATTTTAAATTGAATCAATGGATCGAATATGCACTAGAAATTCCGTTTAATGATATTAAACAAAATGAAAAACATATAAACGGAATCAATCAATATTTAGCTGATGTTCAAAAAATGTTGGATGATAAAATATATGGTATGTTAGAAGTAAAAGAAGAGATATTATTTATATTAAATAATAGAATTCAAAATAATAATTCATCTGAATCAAATTTAGCTCTGGTAGGTAGTGCTGGTACCGGTAAAACAATGATTATCAGATCATTAGCTGAAATATTAGATTTACCATTTGAACAGATATCATTGGGTGGTTTAAATGATAGTTCGTATTTGGACGGACATTCTTATACCTATGAAGGAGCTAGACCTGGGAAAATAGTGGATGCATTAAGGAGAATGAAATATAAGACGGGGATAATATATTTTGACGAGATAGATAAAATTGCGAGAACTAAGGGTGGTTTAGAGGTGAGCAATTTACTACTTCATATTATAGATTTTACACAAAATAAAAACTTTTGTGATAAATATTTTCCAGAACTAGATATAGATTTATCTCAAATTTGGTTCATCTTTTCATTAAATAATCCTGAACAAGTTGATCCTATATTATTGAACAGGATGAATTTAATAAAAGTGCCATCCTATGAAATGAATGATAAGATAAAAATTGTTCAAGATTATTTATTACCAATAACTCTTAAAAACTACGGAATGAATGAAGAAGATATTAAATTAGATCAATCTAATATAAAACATATAATATTAAAATCAAAGAATGATGATGGAATAAGAGAATTAAAAAGGAATATAGAAAAAATAGTTAAAAAAGTAAATATAATGAAAAGTACTGTTTTACCGGATGGTTCTTTTGGAGAATTGAGATTAAGTTTTAATATAAAATTCAAAATACCGTTAACTCTAAATAAAGATGATATAGATAAACTATTGAAATGAACATAATTTTATCTAATTTTATTTTATATTATGCAGGTGCCAATAAATTATGAATATAATGATAAAACTTTTTGTAATAAAAATTTGGAATTTTATAAATTAGGTGTTGAAATTTTCAATACATTTGTTAAAAAATATGAAGCAAACAATGAATTTTATAAATTGCGTAAAAATATTCAGTTTTTTTATGATAATAAAAAATTAACTAAAAGTAAATATGTTGAAGCAATGTATTTAATGAATGAGTTTGAAAAAGTTTATAAAAAATTTGTAATAGATATTAGAAATTCATGTCAATTCGTTGAAAAAGCATCATCTTCCACAAATGCAAGAAAAATTATTACTGGTAAGGATTGGGGCGAAGCGATAATTGAGTTAATAGATTTTTTCAATAAGATGACAGCTCAAATGGATTCATATATTAAAGAAAATTCAAATCCTGTAAAAATAAATGATCAATGTAATAAAACAAAATTAGAATATTGTGAAAATCAGACCGTTTGTAAGATAAGAAAAAATCTTCTTAAAAAATATCAGTGTGTTTATGATTTAAAGTAAAACACATGATAGATAAGTTTGTCTTGTTTGTTTAGGTGGTTCAACAAATTTGGTTTCAGAAGAAGAGCTATTTTTATATGCCCGAGGTTTCTCAAAAGATGATTCAGTAGGTATTTCTACAACAGTATCAGGTGAAGTTGAAGTATTTGTGGTTTCCATTATAATTATCTATATAAATTATTTACTAATAAATTATTATTTCAATATTTTTTAATAAATAAAATATGACTATTTTATAGAGATGTATAATAATAGAAAAACCCCTATATATTATGGTAAACAAAATGCCGATTTCATTGACGGTGTATTCGACCCCCAATATATCTATATTGTTCCTCAACCTGTGAAAGATGCTTGGCATGATTATACCTTGTATACCATGAGACAGAAATTTGTATCATCCCGGATTGCATTAACGTATGGCCATAGTACATTTTTGGTGAGAGATATATATGTTGAAGAATATAATTTCTATAAAATGACTCTTCAATTAATAACTAAATCATTTGTTCCAACTATAGAACTAACCGCAATTCGTCATCCAGATGTGGCACGTGAATTATCTAAACAGTATGAAAAAATGAAGAATATCCTCGAGAAAAAGATGAATGATGTACTAATTAAATTAATGGATTTATTTAAAAACTAAAAATTTAATCCATATTTTTGAGTTAAGAAAAATATGATCAATATCAATATAAATATAATTACAATAAGAACAAAAACTAATTGACAGTCCAAACAATTTACCTGATTATCGCATTTACATTGATCCATTATATATATCTTTTAAGAAAAATTAACCGATAAAATTAAAATAATAAAATAATTAATAGATATTATTTTATTATATAAAGTGTTTCATTAACTATCTAGAAAGTGTAAGTATATATGCTCGATGTTGATTGCCATTGTACTGTTCCAGTTCCAGTTCCTGTAGTAACTTGTAATAATAGTGAATTTGCTGTTCCTGTATTAAAAGAAGCAGACCATCCTTGTGAATTAGGGGTTGAATCCAAAAATACTGTTTGTACGACTGTTCCCACTCCACTTATCACACCTGAACTATTTGTTTTAAATAAAGCTTCCAAAGTAAAAGATGCAGTATCTCCAGATGTATCACTAGCAACGATTATTGTTTTGATTCCTAATAAAGATATATTGGGAATAGTAAAAGCGTTTATAGTAGTGACAGTGGTACTAGAAGTTTGAACTGAATTTTGAATTACTTTTGTAACAATAGTTGATGCCGATGCTGCAGTAGAGTAAGATAATACCGCTGTACCGGTTGATGTTTGTGATGATTGTGAAATAGTTACAGAGTTTGCACCTGATAAGTTATTGCTACCGTCAATTGTAACTGAGGTATTACTCAATGCACTTCCATTAGTACCATTCCAAGTAGGAATTGCTGTATTAGTAGAAGTTGTAGGACCCAAAACGTGATAATAATAAGACAGCCCTGCACCAGTATTACTACCAACAGCGTTTTGCCAAAGACCGGTTGAACTGTTTGCTCGTAATATAGAAACATTTACTTTAGTTACACTAACCGTCGCTGTAGTTGTTTCAGTAGTGAAATTAGTTGCAGTGAATGCTTCTACGTTTGCAGTACCACCGACACCTTTAATAGTTAAAGTATATGGTGTGGAAGTGACATATGAAGCTACTTCATATAATGCATCATTAAATTCTGAACCATGAATTTGGATAATATCTCCAGCTGCAAAAGTGGCGCCGCCAGTAGTATGAACTGATGGAGCATTAGTTCCAGAAACACCAACAGTAAAAGCAGTAGAACTAGCTATAGTTGTAGCATTGGTAGTTGCTTGATAATTGACTGCAAGACCAGATGGACTTCCACTAGTGCCTGTATAACCATCATTTAAGAATAAGAAGGCATCGGAGAAACTGGTATTTACAGTATTAATTGATGTAGTTGTACCATTAACATTTAAATTACCATTAATTAAAACATTGGTACCAAAAGTTGCTAAACTCGAAGATTGACTGAAATAAGTAGATGTACCTCCATTATTTTGCAGTGTGAATAATGTACCGATCGTCGTAGAAGCATCTCTAATAGTTAGTGCTCCAACACCACTCGTCAATACTATTTCTGGAACTGTACTATTATTATATGCAGATTGTAAATTAGTAGTAGTTTGAAGATCAACCGATCCGAAATTTATGTGATTCGTAGAAGTATTGACCCATAAAGTATCTGATCCTCCTGGATTACTTGATTGAGTCGTAAAAGTTAATCCAGTAGGTGACGATATTAAACCAGATACACCTAATGTAGTAATTCCACTAACTGCATTAGTACCAACATTCAATGGACTGCTTAAGACGACTGATTGTCCAGAACCAGCTGCTAAAGTTAGAGCGGTAGATGCTGTAGCTGTAATTGTATTTGCGCCTGTAATATTAGTATTATTTAGATTTAATCCACCGGTACCGGAAGTGATTGAAACTGTATTAGATCCACTTGGAGTTAAAATTACACCACCACTTTGAGCACTCAGAGTTAAACTACTAGTGGATGTATGAATTGGGGAAGTGACTGAAGTAGCAAATACCGCAGTAGTACCTGAAGTAACAGCCGCTCCATTAAGATTTAATCCTCCTGCTCCGATAATAACATTACTGCTACTTCCGGGGGTGATTGTTATATTACCAGAGGTATTGGTAAGTAATGGAGTTGTTACTGAAGTAGTGAATGCGGCAGTGGTACCATTAGTTAATGGATATGAGCCTAAATTTAAACCATTAGCTCCAATGGTGACAGTATTAGCACCACCAGGAGTTAAAGTAATAGCTCCACTAGTTGCAGTAACACCTATGGAAGTAGATGTAACCAATGGAGTAGTAACAGATGTAGCAAAGTTAGCAGTGGTACCATTAATAAGGGAATAAGTACTTTGGAAATCCAAATTGCTGGCTAATTGTACACTATTACCATTGCCACTTAAAACTAAAGTACTGCCAACAGGTGATAAAACTTTTGAAGTCTGAAAATAGCTAATGCTCATATTATTATAAAGTAGGGATAGAATAAAAAATAATTGAAAAAATAAATAACTTAAAAATGTTATTATAGCCATACTGTATACCTATAATAACATTTTGAAGTCTGAAAATAGCTAATGCTCATATTATTATAAAGTAGGGATAGAATAAAAATAATTGAAAAAATAAATAACTTAAAAATGTTATTATAGGTATACAGTATGGCTAAACCCAATATATTAAATATATCATTAACCAATGGGAATTGTTACTCCATTAGCGTTGAAGCTGCAAAATATTCCGGTTTTATAAATAGATATATAAAAGAGCATCCATTATCAAATGATATCAATTTGAATTTATCCTTCATCAATCAACAAGTGATGAAAATAATTATTAATAATTTACATAGTTGTGTTAGGAAAAAAATTAATTCCAGTGATA
>Ga0116231_10013226_pt1 | contig 11695 bp, 13 predicted proteins | sample S1TSphgellanicum_2_FD_89695 | JGI IMG/M metagenome (GOLD analysis project Ga0116231, IMG submission 89695) | Host-associated microbial communities from peat moss isolated from Minnesota, USA - S1T2_Fd - Sphagnum magellanicum MG | ecosystem: Host-associated > Plants > Peat moss > Unclassified...
AGGACAACTACACTCCGAGGTACCCCCTTCTTTCTTCACCTCCCTGGGCATCTCAATTCCACCAAATCGCGAACCCCTCAGGGCTAGAGTGTGGCCAGTTTTGGTCAGGGAGAAGAACTCCCGAAAGGAGACACTTGTGCACTCCAAGAACCAAGCCCGGCCGAGCCTCCCGTTCAACATTAGAATCACGGGCCCAGCTGAAGTCGAATGGTCACATAATTCTGCCTGGGCGGACCTTATACAACGTCTAGAAGTTGAACTAGAAGAGAAAGTCTTAAGATACAAGTTAACACTCAAAGACCGGCCCTAGTTGGAATGGAGCTGGCAAGAGGTGACGAACAGGGGGGAGTGGAATGCACTATCCTGGTTCACATAGACACGGGAGCAAGCGCCCTGAGCATTTAGAACAAGCGACACTTGCATTAAAAAGTGTTGTATCTCATACTTGGTATGAACAACGAAGTCGAATTTGTAGCCCTGGCACACCGCTTGCTGATGAAGGCCGAAGTGAAAAACTCTACCTGCTAAAAAAACAAAAACCGCTCAGCGAGCATCCAAGCTTCCCCTCAGGCGGCACGAAAGAAAGGTTTCACCAAACTTGACATCTCGGCGCTGGTGGGCACACGGACCGACAGCACCACTCCCACCCACACCGAGCGAGAAACGAATGACAATGACCAAGAGCTCTCGTCAAACGACATCACCAGGACCTCAGGATCGATCGGTCCCCCCAGCCGCCCAGAACCGTCTTACCTATGATTGAAAAACCACTAACCATGGCCTCTCTCAACGTCAGGGGCTTGAGGGGCGATACGCCCAAGCCGAAAAAAATAAAAGCTTGGCTGGCCTCACTCTCCACCCCTCTTCAAATCCTCCTCATTCAAAATCATCATCTAGGGAAGGAAGGAATTCAGAATTCCGCCAAAGGAATCGAGTATTGGAAAGGGAGCTCCTTCTAGAATGAAGGAATTCCAATGGGTCGCTCACAAAGGATTAGTGCTGGCACAGCAATCCTGGTCAACAAGGCGATCGCCCCCCTCATCAAAGAACACGGAATCCTGATGGAAGGACGAACGCAATTCATCACGCTCCAATCTCCCGATAACGGGTCCCTAACCATCGTCAACGTTTGCACCCCGTGCTCTTCCAATGACAGAGCCCCACTCTGGCGTAAGCTAACACAAGCCGAATTCACCTCCGATCACATCATCGTGGGAGGCGACTTCAACCACCTCGAAGAAACTAACCGTAGAGGTACCTCCGGCGAAAGACAAATGCACAGGAAAGAGGTAGCCTCTTGGCACCACATGACACTTCACTACGGACTGGTTGACGCTTGGTGACTCGACAGTTTCCGAAAGATGTCAAGAAAAGAATACACTTTTGACAACGGGAGATCAGGCACGTGCCGGCCGTGTCACGAATTGACAAATTCATGATATCACAAGACATAGATGAAAGGGGAGGCAAAATTGAGATCGCGACGTCCATAAGGAAACTATCAAACCATTCGCCTCTAATCATTACGGTGTGGGGACAACACCCACCCCCCGGCAACCCCCCGCAATTCTTCGACACCTCCTTGTTAAATGAGGAAAAGAGTAAGCAAGAGATGCTGAAGGCATGGGTCAAGGATCAATCACACCCGTCAAACGACCAAAACTGGTTGGTATGGCTTGAGGCGACAATTGGGAGAGTCATGCACAACAACATGCGTTTCGCAATAGAAAAAAAGCGCACTCAAGGAGCGTGCGTTAGGACACATGCCAAAAAAATACAGCTGGCGGAAATCCAGCTACAAAGAGACCCGTTTAACGTGGAGGTGAGAGACATCCTCTCCGACACTTAGGGCAAGCTCGCGGAAGTCTTCCAGGATTCCGTGGCGCGCAATTGACATTTCTCCTCAACCAAGTGGCTCAGGTATGGTGACACCTATTCCAAAGCCTTCTTTGACTTTCATCATATTGGAAAATAGAAGGCTCTACCAAGAGAACTAGAAATCGAGTCTAGGACTGTCACGGGCCAACGCGACTTCACCCACTACATCACCGACTACTACACACGCCTGTACACCACGGATGTTCGCGCTCCCGGCACCACAAAAGCCCAAGAACAATGCTGGCTAAGTGTCCCAACCAAGGTCACGGGAGACACAAACTCGAATCTCACCAAAAACTTCATGTTAACAGAGGTTCATGATGCCATCTGCACCCTTCCTAAAGGAAAGGCGCCCAGACACGATGGCGTCCCCATGGAATTCTTCCACGAATGTGCACAAGAAGTCACGCCGGATCTTTTCAATGCCATCACGGCTATGTTCAAAATGGGAGAAACCTTGGCCTTCATCAACAAAAGCCTGATCACGTTCATTCCCAAATCTAGCAATCACGCAATGCTAAGCAACTGGAGGCCAATCACCCTCCTCGGTAGCACTTACAAAATCTTGGCGAAAATGCTCGCCGGAAGAGTCCAAGCTGTCCTCCCACAAATAGTTAGACCCAATTAGACGGGTTTTGTGGAAGGTAGGTCTATCCTTGACAACGTTTTCATGGCTCAAGAAGCCCTAAAATGGGCTAAAGAGAGCGATCAGGACCTTGTCTTACTCCTGCTAGATTTTGAGAAGGCTTTCGATAAAATCGAATGGGAATTCCTCTTCAAGGCGTTGGTGAAGCTCGGTTTCAATGACACCTGGGTGCGCTGGGTGAGATCGCTCTACAAAGTGGCCTCATTAGCCATCAAAGTGAACGGCACCGCTGGACCTGACTTCCAACTGGTTCGTTCCGTGAGATAGGGCTGCCCCTTGGCGCCCTACCTATTCATACTCGCAATCGATGTCTTGGGGCACATGATGGCGCACCCTAGGTACGCCGTGGAGGGTTTATCCTTGCCCAGAGGAGGCCTTATAAGAGATCAAACGTTCGCGGACAATACAACCTTATACCTTAGAGGGTCCCCCCACAACATGGAAAAGGCTCAAAACGTCTTCAAGTTATTTTGCCAAGCCTCCAGAGCCAAAATCAATTGGCACAACTTCGCCGCCATCTGGGCTAGCAAAAAAGAAAGGACTTGGACTTGGGGTGGGGAGGTTGGTCTAAGATGGATATCGGAAGGAGAGGGTACCCGATACTTGGGTATCCAAGTAGGCTTCCACCTACCTTCCGAAACAAACTTCGATAAAATGATGCTTGCCTTCAAAAGCAAATTCATCAACTGGAGTCACAATAACCTCTCATTGGCTGGTAGGATTCTGGTTGCAAACCAGGTCCTACCCGCCTCAATGTGGTATCTAGCAGCATGTTGGAATCCCAACCTGCGAATGTGCGCCTAGGTGAGGGGGGTAATCAGGAACACCATTTGGAGTGGCAAGGATGTGCCCGCGTGCACCAAGGTCAAATGGGACACGTTAGTGCTCCTGACCCCCCAAGGGGGACTGGGCATCATAGACCCAAAGACCCAATCCGAGGCCATGCTGGCCAAACTACTAGTCAGAGGCCTCGCCCCGAGTGGGGAGCCCTGGAAGGAGTTGGTCAGGCACAAGGCCGACCAGATCACACTCCTTGTCCATGGAAAAGGCCCCAACACCCCCGACATCATTTGGCTTTTCATCGCTCCCAAGCTCAAAAGGATCCATTGCTCAATGTGGAGAAGTATAGTCGAAGCTTGGTTAAACGTGAGGCCAGGTCTCTCCAAAGCGGATCCAACCAACACGGCTGAAACTCTTAGGCAGCCTCTCTTTGGCAACCCGTTAATCCTCAACACAAGTGGTGCCCCACTTGGAATAGGCGACCTGAGAGAAGGTAGCGCATTTGCTTGCTATGGATGCTCACGGATCAAGGATCTGTGGAACCCCGTGGAAAAAGAATGGAAAAGTTTCTCCGAACTGGGCATGAGCTACCATGCATCAAATAAATGATGCAAGGATGCCATCACCGCCAGCATCCCATGGCGCCCAGATGAATGCATCAGCCACCCTCAACCAGGTGAATGGATTGGCAATCTAACTCCAAACTCGAACACCCCACTCGATTGGGTCTACTTTATGCTCCAATCCGCCCAAGGCAAAACCAAAGTGATAGAATACAAGAGAATCGCGCCCAACGGCCGCATCCAAGCCACGACCCACCAGGTCATCTCTATTTCCATGGAAAACTACTGCCCGATAAGAGTTCTCTCACCGAAAAGATTCGGGACAATTCTTAAAGTAGCTAGGGACCCGTCGACACCAGGTAAGAAACCCCCTCTTTATTGGATCTTTGAAACAGGGTTTTTCCAAGACCTCCCATGGGACCTAGGGGAGTGGCATTGGCAAGCCTCCCCACCACTTGGGGACGCCCCCTTATTTGGTTACACCGCCAAAAGGGGTTACAAGAACGCCCGAAAAACGGCACACACCTCCAACATGCTCGCCTTCATCTAAGGACTCAACCTCCAGAACTCCACAGCCTCCTAGGTGATTGCCAAAATCTCGCACAACGCTCATCCAAGGAAGGTAGGAACGTTCATCTGGCTGACCCTCAACCAGGGCCTTCTGGTAGGCACCTGGCTTCAACTCATGGGTATCTCCCCACAATGCAAAGTTTGCGACTTAGGACACGTAGAATCGCCCAAGCACTGCTTGCTAGAGTGCCACATGGTGCAGCATGCTTGGGAAGCCTACAAGAAAATTTGGAACGAATGGAAGGCGCCTGGTGACATCACCATCTCTTAGCCGTTTGTGCTTCTTGGGGAGGCAACCACTGAATGCGAGGATGACCCGCCCGGGCTCCTCACGTACCACACCGACGGCTTCACCTACCTTAGACAGCCCTTGGACATTCTATGTAGTTTTTTACTCTACTACCTTTGGTTCGAGAGGTGCTGAAGGCACTTCGATGACCACTACTCTCTCAAACAAGTTCTCCTACAGGCCTGGGTGGCCACGGTTGAAGTTGGTATGGCCACATGGAAGGCCATTAGATCTCACCACCCCACCAAAGACCATGACATTCATTCTAGCATTGAGTTAGCCTTTAAAAAGGAATGGCTGTGATGCACTCCCAAGTCCCAAGTTAACCCCAAGTTGGGATTAAGTCACTCAAATTGCGAAATTTCTGGGACTCGGGGCATGCTCCCAGCTTCCAGCACTAAAGGGGGTGAGAGGGGCGTGCTGAAAGCTCCGAGATAGACTAGGAAGAAGGACAAGCTTACTCAATTATACGGTCATGTATCCAAATCCAACCAACAAGTTGGTTAAAACTCATTCTGCACCCTTTCGGTGTTGGGACAAGCCACGGGCTACCTTGGACTCACTTGACTCACCACGACCTGAACTCGGGGGAAGCCACCACCTTCCCCCATATAGTATTTTCTGCAGTTCTCTGCCGCACTTGCATCCAAATGGCTCTTTTTCCCACGACTCCCAAAGTGGAGTCGCGAAACTGTCCCGGTTTGGACTCCCGAGACTTTGGACGCTCATAGCTTCTCGCCCCAAATTTAGATCGGGACAAGGTCTAAACCAAAGTTGTAGCTCTCCTCAATAGCTTTCCAACGGTGTGTCGCACTTCCCCTGCACGCACCAGAATCAGGTCGATTCCCGACTTTTAATGGTTGGGAGTCAAATTGCCAATTTGTCTCCCGGCCCTTCTTTCAACCATAACTTGTGTTGCAGATGTCCAAATGGCTCATGCAAGGCCATTATGGACATCTACACTTCAAGACCTTTCCAATGGTATAAAGAACGCCTCAATGCAAGTGTTTTGACCCCTGTAATCGCGCTCTGAGTTTTCGGGACTCCCGGAGGACTCCCAAATCCCATTTTTGGGAGGGTGAGTGGCGACCTCACAACTCCCTCAAAGTGGGGTTGCGACAGTATGGCCACTTTAGTGTCAACTATGGTGGTTGCTTGTGAAGTATCTAAACTATCATCATGTTTATTATTGTTTTCTTCCATGACATGTAATGAATGTGGTTGGGGAACATGAATGAAATGTTTAGGAGTGTTGTAAATAGGGATATATAGATAGTAAGAAATGTGCACATGTGAAAACATTGGAGCTAAAAGGGAGGGAAAACATCAAGAATGAGTGATCTTTAAAAGAATTTAGTTTTGAAAAAAAGACAATAGAAGCAAAGTAGCATATGTATAATGTAAAATAAGTTGGATAATGATGACATCTTAAGAGTCTCCAAGACTTGTGGTTGGGTGTAAAATCCATGTGCTTGAACATGATGTACAAGTTTTGGAGTTTTAAATTATAAGTGATGTATGATTTGGAATTTTAGGTATGGTTCATTGTGTGGCTTGGGTTATGGCAATTTTCCTTATTGTTTTGAAATTATTGTTGAAGAAGTGTGCAAATGGTCAAAAACAATGATTGAAAATTAAGAGGAAGGCAATTTAGGTCTATTATAAAAGAGGTTAAGGAAACAATGAATTCCAAGCTTTTTGGAATTGTAAAACTTTGTAAAGAGGGATGGTTATAAACCATTTATGTGGCTTTAAAAAAAAAGTCATTAAGTAGTAAGAAGCCCCAAAAGTGGCTTGTAAATGACTTTTTAAATTGACAATGACACTTTTTTTGACTATTTTAGTCAACAAAGACAAGTTGAAAAAGACATGTTTTTCTACTAGTGTTGTAACCACCTTTTGAATGTTAATTTCCAAAAATATCGAACCTAGTAGATAGGGGCTGTACTTTGATGGTTTTATTTATTTATATCAACATCAAGGGTGTAGGTGCCAAATGACATAAGGGTGTTATAATGCTTCTATTTGCGAGCATTGGTGGCCATGTTGTGGGGTGGTGCCTTGACTTTCTTTAGTTTGATGGTTGACACATGGGGTGTTTATAGTTTATACCACAATGTCTTTCCCTCTAGGTGTTCACTCTTTGTTTTGGCAGTTAGTTGGGGTGCTTTTGTTAGGACCAATGCTTCCATTATTTGCCATTTTTTTCACTTTTCAAACTATGTTTACTCACTTGACATTTCACCAAATGCTCGTGAAGTCAATGAATCCTAAACTAGCTTCTTTCAAAAGTTTACCAAAAATCATATGGTACATTGTTATTTTATTATATGGTTCAATTAACAATTCACCACTTTTGGAATTTATGAGAATAATTGTTGGAATTAAAGTCATGTTAGAATTAAATATGTCAATGGGATCACCAAATAGACACAATGTCTAAAATTACAAAACATTTTGAGAGGAAGCTATAATTAATGCTTTGACCATAGGCCATAAGGTACATGAAACTCAAGTTTAATATTTTCAAATGAAATATGGAAAAAGGCTTTATTGAAAAGAGATATCCTTCCAAATTAGTTTTTGAAGTTAAAAGTGGTGTATCCACTACCATAATTTCTATCCAAGCAATAAGGTATATTATAATTGTTGTGTATAGGGTTGTAGAAGGTATTAGGTTTGCCTTCAACATGTTAATCATTGTTCATTTTCTTGTCCACCTTTTTAAGAGGTCATAGTCACCATTTGCTTGTTATATATTTGAACCTTGAACAACAAAAAGAAATTTCATGTTCATGTCAATCTACTAAATTGTTAAATGATGATTTCAATACACATGTGAAGATGGTAGTGGGAGGTGTTATTATGATGGGGAGTGTTGTGGTGGCCTTCATGATTTTAGTATAGTGGCAATTGATGAAAAAAAACTGGTTGAATGCAATGGGATTCATTATTTTTTTGCTCAATTTTATCTTCCAAATGATTTATCAAATTCTAAAGTTGTATTTTGATTGGAAACCAAGCTCTATGCAATGGGGATGTTGCATGATATCAAGTTTGGGTGGCATGGTTGTAGGGTCAAAACACATTAATAGGAGCCAACAAGGTTATTTTACAAAAGGATTGTGAATATTTTATTAATCATTTTCATTTTTCATATGATGAAGTTTTTAAATGAAATCTTTTGCAACTTGTTATTAAAAATACATATTGTTGTCTCAATATATCACATGTTTATGTTAGTAGTTGTTGAATAAATATAAGATTTTCAAAATCTATAAATTTTGTTAGATTTTGTGTTTCATTTTGAAAAATTATCATAATTCCAATAAAGTTTTAGTTTCTTGTATCATAAACTACAACTTTGTTTTATATGTCATGTACATTACACCCCATTTATATGTGATGAAATACTTTTGAAAATTTGAGATTTTGACATATTTTGATTATTTAAGAATTTCAAATTCCATAACTTTTAAATTGTGAGCATTTTTTGAATGTGGGTAGTAGGTTACTATCATTTAATTTTTTAAGAAAAAAATTATTAAAAGAATCCTTTACCCTAGTCCTTTGCAAAATTGATTGGTTTTGACACAATTGTTGTTGAAGTTCAAGGGTCTTTTATTAAAACCAAAACCCAAAATTGAATTTAATGAATTTTAAATTTGAAAAATGCAACATTTGTATCAATCATTTAATACAACTTGGAATGATTAACATAATTTTAAATGTCAAAACAAAACATCTCTACTATAGTTTGAAATTTTCAAAGACTTTTGACATTGTTTTTAATTTCTATTAATGCATTTTGACCTTATTAATGCATTGGCAACATAATAATTTTGACACTCACATAAACCCTTTTACTAGTACACAATTGACCTTTCTTAGGTTAACACAATTTCTCATTTTTATTTCATTCACATTGAACTTCATAATACATTACACATATGTCAATTTTAAACATGGGATGCTATCTTTCCATGTTGTGTGAACCATGGGCATATGAAATATTTTCATCTTGCAAAAAAAAGGAATGGGGACATTAGGTAATTTTTATTGCCCTTTTTGAATGGGTTGTTTTGGTCTAGAATGACACAATTATTAATATTTGACCTTTTTCTTCTTCTTGTTGCCCATTATGTGTTGTTGAAAAACAATTTTATGTGTAGTGATGTTGTGGGCCTTGATAATTGGTTCTATATATTTTTTCTTGTGATCACATCCCTTTTTTTATATTGTTTTTCTAAATTAGTTTGCTACATACAAATCTTTAGGTTTATTGAAAGTTTTGTGAATATTGTGCTATTCTAAACTAGAGGCTGATGCAGCTACATAGGACATCTTTCCATTAGGTTGTGATAAAAAAATTTGAGATCACAAACAAGTTTCCATTATGTTTTTCTTGTTAATTGTGCTCATAGTGATTTCATAGCTCAAGGAATCAAGCATTGGCCAACTATAGAAGCTATGAATGAAACAATGATTCACCATAAAATGAGATTTGCCTTCTTTGTCATGAGAACAATGTTTTTAGAGTTTCTAACATGATTAATTACATATTTTCAATGCATTTGTACCCTACAATGGAAAGTGATTGTCTTTGTGGCAAGACATAAGACCCTATGTCAATGGCTTTTCATTAGGATGTTGTCATCAAAGCACATTGTTCGTAACTATGATCACAACAATCTAATGGAAAAGAGACCTTTAGATGCAATGCCACAACATGTTGACCAAACAAGTTGTAGTGTAATTATGTGCTTATGTGATTGAACTTCATAGTTGCATAATAATTATGCAAAGACAAGTTGTGCCATATTGTATGAAACCTCCCATTGCTGAGGTCAAAATTAGTGTTGTGTAGTTCTTTCTTTGAAGAGAATCTTCAATCATGATTTAAATTTAAGATTTTTTTGGAGGTTCTTTGGGTGTAGGTTTGATTCCGATTCTTTCAATTTCTAAAGCTTTTGGTTTTCAGTTTTGATGCATTTTTTCAAATTCAAAAACCTTTGACCCTATTTCAAAAAATTGGTTCACGTTTCATGTACACATTACACACTCCCCAACATTAGAAATTGTAGTTAAATACAAACTTTTACATCAAATTAAAAAAGAGATCTATATAGATATGAAGTTTGATAACTATTTAAAATTAGTACTGAAATATAAAGTTCAACCTACTTGTGAACTTTACAAAAAATTCAACTTGCCTACCTGTAGAACTTTAACTTGTAGACTCTAGAATTTGATGGTCTTGCAAGGAGCATATGAACTACATACCATATGCAACTTGTTCCTCAAGCTCTGTAGTCAGGTAGATCAAGGAGAAAGGCTCAAGGCATGAGTTGGGTAGTAGTCCATTTAAATGTCACAACTCCAGCAGGTGATACGAAGAATCATTGTGTTGCCGCATGTGGGGATCTCGCCATACACTGATATGAAATTCTGATTTAGATGCTTATTTGGAACTATTCATTGTAATTTTTGGTTGGTAAAGAGTTCAGCAATTTTTATGTCACTTTGTACATTGGACCACACCAGTTGTGTCATCTCCAAAGTAGTGTGGAGAATTGCTCATCAACATATAAGGACAAGGTCCATGAATGTAAAGAACTCACTACAATTTTTTCAAAATAATTTTTGGAATATGTGCACTAAACCATGGTCATAAAAATCCTATCACTTTAGAACAATTCATGGTGGTGTTATGAGATTCATAACTACAATTGAATCTCCAAGTAAAGAGTTTGGAAGTTATTGACTGGAATTCTCCTCCAACCCACACTGTATTCATTAGGCCTATTGAGAGTCTCTTCACATGTTCCTGGGGTGAATTGAAAATGGCCAACTATCCAACAATTTCCAAAGACTGCTGTTCTTGTGGAGGTTGAGTAGTGAGGATGACAGAAATGAAACAATTCAGGACTCAATAGTAGATGTGCAAACCTGCTCTCTTTCTTTCCTCCAAAGAGGAACCCCACATTCTATTGAAGTACTCAATTCGGATCATTTGTTTTCACTGTTTGCAATAAGAGTGATGGGCAAGGAAAAATTCTAAAGATTGAAATGTATTCATGTGAGGCACATTCTGGCAGATTGCTTCCACGAAAATCCCACTTGTTTGCCATTTCCTACCTTGGCCCCACCCCTTACTTGATTCCTATGCACCAAAAACAATCTTTAGGTGAACAGGAACCATAAACATAACAACCCATTGAGATCTGCCACATCAAACACCAGAGATTTGCTGCTGACTTGGTTATCAAAAATTCATATTTGCTTCCAGCCCAAGGTTGCCAATAAAGGGATTTGATTTCTTAAGCAGTGAACACCAAGCCCTGCCATTAGTCTGCAGACCTCCTCACACCTTTTAAGCCTAAGACATGTTTGTTGCTATTCTCATCATCACTATCTGAGGAAGAACTGTACTCATCACTATGCAGCCCATCAGGCTCATCAGAGCAAGAGATATCACTCTCTGAATCGGAGTCAGTCTCCTCTCTCCAGTCCTTGAAGTCCAATTCATTGGCACCTACAACATCTGGGGAGTCACTCTCCTTGTCAGCTTCTCTTTCTTGAAGGACAGGAAACTGTTGAGGATCAGTAACTGGAGCACTCTGAATTTCAGCATCTCTTTCTGCTCTAGTTGCTGCCTCCTCAGCCATGCGAGTCTGCAACTCTCTAAGGTCCTTCTCCCATTTGCTGATGTTATCATTCAGGGAGGCAATGGCTTGCTCATGCTTTGACTTCAACAAAGCCTGTGAGGACATCAGCAACGGACATGATTTTCAGAGCTCACCAGCATAAACATCTAACTTGCACCATCACTCAAAACAAAATCAATAGAAAAGTTTGATTTTACCTTACGCTTGTTGAAATGGTCAAAAACAGCTGGGATGAGACTGCTAGGACGCTTGTAGTTTCGGCCTCTCCACATGACTATAGTTTTGTTTGCTTCATGGATAT
>Ga0116231_10013227_pt1 | contig 11694 bp, 14 predicted proteins | sample S1TSphgellanicum_2_FD_89695 | JGI IMG/M metagenome (GOLD analysis project Ga0116231, IMG submission 89695) | Host-associated microbial communities from peat moss isolated from Minnesota, USA - S1T2_Fd - Sphagnum magellanicum MG | ecosystem: Host-associated > Plants > Peat moss > Unclassified...
CCAGATATTCTCATTCCTGTTGCCTCAGGATTCTGCATCCTGTAAGACTGGAGCCGTGTGTAGAACATTTATAATCACTTCAGGCTAGATCTACTGATGGGTATGTTTTGTGTAGGGCTTCCATTTTAGAAAATTTGCAATGCTGGTCAATATAATAAGAAGATTCAGTATCCTAAGAAAATACCCCAATTCTTCAACACAAAAGACCCCACAGTAATTTCAACTCTCTGTATGAAGCTCATCAGACCTCTCACAGTTAGTTTCATTCAGAGTTTTGTGAGTCGTGAGCTAGCATCCCCAGGTATATCACTTACTAGTACAGATGCATGGTCATTGTCATGCATCACTCCTGCATTTAGACAGAAGGTCCAAATCTTTGCAAGAGGCTCTTGACTATGTGGCTATTACCATGTTCATTGAATAGTGAACACCAACTTTCAATTGATATTATTCGATGCTCAATGATCCCCCAATTGGGTGGTTGGAAAACTGAAGAACTCTGCATTGTACTCTTGGACAATTGTCATAGTTTAGACTAGTCACTGTTGTGTAGTAGTTATCATTGTATATTTTTTAATGTTGTGTGCTGTAAGTTGAAGCTTGGGTTTCTCCAGAGCTATGGACCATAACTCATGAATGATGAACCTTAAGCCCATCAACAATGTCTTTCCTTCAAATGATTTTTACATGCATCCTATCCATGTTAACACAAACCTCATTATGAATATAAGGTTGATTTAGCAAATTTGGGCTTTGTGCTGCTATGCAAGGTTAGGAAGTTTTATGATAGAAATCAAGCAAAAACTTATGGGATGAATTAAACAATGTTGAGATGTGAATGAATTAATAGCTTTGAAGCTTAAGTTTGAAATTAATTTAATTTATCCAAAACTTAAAGTATGTAAGTATAACCTTTTGTTGTTTTTTCCAATTTCATACACATAACTCTTCTTTTTGACTTGGGGAAAACTAATGTTTTGAGGCTATGATTGGTTAGACAAGGTACAACAATAATGCCAACATTAAACAAAACCTTTAATTCTCAACATGGATTTCCATTTACATGTGCTATGATTTTGACTTGATATATACCAAAGCTTTTACATGGAATTTGAATACATGTATTTTATTTCTCTAATGTTTATTACTTTTGACCCAATCATTAAAAAACATACAAAACACACACCTCATGTACCTCATGTGTTAAATATTGTGATAAAAGTTGAATGAGTAGTTTTTAGTGTTAACAATGTCATGAAATATATGAAAATAAACATAGAATTTGGTTATAAGGAACGATGATCATGTAATTGATTTATGGTTAGTGCCCAAGTGATAATGACAAAGGTTGATTAATGAAGCCAAGGTCGATTGCAATAACTAATGTCTTGTTTGGGTCACCAATTAATATTTATACATTTGTTTAATATTCATAGATCTATGATCAATTGAACACTTGACATAATGTGATTTGACTATGATTGTAATGTTTTTAAATTTTTGTTAACAAGGAAATCAATGTGATAATCTGATTTGATAAAAACAACTAAAGTAAACAACAAAATATCAATAATGTATGATGTCAAAATCAAGATTTCATATTGAATAACCACATTAACGACTAAATGTGAAACATTAGCATTATTCATGATCACATTATATTCAATAGTCCAAATGTGCACATATGTTATTGAGCAACGTCACATAATTCATGTAAGTTGACAATGCACAATTATATTAACTAAACAAACAAAATGTATTGAATGAATAACATGTTAAATTTTTAATGTAAAAACCATGATAGGTGACAATTTACCATAAAATTCTAGGATTTGGAAAGTTTGAACTTAGAAAATATATCTATCAATTCCAAATCATAAATGATGCATAGGATGCAAATTATTTGTTTTCAACTATAAACATAATTTAATATCTAGAGATACAATTTGCATTTTTTTTTCACCAATAGCATATGTATCTCCAAATATAATCACCTCATAAAACTAGGAGTAGAAGGACAGAAAGTCAGCTCACATTGTGATACGTTTGCCGGGAGCTAATGCTATTAAAGTGACTAGTGTTTATTTTGCATATGGTGGGATTTTAAACTTGTTGGAGACCATTGGTGTTGGAAGGAGCTTGGATTGAAAATCAACACTTTATATGCAAATCGAGAAGTCATACAATCTTAAGTAAATTTTTATTCTTTGCACTTTGCATTTGAAATTTTAAATTGAAGAAGAAGAAAGGGCGCGTTAAAGTTTACAAGTATTTATATTAAACCCTCTCAAGTATTGTATTGTAGTTCAACTTGAAAAATCATGTTGAATGACAAGGAGGTTGTCCCAAGTTCCCTTGTGTGTTGATTAGGGATCCTTGAGTGTGTAGTTGTTTTGAATTTTCTAAAAGACATTTTGTTGGTGGTGAGGTCAGGTTAATCACCGGCGGGACCATTCCTCCAAAATGTGATGTCTTGCATGTTGTTTTCTTCATATGATAAAACCATATCCCTTAGTTATGTTGTATGCTGATTAAACCCAAAACAAAACCATTAGTGTTGAAAAGTGATAGGGTACTTAATCTTAGAATAAGGAAAGAACACCTCCAACCAGTTGTAGAAATTGTTTTAGAGGTTGAAGGAAAAGGAAGGTTCAAAGATAATATGTTAGAAGGTTCAATAGCTTTAAGGTTAGGTAGAGATCATCATCCACTAAATACGGAGCTTTTAGGGGTGGCAAATGATGTCCATGTGGCAACAAAAGGGCCTGAAGTCCGTGCCAATCTGCCCAACTTTAATATCCACCATATTGACCCAATGATGCTCCCTAAAGGTCTTCCCATTACAGTTCCTACTGGTTTAAGAAAGGTCATTATCCTTGTAAATCTTCTTAAGTTCACCAGTTCTCCAAATGAAAATCTAGCAACTCATGTGGAAATAATTGTAAAGGTTTTCATAATTAGTTTAGTAACCAACCATGATTATTATCTCATTTGGTCTCCTTCCACCCTGGTTGATTTTGCCTATGTCTGGTATAGATCCCATGCTAAAAGTTCTTTCAACATTTGGGAACAATTCCAAGCTGCATTTTGACACCATTTATAGACTAGTGATTGGCCAACAACAAGCCTTAGTTACATTGACAAACATCAAACAAGGTCCTTCGGAAGACATCACTTCATATGTGTGTTGGTTTAAAGTTGTGTGTACTGGATACGTGGGAAACTTGTTGAATGATGATACCATCCATCATTACTTCATCCAAGGGTTTAATATGATTTCCACCATTCAAGACATCTTAAACATGAGGCCTAGGAACTTGGAAGCAACAATTTTTGTAGCTTTAGAGGTGGAAGTAATTGACAAGGAAAATGATAGGATGCTTCGAAAGGGGGAGGGATCCATTTTTACATTCATACCTTTACACCATCACCCTAATGAATTCCTTCATTATCCTACAATGGATTACCATCATGCAATTGTTCCATAGGTCCCATTAATGCAACTCGCACCCTTGGCCATGTTGTCACCTCTAGAGCCTATCCAAATGGCGGTTCCATCTATGGATCATCAGTGGGAGATTAAAGCTAAGGTAAAATGATCAAATGATAATTTAAGGATGAGATGATGAAGACCATGTGAAGGATTAATGAACAAATGTCATGTTTGGTCAAAAATCAAAACCAAAATGTTGTTCCGATGCACCATGAATTTAGTGCTCATACGTCAGGCTTATGGTGCATCCACTACAAACAACCAAATCACACTGTTCAATTTTGCCCAATCTTATTACAACAACAACCATTTCAATCCATGTCAGTAAACACCTAACCATATAGGCCCCCTCACCAAGTAGGCCAAGCCACCTCAAACCCTCTAGCTGGTCATTGATTCCAAGCACACAATTGTAGTACTTTTGGGAACAAACATCCCTTGGGAAAATGTTGGATAAAAAATCAAGTGGTGTGTTCAAATTGTGGAGGATACCATCCTACATATCGATGCAAGAAGCTTAATAAGGTCATACCATTGAATCCTCCCCTTGGGGATTATAAAAAACAAGTTCAAGACAACATGAAAGGTGTGAAGTTCCCTGAACCTATGCCAACCAATGGTCCACCAAATCTTTTTTATGACCATCAAAACCATAGGCAAACCCACAACCCACTAGCCATTTCAAACAAACGAAGGGGTAATTCACTTACCTTAGCTTTAGGGTCAAGGTCCAAACCTTTTAGTGCAATGTTATCAAGATGTTAGGTTTGCAGAGGTGCAAGCAAATCTCACACCCATGCATGATACAATACTCCTTCATTCTAACCTTGTGCAAGTGGGGGAGTTTGCTAAATGCTTAAATACTTTAGAGCTGCCTACCTTGGTGATTATGCAAGGTATGGCTGTCAAAAGTCCACTAATTGAACACAAAGAGGAGGCCATCTTTATAGATTCATTTGAAGATTCACCAGATTTTTCAGAATTAAATGAAACAACTAAGCAATTGGCAAGAAACATGAAGAACAATGATATGCCATCAACCATGTTTGAGCCTAATGAAGATGATTACCAATTCATACATGTGGATGAATTTTAGGGATTTGGCCATCCTCACCAAGGCAAGGTTAACCCCGTTAAAATCCATAATCCAACAGAGTTTTATAATTTGTGGCAAGACCTATACAAGGCCAAGGTTAACATTTCTTTTGGCCAACTCATTCGAATTACGCCATCTCTTAAGAAGGAAATGAAGGAAGGTGCTATGAATCATAGGAAACCAAAGAATATGTTAATAGCCATAGGGTTACCCCATAAAATAATGACCTTGATCTTAATGAACTAGAAGAAGATGTTTTTGGTTATGGACCAGTTGTGATTAAGGTTGAAAGTATGGACAAGATAATCCTTCATGTCATAATGGATGATGCCAGTAATGTGAACATCATGCCAGAATCAACCATGTTACGTTTAGGATTATCTATCACCGGACCATCACCATGGAAGGTGAAACTAGCAAACCAAAGACCATTAAAACCACAAGGTCAAATTAAGGACCTTAGCATACGTGTTGGGGATGAAGAGTATATAGTCACCTTTTATGTTTTGCGTATGCATGATGAAGATGGTGGTTACCCATTGCTTCTTGGTAGGAAATGGTTGTGGTTAGTAGGGGGAATAGTGAATTGGCATGCCAAAACGCCTTAAATTTCTTTTGGTCCACAAAGTAATCAAACTATTATCCCTATGTTACTTCATGGACCATTTAAACCAAGGACCATCAACATGAAAAACAAGGTGGATCCGACCTTGGGTATTGACGCAAGCTTCATACAAACTAATTCATGCACAAATATTGACCCTATCAAATGCTTAAGTCCAGGCCTATATGGATCCTTTACCCAATGGTTGGTAGAAGACCCCTACAAAGAAGGTGAGGTCACCATCCATTTTATTGGAACAATTGAATTGCTTGATCTAGATGATGATTGCCCAAACTTAACCACCTTGGTGGATGACATCTTTGTGGAAGATGTGTATGGCCTTGAAATAGATGGTACCCAAATAGAAGATTTAAACACCATCATGAGGGAGGAGACTATATTACCATCACCACTACATTTTCAACAAACATCAAATGGTCTTCAAGTATGTCAAGATGTTTCCATCTACCCATCCATCCCAACCATGGCTCTACTGATTTTATACATGTGATAGAAATTGATTGGGTCAAGGTCCCAATCCATCTTGAAAATGAGGAACCTAAATATGTCAAATTTGGTTCTTAGTTAAATGAGGAAGAACTTGGGAAGTATAAAGCCTTCGTCATGGAATATCAAAACATATTTGCTTGGTCTTACAAAGACTTCAAAGGCATTTTGCCAAAAATAGCCCAACACACAATTCCATTGATCCTTGGAACCAAACTAGTTCGAAAAAAAAAAAAAAAAAGGTTGAATCCAAGAATGCAATTTGTGCTTAAAGTAGAACTAGAATGATTATTGCAAGTAGGTTTCATCCAGCCGATAGAGCTCACAGATTGGTTGTCACATATTGTGTTAGTAAAGAAGAAAGGTGGAAAGAAATTGAAAAATATTTTTACCACACATACAAACTTATAAGTCCCAACATTCATCCACCTATATAGGTTCCAAGAAGACAATGTTGGGCAAAACCTATGGGACAAAGTGAAGCGTTATGGGGAACATGTTGAGAAATATGTTCAGAACTTTGAAAATATGTTTGGAACTTGATGGGAACACATTGGGAACAAAAAAATCCAAAAGCTCTAACCCACACATCATTGCCCTCCTCATCGAGAAAAAAATTGGGTCTATTGAATGGATTTTGTAATTCCTCATTCCAGTGGAGCAAAATTTCTATTCCCAATATGTTCATCACATATTTTGGCATAGGTTAATGGCAAGTGCATAAATTGTGGGGACTAAGGGACATAACTTAATGTGAAGACATTCGGAGGACAATATGCTACTTATTCATGCTTTTATTTATTAATAAAAGGTGCACCCACAAAGTGTTCCCCCCTACCCCTCTATAGAAGGAGCCACATTAATTGGTTCATCACCAATGTTTTTAGAACATTGGGCACTCACTCCCCCCACATAAAAGCCTATATATGCTTCCCTCCCCAAAACAAAAGTATAGTCACATTTCATTTTAGTCCAACCTTTTCCCCCCCTTTAGAAATTATGTTCATGGAAGTTGAATACAACCAAACAATATGGGATTAAATTGAGATGATATTGGGAATATGTTGGGAACCTTTTGGGAACACATTGTGAACAAAAATAAATAAAAATCTTTCCCCACTTGCACCCCCAAGTTTGATTTGGGAGGGGGGGGGGGAAGAAGAAAGAGGGTGTCTAACATTCTCCCCTTTAAGTAGACATGCCTTTATTCATGTAAGGGAATATGCTCAAGCAGTACATGCATTAATTTTGAACCCACATGTAGCCTTATATGACGAGACCATAGGAATCCTTTGCCTTCTCCACCCACTTGCTGAGGTTGATTTCCCTCTTTTGTCAATGACTTCCATTTTGAAATGAAGGTTACTTTAGATAGGGAGGGATTTAAAGGCCTTGGTTCATTCACCACGTCTTTTTTCAAAGTGGCCCTTCGAGTATGGTGTATGAGCTTTTATGAGATTGTTTCGTCCCAAATGATTCTGCAAATAGCTTTGACTTCTTTTCCAAGTTATGTGGGCACATTGTTTGAGGTCATGTTCAACCTTTAGTATCACATTTTATTTTTACATCTCGATTCCTAGCATTGGAAAAAAAATATGGCGGCATACATCCCATCACAATCAATGAAGTGACCTATCGTTTAGTAACACGCACATTAGTTATTCAGTTTAGGGATATTCTCATGGAACATTTTAATCCTCATTAGTTTGGTGTAGCAATTTGTGGTGGACGTGAAACAATGGTTCATGGCATTCGAACAATGTTAAATTTGCACCCAAATTGGGTGGTGCTATAGGTGGATGTTCATAATGCCTTCAATTTAGTATCACGGTCAACCATTTTTCAAAACTTATGATCTTTGTTCGGTTCTTTGGATTAGTTTTTCCCATTTGTTTGATGATTCTATGCATGCGCATCCCCTCAATATTTTTCTCAAGCCTCCCAACATGGGGATTTCATAATAATTTCATTAAAATTAGGTACATGATAAGGGGACCCATTGGGAGGAATGTTGTTTGCTTTGGCTCACCTTCACGCTTTTCACCCTATAGCAATAGCTCACCCTACTTGTGTTTTCCCTTCGTTGGTGGATGATATGCATATAATAGGTCTTGCATCAAATGTGGTTCCTATTTTTTATGATTGCAGCATGAGTTTTCAACATTAAGGCTTTTAATGTAACCAATGAAGTTTGTAGTTTGGTTTCCACAAGGGTTGGACCACTTTATATCATTTTCTCCTAGCTTTCTTATTCCTAATTCAGGTTTTTGTATTTTGGACGCACTAGTGGGATCTAAATCATTCATTGAATTGTTTGTGGGTAGGGCTCTTCATGAAGATCTTGGGACGATATTTAGTCTTTTTGTGTTTGCAAATCCTTAGGTGGCTTTTGTGATGTTCTTGTTGTGATATGCTCAATGCCTTGGTTATTTGTTTCATACAATGTTTTCATCTTTAAATATTTTGCAACATTACGTTAAGTTCAATAATTGTACCATACTTTCTTTGGAGAAGTTATTTGGTGCAAGATCTTTTTGTGGTTTTATCAGTCACTTAGTTCATCATTAAGGAAGGATGTTAGTCCATGAACCTGCAAGCATGAACGCATGAACAAGATCGAATATTTTTTAGAATATTATGTCCATGTCGATAGAATATTGAGAGAATATTATGTGACACATAGGACATAATCTTTGTTCACATGGAAGAATATTTTGCCACATGTCCATGGATGAATGATCTTTATGGATGAAAAAAGGATGAAAAAATATGAAATTTATCCTGAATATTGCCAGCAAATGTTATTTTTGTGGAAAATTGAACAAAAGAAACAAGGTCAAAACAATTTATGTTGGTTTCTTTGTAAACAAATCCACAAATGAAATGTTCAAGTCACAATTTAAAGTCATGTTTCATATTTTCTTAATATGAAATATAGTCAAGCTTTGCAACATCTAAACCATACAAAATGTTAAATTAAATCCCACAGACCCACCAAGAGGCATGTGCTAATCCGATCATTAATTATTCACCACCAAGAGGCATGTGCCCATTAAGAACAAAAAGAATATGAAACAACCCATGGCACTTCACATTGCCTACACTAGTTCAAGTTTTTTATATTTTCGTTCATTGTTTCAACCTCTTGTGTTTAACACCATTCTTGTTACTAGCATAATCAAATTGCATTTTTTCCCTATACTACTAATTTTCCCAATCTATACAACAAGCCTCTATTTTACAATGGCAAGAAGAAAATTGCCACCAATTTTCACACCAAACACATTGAAATCAATGATTGAATATACACTAATCCCAAGCATATTAAATAGAATATGTGAAATGACAACAAAACCTTGGGAATGTCAAAGAGATGATATTCGATTATTCCCCTTCTAGCATTTGCTGGAAATCAGAACATGGGGAACATAATGGAAAAGAACAATTGACAAAACAGATGAATGGGTGGCTTAGCGATGGGCAAATGCAAAGATAGACAAAGAAAATCTTGCAATATTGAAACAAATTGTATGACATTTCAAATATGGAAGACTACCACTGGGCAATGTTTACACATGCCATGGATTTTTTTAAAGAACGTGCAAGTTTGAAAAGGTTGATTTTAGAACACTTTTTCACAAGTTTACTCAACGATTTGTCAACAAAGGATTTAGTAACCCTTGGAAACCTACTATCAATAGAATTCTTGAAACCCTGAAGACAATTCTATGTAACTTTAAGCGATCGAACCTGTTTGCCACAAGATTTAAGGAACAAAGTTTTAAAACAATTGGTGAATCGTTGGATGACAAGGACAACCCCAAAACCATGAGACATGTATGATAGTCAAAAGAAACAATGGATCAATAACTAAAGGAAAAATAAGATTACCATTATTATAATAAATTATGGAACAATACAAGTGTCAAACAAAATAGTGGTTGAAGTTGAACATTGAAATTGATATTCACAAAATTGAATGAACTAATGTTGAGACAAAACATCATAAATAAACAACCACAAAAAATACTCTTGAGCATCATTAGATTTGGATATGTTTTTGATGGTAAAAAAAAGATATTTCAAGATTATAGATGTAAAAATGTAAGCAGTCAATGACTGATGGGGATATTCTAATCACTTGTAGTATTATGAGTATATGGGATGGTGATGAAAATGTTTATGACAAAGTTTTAAAACAACTAGCCATGAAAACATTGTATAGGTATGGAGGATGTTCACAAGGAAATTCACTAGGCCATCAATTTAACCACATGGGTTTCACAAAGAGAAAAATGCAACAAATTAAATACCTCCAATATGTGTGATATTTAATTCCGCTATTTATAATACACATTAGTTAAAATATAAACATGTTTAGATTGTTCACACAATTGTTTAAATACATTCACTATATATTTAAAGATCTCTTGTACATCCAAATATCAATTGAAGATTGGAAAATGTTTTGATTGTTCATACTTGATGAAGGTCTATGTAAGAGTGCAATGAAGTATAGGAATAATAGTTGCCAAAGGGCATGAACTAGACACATGGCATGTAAAAAAAAATGCAAACAAAAAATGGCATGAAGCCACATCAGGCCCAATGATTAGTGAAATGATCACAATTACATGTTGCACACACCATGCATGACATGAGTAGGAAACATAGCCATTTTGCTAATTATAATGTTTTAGTGCAATTAGTCCCATCCAAATGGTCCAAAAAATGTTAAATAATTTTGAAAAGATCATTAAATTCAATAATTTAAAAGGGACCCTATAAAAATATGGCCTTTGGGAGATGTTTACAACTTTGTAACATTACATGAGTAAAGTTTAGTATATTTTGGCGAGCTTCCAAATAACAATCAAAGAAAGCGAGTTCTGAGTTGAATTGTTCATTTGCACAATGTCACAATATCCATATCCCAAGCTTTCTTGTCGAACATCGAAAGATTTGGAATATTACCTATTAGTAGATAGAAGAAAGCTAAAGAGTATAAATGCAAAGTTTTAGGCAGAGGTTGGGTATTGGGCATCTTCTAACCACTTGCAAAATTACAAGATATATATGACAATGTTAAAAAACGTTTTGCCTAGAGTTTCTGAACAACTTACAACAACTTCCTGGAAACAATCCATGGCCAACACACCCAACGAATCAAAATTATGAAACACATTTTCACAAGCATTGTGATTACTTGCTTAGATTTCAAGCTAATAAGAGAATAAACAAATTAATCTTGCTATGAAAGTGGCCAAGGAATGATTTTAATGTTTTTGACGATGCATACAAAACACCAATATTTGCTTACAGCAAAAAGTTGGCTATTCTTGTATCGACCAATTTTATTATTAGAAGCAATGTGGAAGAGGAGAGCTCCTCACCATACCCATAAAATGTAGTGATGGATTTAGAAAAAGAGACAACAAATTTGGAAAACACCACCCTGGCGTTACACCATAATCTGCAACGGGTTCCAACGAACTAAATGACCCAACAATTGCACCTAACTCAGCTCAATATGTCCAAAACAAAGTTTGGCAACCCATCTGAAAATTGGCAACAATTGCAAAGCTTGGTAGAAGTTAAAAAGTCTTTGTGGATAGGATTCTTAAAGGATATGATGCACCAAAAAATATATTTTGTATGAAGTTGAACCAATATGCGTTTTTGGGTTAACAAAGTAATATATTTACTATCTTTGAATAAAGCATATGGGGTGAAAACAACTATAGAAAATGCATAAGTTACTTAAAGTAGATGATACCATTGGTTTCAAAATGGGTGTCACGTTTTGAGATATTTAATAAAAATGATATCCCAAAATTTTCATTTCATTTCCTCTATAATAAAAAAGGATTTAAAAAAATTGAGTGTCATGTACAAGGTACGTCAACAAAGTTGGCATTGCATGAGTAATATCAAAGAACATAAAAAAAAACCTAGGAGGATGAGCCAACTTGATAAATAACATATATATATATA
>Ga0116231_10013228_pt1 | contig 11694 bp, 7 predicted proteins | sample S1TSphgellanicum_2_FD_89695 | JGI IMG/M metagenome (GOLD analysis project Ga0116231, IMG submission 89695) | Host-associated microbial communities from peat moss isolated from Minnesota, USA - S1T2_Fd - Sphagnum magellanicum MG | ecosystem: Host-associated > Plants > Peat moss > Unclassified...
AAAAAAAAAAAAAAAACCAACAGAATTCTTGCCAGCTCTTGTTGAAGTCCAAATATTCCTGACCTGCATATACTTCAAACCACTGTTGACCAATGCTGCTGGAGCTGCTGTCCATGCAAAAGACACCAAATTAACCATGAACATTGCCCAGTCCTGCACAACAACACATGGTTCTTCCACTTTGCTCAGAAGTTGACCTAATTTGTCACAAAAGCTCAGCATTTCCAGCAGAGTCTACTACAATCAACCTAATCTCAGATTGGCAAAACTCTGGCTTTTGTGTCCCACAGATCAGCTAGATTTGCACATTGTTGAAAAGTCATGTTCACCCAGTTCTTCTTGAAGCCAGTAATTGTTAATGGGCAGATGCCTGAAATCATGTATGATAAATTGCAGGCTTCTCACCTTGGTGATGACTGCCTCGGCTGATATACCTTCAAGAACAGAAATTCGATCTGCAGAGAGGAGAACAGCAGCTACAGTTATTCAGCTTGGGTTACAGGTTTTCAGCCAGATGTCAACAAGGACAAGAGATTCAAGATCAAAGCTGGGGTTAAGATCAATTGTGCTAGGTTTGCCGACAAATCTCTTCACATACCAAAGGAAAGCGAATTGCCGGAATCCTTAGATGCAGCGAATGCTGTTCAGATAAGGAAGAATCAAAACCTGTGAGCAAGGTGCGGTTGACCAACAGGCATGACTGCACAAGAATGAATAGAGCCTCCTTTGAAAACACAGATGGCACACATATTTGCAAAATCTCTCCAAGGCGCCCAGCAAACCGCGCATTTACCGCCACCTGCAGGTGGAGCACATACATGGAAACACCAAGCAATGCATCTTAGTACAAGGATCAGCTGTGGAGTACCTTCATCGGTTCAAGGAATCAAGAGCCAAAAGAATCGTCTAACTGAAAGTCTCTCAGAATTGAATTTTCTCAACCGATATCCTAGCAAACCAGTCACATCGTATATTACGAACCTTAGGCTTCCGGGAAATCGGTTGTTTTGAAGCTGCCTTAGTAAGATACATCTCACAGAGCGCATTCTGTTCCTTCTGGTATGTCCGGATCTGCAGCTGCAGCAGCCTGCCACCTACCACGATAGCCCCTCCTCCAAGCAACAGCAATCCGACAGCCCGGCGCTTCTGATGGTTGCTGAACACCACCATTATGACTCCGCAGTTCCACTACTCCAGCTTCCCTACGCTAGAAATCCACAAGACTGCGTACGATACCGAAGAATTCCCAGACCAGATAAGAGACTGGAATACTTCTCTTCTATCATGTGTCGAAACTCACACGGCAAGAACGCTGCAAATCCTCCTACTATCATGAGCACTCTACGATTCTTAACGACAAGCAGCAGTAGTGCATTTCAGTATTTCTTCTCCAAAGTAATAGCGGGGCATGACTCAAAAGCACTAAACCGCGGAAGAAGTATGGACTAGGAAAAACTCAAAACGTCGCATCGGAAGCAGTACGCATCATGGCACTGTCGCAGAGAGGACGAATTTCGAAACCGCAACAGAAAAAAAAAAAAAAAAAAAAAAAAAAAAAAAAACAACAAAAACAAAAAAAAAAAAAAAAAAAAAAAAAAAAAGAGGAAAAAAAAGCCGTGATTCCTCTATTCTGTTTCCCGGATTCCAAAACCCCGGAAATTACTCACAACCGAAAACAAACAAGCGGAAAAACAAAAAACACGGAGAACGACAAACGGCTATGAGACTTTCAGCGATTATGTCGAGTGAGGTTTGCATAATAGATAAACAGGAGAGAGAATTTCGCAGATCCGATCACACACCGTCTTCAGATCGCGAAACCTCAAAACTTAGCAATCTCGTGTCCTTCATTCTAGATTCAATAGGTACCTGCGCGCAAACAAACCAAAAAAAAAACAAAGAGAGAGAGAGAAAAGAGGAAAAAAAAAGAGAAAAAGTTCAAGAATCGGAAAGGAATAAAAGACGAACATGCGATTTGAGGAGAAGCTCGAGAACCAAGCTGGATATCCGGATCTGCAGCAAAACGCTTTCTGGCGCGAAGGAGGAGGAGGACGACGCCAGCAGCAGCAGCGACAGGCAACAGAACAGCGAAGGTGACGAGCGCAAAGGAAAACACAGGTGCAGAAAACAAGAAGAGAGGAACGCGGCGATTTCCACCCTTTTATGCTACCAATCCGGTGGCCGCGTGCGTTTAGGAGAGCGTACAACCCACCTTATTATGTCACCTTCTTAACACCACAGCGCGCACATGGGGTTGAATTTGTCTGTTTGAAAAACAAAATTGTTGGAAGTCATGCAGATGTTCTCCCCCTCATTTATTATTTGCTTTCTCTGTTCCCACGTTCCCACCTGATTTTCCACCCTATTTTGACTGTTTAAAAAGTTGAGCATTGGAATTTGGAGTGTGTTAGAGCATCTCCACAGGTGCTCAGTATGTGAGTCCAGACAGTAAAATTTATTGTGAAAAAGTCAAAATGTGCCAAAAATTTATTAGCTCAGGAAATTGGTTTTTCCGCACCAAATTCGTGCAGCTCGCCGTGGCTGGTAAAAGTCGCAACAGAGTCGTGCACCTCCAAAAAACTGCGGCTCAGTATTTGTGATTGGTCGATCATAGTGATTGGTCCAGGTGGTTTGCTATTAGTAGTTCCCATGTATATGCTCTTCCAACTTGATGGGAACCCCACCACAATTTTGAAACCCAATCAAGGTCACAACTGGATGGGAAAGCTCAAAACAATTTTGAAATCCAATTGAGGTCAGAACATGATGGGAAAGCTCAAAACAATTTTGAAACCCAATTGAGGTCAGAGCATGATGAGAAAGCTCACAACAATATTGTAACCCAATTGAGCTCATAACATGATGGGAAAGCTCACAAATTTTTTGAAACCCAATCGAGCGCACAACCTGATGGCAAAGCTCACAACAATTTCTAAACCCAAGTTTATTCCCAATAATAGGAGTGGAAAAACTCACAACAATTTAAAATTCAAGCTTATTCACAACACCATGAAAAAACTCAAAACAATTTGAATCCCATGTTTAAACACAACATGGCAAAACTCAAAACAAATTGAATCCAATGCTTATTCATAACATGGCAAAACTCATAGCAATTACGATTCTTGAATCCCAAATTTATTTTTACACAAAATAATGGCAAAACTCATAGCAATTACGATTCTTGAATCCCAAATTTATTTTTACACAAAATCATGGCAAAACTCATAGCAATTACGATTCTTGAATCCCAAATTTATTTTTACACAAAATCATGGCAAAACTTTACTGCAATTTTGAATCCCAAGCTTAGTCACCACAACATGGCAAAACTTGGAACACATTTGAAATCAATGATTATTTTCAACACATTGGCAAAACTCACAACACAATGTGCAACCTAAGCAAACTCACAACAATTTGAAACCCAAGTTTAGCCACAACAATATGGCAAAACTAAAATCTTAAATTCAAACTTATTCACACCATGGCAAAACTCATGACAAGATGAAAACCAAGCAAGCTTTCAACAATATGAAAATACTTGTGATAAGGTAGAACTTGACAAAGATTGTAACAAGATGGCAAAATTCATGACAATATGGAACCCAAACAAACTTGTGATAACATTATAAAATTCACGGTAGTGGGGAACCTAGGCAAGCTTGTAATGATGTGAGTGCCTTCATATGTGTTTTGTTACACAATGGTTCTTTTAAAACATGCATAAATCATCATGGGGAACAAAGAAACCTTGAAACACTTTTGACACTTTGTTCTTAAAGATGATATGGTTTGAAACTTTATGAGTACACATGATTCATCATTAAAATGTGGCTTTTTTGAAGATTACAAGTTTTTTCCATACATGTACCTCAAGCATTTGTTGATTCCAATACAAGGTGCAAGGAAATGAAAAGGGACAAAAATGTTTTTTTTTTAAAAGTTTTTTTTGTGCTTTGCCCATAAGCCCCATCATTTTTGTTATTAGTTGTTATTTGAAATTCTATAGACTAGCATACATGATAACTATTTGCAAATGTGTTTACAAATTCATGCGTGTGACCATGTAGTCGTTGGATAAAAAGTATGTTCAACGTGTGTTGTTCTTGAGCCTTTAAGAAAGAAATGTTACATACATGTGATAGTGAGTCTTTGTTAGTAAGATGCAATGTAAAAGTATATTATATAGGGGAAAGTGTAAGTCAATTGTTATATTAGAGTAACAAGTAAGACAAAGGACCACACTTTCAACAATTTGCAACTCGTTAATATGAATGATACCAATTTCAATTATGATATTGTAAAGTTAATTTGATATTTAACATTGTGTGTGTAGGTCCTTTTCATCATGTATGATGCGCATTGCATGTCATGATGTTACAACAACTTTGCATGAAAATGAACCTCCTCTTAAAATTTAAGTGGACATTCATAATCAATTGACAACTATGAAAAGTATGGAACCCATGGTTGAAATTTTTGTATGACACAAATATTTTTTGTTTGAAACCATTTTGTTCTTCTTGAAGACCATAATTATCTTATCTTATTTATTAATAACAATTAATTTATGTAAATAATGTACATTAATCAAAGGATTGTTACCTAGCGTCAGCAAGAGGATTTGACATTGTGCTATGTCCTTTGGAATTTTTAAAATTTTTTTATATATCTAGGAAAATTAAATGGAAGTAAAATAAAAGTAAAAAGGGGAGAAAGCAAGATTAAAAATAGGACAATTTGCAAAAATGAAAAGGGTTAAAAACTTTCATTTTCTCAATTCTTTCATACGTGAAAATTTCACCACATCATGCACATTTGAATGTAAGTGATAAGATGTAGGGACTAAATTATTTGGAGTTTTATAAACAAGTTTGTACATCCATTTTTATAAGTTGAAACTAAATATTCTTATAATAAGGACAAAAAAAAATCTTTTTATTGCATTTTAAAGCCTTGAAATGGGGGTCATTATTAAAATAGATAGTTTGTCTTCACTCTTTCATAGGTTTAAAATTATTTGGTCATGGTAATTTTTATGCTTGTGACAAATAAACCTTATCATAAGGTTATACATACATATATCATGAGGTTGTGGGAAGTATTGGCATAAACTGTTTTTATTGTTGTTGTTTTAAAATTTATAATTAATTTATGGTTTTGGAAATTGATTGGTTTGTTGGGAACCAATGTTATTTGAACTAACAAATAGTAAGTTTCCAAGTGAATGAATACTGAAGCATTTATTCATGCGTTGTTGTATACATATAAATTTTAAATGAGGCTTCAAGTCCATATGAATGAGCATGTGGTTCAAAGTCATATTTGATCAATGGAGTTGTAAATTCCTAGTGATGACATTCTTCATTTTGCACATTAAAATTCTTTAAAATTCTTCATTTAGCACCTTGTCAAAACATTCTTGACCCACAAATGTTTACCAAATTACACTGGTTGATCTATAAAATTTGTTAAAATTCTTGCTTTTTTGGGCTTCCATAACATTCTCGCACCAAAAATGTCATAACTATGTGTAAATTGTAAATATTGAATTAATCAATATCATGTTTTATCTAGGTTCATGGGATACGTTGTAACCTTTTTATGCGTAAAGGTTGGAGATATAGTAAAATGTTATGGAAAACTAGTTTTGTGGCAATTTTTATTATTAAAGTGAAAATAAACAAGGACCTTATGAAATGGTCAAAACAAAAAGAAAATAATAATATTAAAAATAGTTAAAACCTTCAAATTTTCACCAGTTTGATGAACTTTAACATGGATGTAATAATTTATTAAACACATAATTTCCCCATATACCTTTTGATTGAATAAGATGTTATTTAAAAGTAGGAATATGTTTAAATCATGAATTATTAACATATTTTGAGCCATAATCAATATGTATTTGAATGATATAGTACATTGCTATTTTTCTTAATTACCACACGCCTCTATGATGTGTAGGCTATAGTGGGGTGGATGGAATGGATTTGGTTTCTTCTTTGTTTTTCCAACACGTTTTTCCAAATAGTATGTCATGTATTGGATATTTTCAACTAAAATTTAGTTGGCAAAATGGACATAGAAAGCTTTCTTGGTGGGCTTCCAAATTAAAAAAAATTGATGAAATTTCACCATTTTGAGAAAGAAATTGGGATTTTTTAAAAAAGTGTACGTTCTTTGTATTTGTTGGGTACCCTTTGCATTCAAAAGAGCATTATTTTGATACCTATTTATAAATGAAATGAACACCTTGATTTATCGTATCTATTGATAAATATGGAATTTTTTTATTAGTAAATATTTAATCTTATCTATAAACTAAGAAAACATGTTTAATTTGACCACTTATTTTCTTCATAATTTTTTATAAAAATTAAATGTACAAAGTTCATAAATGTATGTACAATATTTAAAAAAATTAAAACTACCATTGACCTTCCATTGTAGAACAATAAACCTTATAAATGGTTTAACCTTCTAGAGGTTTTTTTCATAAGTCAAAATTTCCAAAAGAATGTTCATGAGCTTGTTCATGTGTTAAGCATGATATGTTTTATTACATGACATAAAAAATGAGAATAGGTTGAAATGAACACAAACTACAAAACCATGAGATAATTTTATTTCAACATCCTCTTCAAGCCTTCAAATTTCACAAATTTCACAAGTCATGTCAAAGTCATCACATTAAGGTATTAAGAAATATGGAGAAATAAATTAATTGGTGTGAAAGGTCTATGCACATGATGTAAATATCATTACTTGTATATAATTTATTTATATATAGTATCTTTTATAAAATTTGAATATTTATTTTCTATGGGTCTAGTTTATTCATGAATATTATTTTGAACTTTCATAATTTTTATTAAATAAGAATGACCCCACCACCCACACATCATGAGGTGTCCAATGGGATTCCTTCAAACATGTCATCTTTCATTGAAAATTCCTCATTAAAAGATGTGGAACATGTTGATTTGCTTCCCAAGATGGTTAACATATAAACAGCTCTCAAGATTCTAATTAAGTGTTTTGACAAGGTCCATCATATTTATTTTGATACATCTTTCCTAGTTTTGAATTATTGCATTTTTTTACATCCTTCAACCTAACTCCTAACTCTTTATTGAATGTTTAAGTGCCTTATTGGTCTAAGGTTTTTTAATACTATGAATACTAATTTAACTACAAATCATCAACCTTATCTTTTCATCTCTTTCAAGGGCATCAAGGTGAAGCATTCTTGCTATTGCCTCCATCTTAGCAACATTTGTAAGGAGCTAAACATTAGTTGCTTCGTATTCAATTTTGCTTGACCAAAATCCTTGTTGTTGAAAGCTTGGGTTCACATTGGCTTTGGCCACGGCCTTTTCAACAATAAGGTAAAGTCAATTATGACCTACTTCCCCAAATGAGTTACATGTTTTCTCCCTTTTGAACTCTTTGGGAAATATACCAATTGCCTTTAAGGCTCCATTTCAAAATGCCTACCCTATCCCAACTTTGTCAATGTTCTTTCAAGTGGGATGTCCAATGTCCATCAAGTTTGCATCATTTCATGTTTAGGCCTATGATTAAATGTTTGTTTCATTGTTTGACTTGGCCTACCAATGTTCCACTTATTGCTAAGAATCTTTTCCTCTAAAAATGTGAATCCAACTTCTGTTGCTTCATCCTTTAGTTAAAAGCCTCCTTTTGTTGTGTGTATATTCAACCCCTAAACCATTTTGTATCAATTTTAACATGATTGCCCATGGTAGCGAATGCATAAGGACACATAATGCCTCATATCATGTATTTGCAAAGGATGTTGGTATTCATGTGATTCAAAACAATTTCATGTTCTTTGTTCTTTCACATTTTAAACATCCAAACAATGCATCAACATTATACTTTCCAAAAGATTGGGTGTGCATCAACATTACATACATTGTCATCATCGATCCCATTTGCACAAATCTTTTGGTTTGTGCAATTTCTTTATGCGATTTCACAACTCCAACGGTAGTCCAAACAAATGAATGAAATTACTGCGATTAACACACATGAGATTAGTTCCTCACCATAGGGACAAAAAAATTAGATTGTTTGTAAAAAAAAAAAAGTTGACATTTTTTTAGATTTTTGTGCAACAAATGGCCAAAAAGTCCCCTTTACAACCCTAACCATTTTTAAAAAAAAGAAGAAAAGCCTCTACAATTTTAATTCAAATAACAATGGTGGGGTTTCTACCTCTTGACTTCCATCACTTGTGAACCCTTCTCCTTTACCACTTTTAAATATTCTAAATGTTCGCAATAGGTAGCTAAAAATAAATTTCTAGGTTATCTTTAGATCATTGACATTTTAAACTTTAATAACTAACTACAAACACTGCCCTTTCCATTCTTTTCATTACCTTTCATTGTGTCACCCCCACAAATTGTAAAAACAAAAATATTGTTTTCATATTAAATTGTGTTTAATTGTTATTCATGACAACATAGTCACCATCCAATGTCTAAGCTTTCAAGTATTAATTGTTTTTAATTTTGAATAAATTGGTATACAACACATGAGCTTCTAAATTATTATTTGTCGTCTTTTAATGTGTTCTTGTTTTGATAGATGCAACAAAACCAATGGAAGTTTTGGGGTAGTTGCTTTGGGTGTGGTGGCTTCTTAGTTGTGGCAACTTTCAAAGCACCCTTCAAGACTTTGGCCATGCAAGAGTGATGAACAAAAACTCAAAAAAAACAAGATTATTAGGGTTGAAGGGTGTTTAATCACCCATGGTTGATGATTTATGATTTTAGAATTGCTAATCAATAGTTCTTTTTGTGATTGGATGTATTTTATTCTATTGAAATAGCCTTCGCATAGAGCATTTCATTTGTTGAAATGACCTTGTAAAGGGCAGCCTTGTATGGTAGGCCTTCATGCCTATACACCGGGAAATTACTTTTTCCTAATTTCCCATTGTACAAGCATGAGTAAAATTACACTCCATGAGTAAGGTGTAATGCACTACTACCATGCGTCACCTTACACAAAAAAATTGCCAAGTATTGTTAGCTTAAAATTGTTGATTTCCTATCCCCATCTTATGAAAATCCTTTAGGAAAGAAACATCATCAATGTCACGGAATTTGTCTTTTCATTCCTCATAAGGTTTACCCATATCAAAGGTTTCACATGGGTATGATCACGAGACCTAGCACTCACAAGTGAACCATGAACATGTTCTAGAGCCTTCTAGAGCCTCCTACTTCTCCCTACCCCCACTTACATAACTCCTTATGTAAGTGGGTAAGTATCATTGGTAAGTAGGTAGGGAATGTAAGTGGTTATTATGTAGGGAAGACACTCGGTAAGACCCTTGAATGATGACTACCATGTGAATATATGCACGTGGATGGTTAATACATAGCTAACCATGGTTAGCTATGGGACAATAATACAATGAAAAAGTGTTTCCCATCCACGGGTCATCCATGCTGAATGGTTCAATGGTGGGTGCTAGTTTGCTCTGGCCGTCCAAGAGCAGGCACATCCGTTCAACTGGTGATGAAACACAGTATACCAAAATATATTGCCGAAAGGTCGAAAGTCTGTGTATGGTTTTGCATTGATTATTGTGGTACCATGGCAGCTTTGACACTAATTACATTATTTTTCAAAAATGTTAAATTCTTTTTTAATTAAAAAAATTCAAAGATTTTTTATACTCAGTGAAGAGACTATTGTGTGCATTTTGAAAAGGGGAACATTCCGCACAATTTCTTTTTGCTCACATTTTCTTTTATGGTCACCCATGGCCGACGCGTGATTATCTTGCAAAAGATACCCCTCCATTTACACTACCAAAACATCTGAAGGTCTTTTATGAATATTAATTGCATGAAGTAATAATGTATATACACCTTACCCCAAGGTCAGTTTCATCATTAAATAATCCTCCAAATAGTCAAAAGAAATTCTGTGAAAAATATGAAGTTGAAATGTTGAAAATCATCATAATAATTATCATAGGCTATACTCCGAATAATTTCACTGCTCGTGTATCACAATATTATAGTAGATGATGGAAAAAAATTATAATTTCAAAATTAAGAAACGAGTTTATTTTTTGAAAAAAAATTATGAAACTGACCCTAGGTTAGGGTAATGGACAGGTTAATAATGGAGATAAGTAGAAGATGGAGTGGTACCATACCATATAATACCCTATGGTCAAGTTAGTTTGGGGGTCCTAGGTGTCAAAATAATTCTTTTTTTTGGGAGGGGGGAAACTTGGAAGGTTTTTGCATGTGGGAGGAAATTTTTGGATTTTTGATAAATGTAGCAAAAAATTCTTCTTTGGCACTCTCCTACACAACTTTCTCTGAGACTTTATTAATACCATCATTTACTTTATTAATATTTGGCGATACTTGCAGAGCAAACCATGGCGAGGTTGAAGTGGGGCTCATTGACCGGATCCCTCTCTACCCTAAACTCCGCCCCTGCACCCCCAAATCTTTGCAGCACCCTGAATAGCAGCAACCACCCATTCAAGCAAGCAATCCACATGGTGAAGTGGACATGGGCAATTGGGCAAAGTGTAGTTGACAAGCCGCCGATGTGGACTTGGCAACATGGAGTTGACAATCCAGCAATGTGAAACTTTGCAACTCAGCAAAGCAAACTGATTCCAAAGTCATCTTGGAATTAAATAGCCAAATATAGTAGCAATTTGGATGGACTTCATGGATTTAGTAAAACTTGGACTTGAGGAATCCATGAAATGAACTTGGCAAAATACCCGAGCAAACATACAGTATTCCATAGCTTCAATATATCGACACTGTACCAAAGTTATCTTCACAAAACAATCTAGGGCTTTCACTTCTACTTTGTGTTCAAGGAATGTCTCCAAGTGTTAAGTCTCCCAAACATGATCAATTCAAGTTTTACTTGTCACCCTTCAGTTTTTCTAGCTTAAACCAATGTGAAATGTCGCTCATTATGTTGAAAACCATGGCAGCAAAAACCAAACATGCAAATGAACCAACAAATTATAGCTTGCAAAGAGCCTTAAGACCCTCTATAGAAGAACCAAATTCACAATTGTTGACGATGAGTTACTGGATTGGCCCAAAAAAGTATCAATCTTTGACACCATTGCCAAGTATATGTGCATTGTGATGAACTAAAGCTGCCGGGCCGTGCAAATTGTGGGCACTAGAGATTCCTTTTTCAACCTAACAGGACCCTTCCTTCTATGCCTGGATAAGGGAATTAGAGGTCAATTGTTGGATCAAAAAACAGCCTAACTAGCAAACTTAACAAACTCTCAATGGCAGTGACCCGTCTTGAGCTATAAGACCTAACAGTAGTTTTGTGTTGCAGCACACAATTAATGTTGCTTCAACTAACGAAGCTGCAACCAAGAATGTCAGCTAGAATCAATACTAGATGTAGACAGATGCTATATACATATATATTTCTTGGGATGTGCATATCCATTGTGACATAAGTTCGAGCATATTTTGATTCCAAAGGAGTCGTTAGTGCAGATTTGATGGTGTTTGGTGTTTTTGAGGCGCTTTCCAAAACGTCCAGCTAGGTTGTCGTGATTTCGTAGCAGTACTAATTGAAGGTGCTGCGGGAGTACGTTTGGAGCTGTATACATGACGAGTCTGATCGACTTGTCGTTGTATT
>Ga0116231_10013229_pt1 | contig 11693 bp, 13 predicted proteins | sample S1TSphgellanicum_2_FD_89695 | JGI IMG/M metagenome (GOLD analysis project Ga0116231, IMG submission 89695) | Host-associated microbial communities from peat moss isolated from Minnesota, USA - S1T2_Fd - Sphagnum magellanicum MG | ecosystem: Host-associated > Plants > Peat moss > Unclassified...
AAAAAAAAAAAAAAAAAGACATTGAAAAGGTGTAAGACAAACAACAAGATACAAATAAAAATAATAAAGAAAAGAAAAGAAAAGAAAAGAAATTAAGGTTTGCTGATTGAAACTTGATATATAATCCATGCATAGGTACTCGTCAGCCCATCGGTGCATAAGATTAGTCGTTGGAGCGTACCTCTGGACAAGAAGAAGGACCGATGGTAGCTTCGTCCAACAGGAACATTCGAAAACCTTCTAGGGTTTTGTAGAAGGAACGAATGAAGGAAGGAAAAAGAAGGGTTCTTCTTCTCTGCATGCAATTGCAAGCCAGTTTCATGCCAACAAAGTCCGAAATTTGGAGTCTGGAAGCGTGGGTTTGGTTATAAGATCGTGAAGAGTAACGGGTTTGCTGTTTTGGTCCGAGGAAGAAGAAGAAGAATTTGGCTGAAAGAAAAGAGGAAGAATTCGAGATTTAGGGTTTGAGAGGGTTAGCTAGTTTGAGGTTTGTGATCTCGGGGTTTATCTCCAGGTGCAGTTGCTTTCTGTGTTTTTTTTTCCCAGAGTAGACATGGAAGGGATGGGGCCAGACTGGAAGGGATTGCTCAAGTGGAGTATGGCTAACAGCGATGGCACTCAACCTGCTCGAGAAATCAGGTATGCATCGCTACTTTCTTTGAAAGATTTTCTTGAAATATTTTGCTTCTGCTTTTTTTGGTGTTCCCATGGTTGAAGCAGTTTTGGATATTTGTTTCATGTTTGAAAGAATCTTTTCTCAGAGATTGTATTGCAATCCATGTCCAAAAGATCCATGTTGACAAGTCATAGCTGTTGAAGGATTTTAGATTGACCTAATTTTGTAGGGTGTGAGGATTCTGAGCTTTGGTTTTTTTTTTGGGGGTAGGGGGAGTTTGGGTATGAAGTAGGGTTGAAGGAGATTTTTTTCTTTCATTGGTTTGTTCTTGGTGTGTTGATGCTGTCTTTTACTTCGTTCTCATGTATGGTGATTTTACAAAATAGCTACTAGGCTTGTTTGTGATGCAAGATTTTCTGACAGTTGAAAAATTGTGTGTGCTGTTGGAAACAGTGACGAGGAGAGGAGGTGGTTCAATGAGGCAATGCACTCCCAGGTCGTTGATGTCATAAAACGCATGAAAGAAATAGCATTGGTCATGAGTATGCCTGTGCCAGTCCTGGAGGCTCAGGGTGTTACAGTGGAGGAGCTGGAAGGTGAAGTAATCAACACTATCCAGCATTCTCTTGGTGTGTCTCTTGGTTGCTGAGTGATTGTGTCATACAATGAGCTGTACTTCTGTGATAACAGTCCTCTTATATTCATAACTGGACTAGTTCAGCCTCATCACTGTTGTTCAAACTGCTCCTCAGTTTTGGGATTTTTTTTCTGTTTTCTTTAGGCTTGGGTTTCCTCTTATAGCATGGTTTCTGATTGGTTGCTGTTATGTTTGTCAGATCTGAAATATCTAGAGTATTGTTGTTGGTTCAAATCACTCAATTCTATTCTGGTTGACTTGGATCGGGGGGATGGAGAAATTCTCAGTACTTATGAAGATATGGAATACTTCCATGTTGCTGAAGTGATAACTGCTAATGCATTTGGATATGCTCATAAGTGGAAACCCTTTGTGTGCAGGAATGCTTGAGGAGCTTCAAGAGCATGTGGAGTCCATTGATATGGCCAATGGTATGTGTCTTGGATTATATCATATCAATGTGAACCAACCTGTGAATCTCTTCTTGTTGCACCACTCCCTCAATGACCCTTTTCTTGATGGGGACATGACCATCACCTTATTTGGCAGGAGAAATTTGTTCTTATTGACAGCCTTATTTTTTATCTCTCATCTTCCACCTTTTGTGAACTGTTATTGCTGTTGGAGAAACAAGACTACAGAAGGGGACATTGCTGTGTTAGATGTCTGGCCAATATAATGAGCATCTGCCTCGAGGACCTGCTATCAGTGGGGTGTCTAGGGTTTGAGTTTAGGATAAAGAAACAGAAATAACTTTTGAGGTTGTTTGTTTATGTGATATTTCTCTAGTTGTTACATTTCATCTATGCACCACGTTAGTTCTAAAAATCAATGTAGCACTGATTAACATTTGCATCTGCAGATCTGGATGCAATAGGTGGATTGGTGCCACTATTGAACTACCTCAAGAGTCCCCATGCCGGAATTCGGTCACGTGCAGCAGAGGTGGTGAGCACTGTTGTCCAGAACAATCCCAAAAGCCAGCAGCAAGTTCTGGATAATCAAGGCTTGGAGTACTTGCTGTTCAACTTCACCAAAGACAAAGACATCACTTCACGCACCAAGGCTTTGGGTGCCATTTCATGTATGTTTTTGTTGCAAGCCTCCTCTTTGTCACAGGGCCGAGATGATGAAACTTCGACTGTGAATGTGCTTTGCATCTCCATGGTTTCAACAGTATAACTTGACTTTCCTGAAAGTGTTTGGCTTTCATTGTGTGGTTCTGTTTATATTGACCTCTGGGTTAAGTAATGCTTTAAATTGCAGCATTGATCCGACACAACAAGGCAGGCACTGCTGCATTCCGTCTAGCTAATGGCTATGCAGGCCTGCGAGATGCCCTTTCGTCAGAAGATCCTAGGTTCCAGAGGTTTGTATCAACAGACTTGTGCAAGTTGTCAGATTGGAAAATCTTTACTTTTCATAGCAGTATCCATATGACTACTTTTACAAGGCTTTTGGCCATAGGCTTTGATTTCACAGAGAATTTGCTTTGACCTACCATCCACATTTTGTAACTCAAGGCATATGTACTTGGTTCCAATACAGGAAGGCGTTGCAATTGCTCCAATACCTGATACAAGATAATGCGAAGGATGCAAGTGCAGCCTCAGAATTGGGGTTTATGCACTCACTGATCAGCTTTGCAAGTAATCCTAATGCTGATGTTCGACAAGCTGCCCTTAATGTTCTTCTTGAGGTTGCTCGAAACTGCGGAGATGGTGAAGAGTTAACAACCCCAGAGGAGACCAGTGCACTGAGGACAGTTCTCAGTGACCGTATAGATGAGATTAGCAGGTTAAACCCAGAAGATTTAGCAGCACTGAAGGAGGAACGGCACTTAGTGGATGCTCTCTGGCAGCTTTTATTCCATGAGCCTTCTAAATTGCACAAAGATGGGTTGCTTGGACTTCCTGAAGATGATGAAACACCTCCAGAAGTTGCCGTCAGGTCACCTTCTCTGTTGGAAGCTTCAAGAATTCGTCCTCCAGATGTTGCACAAGCAAAAGATGTGCCTGTGTTGCGTCTGGGCGTCTGAAGACTTGTGGTAGGTATATGATGTTCATACTCAGAATGATGTTTTGAAGTCTTATGGGGTCTGAACCATATTTTCTGCAGGAATGTTTCCACATCTTTCAGTTACTGTGGTTGCTGTCAACAAACGGGTCACTCTCTTTTTGAGTTGAGAATCTGTGTAAGGAGACATCAAGATTTTGCAGTAAATCTGGCCGACTGTAAATGTTGTATTGGTGGACAAATGTACCATATAATGTCAAATTTTGGGAAAAGTGATGTAATCATAGAAGCAGGCAAATGACAGTTCCTGTTTATTTTCCAACTGATCAACATCTCTAGACTTTTATTTGGTAATTTTGATTTGGCAAATCATCTACCTGTTTTTCTAAGAAGCAACAACTTCAACTTGTAAGCTGCCTCTCTTATATTGGCACATGGATGAAGAAAATATTGTCCACTGTGCACTGAATCCTGATTTAGTGAGGAACTTGAGCACAAAAATTTCATTGACCTGGTTACATATCCACCATTCTAATAAAAAACGAATTTAGTCCTAAGGATGTCCAATTAGATGATTCTCTAAATCAGATTGAGCAATTGTCATCATACAGTCTGTGTATAGTCAATTCACAGACCATTGAGTAGACTGCAATATTATCATAATTGCAATTAGGGAATTGTAGTGACGATAAAGTGGCTAAAAACTCTGCAACAAATGCATTGCTCTTACTTACTTGCAGAGGACAGTGGCCCATTATTTTCTGCATAACTCCTGCAACTGCTTCAAGCTTAGCTCTTGATATATACTCATCTTTCTTACTCTCCAGAGCTCATCAAGTCGAAACTCTCAATTCCTCAAACCTCAAAGAAACCAGTTTGCCTACCTTACCTGCTGCTGTATGACTGCACAACACAGATTGAATGTCTTCCATAGTCTGCCTCCTGGAGATGATTGCAAAATCCACTACTTGCAATTGCACTTTGTAAGCATGAATTTTGTGTTTTAATGGCATTGACAAATCCTTCAATGCCTTCAAAATTGGGTGAAATTTCAAGCAAACCAGAAATTTCATGAAAGGCAATGAAATCTGATAACTAAGTTAAAAACAGATAAATGAAGGCAAATCCAGTGAAATGCGGGGAATTCTCTCCACTTTTAAAGTATTTGATGAATTGGAGATTTCCTAGAGATTGAGCAGTGGCCATGCCTACTTTTTGCCTTGAATACTACAGATTTTCTACATGAAATTAAAAAAAAAAAAAAAACCCTAAAACCAACTGTGAGTATACTAGGGAGTTCCCAAGGTGAGTATTTGATAACTGACCTGTATGCATAACAGGCTGGTAACACTGAAAAATACTAGGTTAATTGGTAATTGGAGGTATTAGTTTGACAAGGAAATTTATAACAGGCAGAAATTTTAATTTTTTTGTTGTTAATGCTCTGTATGGTGCCCCCCACAAAAAACAGAAAAGGAAGAAAAGAAAAAGAAAAAAACCTGCCCCACCAGTTCTGAAAATAAGGTAATACCCATGAAAACTGAGAAATACCTCTCATTATTGAGAAATATCCATGCTCTGTTTAAGAAAACCATGACCAGGCAAGAAATCTCAGACACAAATGATCAAGGAAACCTGAAAAAGGTGATTTAAAAAAAATAAATTTCAAGTCAAAGAAGAACTCTCAGATAAAGACTGAAGAACGAGGAAGAAGAAATACACACAAGAAAAGAACAAGAATGAAAATAACAATAAAACTAGTAATATGAACAGCAGTGACAGTCTCTCACTAGTTCAGGGACCATCAACAGTAACCTGTATGATGCATCATCTATGCAATGTAGTTGGAAAAGAATTTTAGTGAGGGAGAAGTAACAACTGACTGAGCATATCACAATCAACTTGCTAGTAGAAGAAATCCTAGTGTGGCTGATATAATGCTGATGGCAGCTGAGAAGGCAACTGGATTGCTATATGAACTATTGTTTTAGTACCTGATCAGTGCTTTAAAGCAAAGTTGGTGTCTTGTGTATCTTGTTTGTATCTTAATGCTTGAGTGCTGCAACTCTACACATGATCATAGAAACAGGTAGGTGTGATTTGCAGCAGGCAATGTAATACTGTTCAGTGATGGCAAGCACAAAAAAAAGCAAGTTCAAGCAGGGAATGCATGGCAGAGGCTGACGCGTACATTAGAGAAATGTAAGAGTGAAAGAATGAAAAAGAGAATGAGTGTTGAAAAACAATTTCTGGGCTGAAACTAAAAGAAGAGAGAGGTTGAAACTGATGAAAGAAAGAGTGAAGTGAATGGAGTGGACCTTGATCTTGAGGGCTTGTAGGAATTCACAAAGTAGAGTTGGAGCAGCACAGCATCAATCTGAAAAGAGTAACTGACATGAAGCATGAGAAGTGCCAGAGTGCTCAGCTTCTGAGTCTTTTAGAGGCAGATTTTGGTAACCAATCATGTCTTATAAAGAGGAACTTGTGCATGCTTGTTATTGCACACATCCTATCTAAGATTTCTTCTTTCAGTGTGGGATTCTGCTCACTACAGTTGGTGGAATACATCATACTTTTGCCCTTCCATATGTGTGGGACTCTGTTCTGCAACAAAAAAGTTGGTGCAGAAGAAATACTCATTAGCTCTTCATAACTCTGAACAACCTGCCCTATTCATCATTTCCCAGCTCAAGAAAGGTCAAACTCAGGATCAGATTGGGAGGTTCAACTGTAAAGACTTTGCAGCAGCAAAGGAGGAATGATACTTTGTCACTCTGTCAACAACAGGGGCATTTGATCTCTTCCTACAGCAATTCTTTGGTTGAGTAGAGCTCTGGATTTGTGATTACCTGCCAGACTGCAAATGGAGCATCAGTGGATTAACATAGCACTTCACACAATGTACCACATTTGCAAAAGTAGGAATTAAACAGTGACTGTTCAGATTTCCAATGATTGATGACTGTTCGTGAAACCATTCCTGCAATGATATAAACTTTTATTTGACAATGATCTGGGCCATCTTACAACAAAAATACCTTCACCATACATCCTAGCTACCACTCCTAAGTTGGATAATGATCCAATAAATTTTTGGACTGTATTTTGTTTCGCTCAGATTAAAATACATAATTTGCCTCAGTCACATCTTCACTATTGAAGATAAAGGTGATTGTAACCCTTTCAGTTCTACCAAGAATGTGTAAGTACATGGCCATCCAAATGGTTATTGAACATGTATAGTTATTTTTACATGTTCTCATAGAGTACAATAGAGTGAAGCAAGCATATCGGTAGAATGACTGGTACCACACAACTGATACTCTTCTACTCAGGTCTTCACAAGCTGATTTGTGGTGAACCCTCCACATAAGCACAGGTGGTGCTGATCATCATCATTAATCACCTGGTGTTATGTCTCCGCATCTGTAAAGGAGTCTTACAATCAGGTAAGTTGCCATCAGGCTTAGGTGGTGGTAGCCTAATATTGTGCCAATGTGGCATTTGCTTGCTGATCATAGGCACCATGTAAGACTCATCAACATAGTCAATGTGGTTAGGACGGTCATCACGTGGGGTAGTAGCAGAGGCATATGCAATCAGCTGCCACGGAATTGTCATCCCCCTCATTTTGGTCTCCCTTATCAACTCAACATGCAAGCCTGGACGCTGGGCCAGTGCTTTGACCCCTGTCAAACTCACAGGACAGTCTTGCACCCAGAGATATTTCAACAGTGGACAGCCCTGTGCTAATGCCATCATACCTGTCCACATAACATTCAAAACATAAGTCAAAATACTGCCAGATTCATAGTAATCCATTAGAAAGAATTGTTTTGACTCACACTGGTACTGAGACAAAAACACTAGGACAGCAAACCCACCTCTGACAACAGAAATTCAAGACTCTGCATTACCATCACACAGCGTTCTTGTTGCAAAAGACACTTGGTTTGTGGCTGCCATTCTATTAGGACATCATCCTCCACGACCAGGAATTGGCATGTTTCATATAGGGGTCTTGACACCAAGCCTACTTCCTACATCTACTTCTGAAGGTGTTGAGCTTATGAAGACCAGTTGTGACCTGAACATTGTCAGAGTGATGCACCATAGACAGTTTCTGATCATCCAGGACCCCTGCAATGAATAAACGAAGAAGAGACTTCAAGGTACTAAACAACCCAGTAGCTTCATTGTTGTAGGAGGAGGAAACTCACTTGCATCAGTAAAGTTACAATGTAGAAGCTCCAGCTTACGGAGCTGCAGGCATCCATTTGCTATGTATGACAGGCTTTCACCATTTCCACTCCCACAATTAGTCAATGTAATAATGCTAAGATTGGTACCATACTTGCCAATATCACGGATGCCTTCCTCTGTGACCACCACTTTTGACAACCCAAATTTACTGCAGAAGCATAGTGCTAATCTTCGGACCTGGGTACACCTCTGTAGTAGTGCTTTAATACCTTCATCCAATGTGGTGTTTCCCTCCAGTTCAATTACCTGTCCACTCAACATCAAAAGAACCAAATGCTCAGTCAAAAGTAGAGACACAAAACCAAGGATTGCACAGATGAACATCTAAGAACATAAGCATCATGCATCCCCTACCTACCGAAAATGCAACGAACTCCCCATATCCAAACTACTTTCTCTCTGTTTGTAACACATTGCTATGGAGTGTACAAAACAGGTGAAGCAAACTCAATCAAGCAGAGGTGGAGACCCAGGAAGAAGAGAACACACCGGATGAGATGCATGGTACTTCTGGACATGGCAGAGTCGGATGTCAGTGAGCCCAGGGCAGTTGTGAGCAAGTATCTGCAAAGCTTGGCTGTTCATGTCAGCAGAGTAGAAGATCAACTTCTCCAGCAAATGGAGACCTGTTGCAACACCAATCAGCCCATGCTGTGTTATGAAGCCTGCATCATTATGCAACACCTCTAGTGTTCTCATCATCTTGCAGGACCTTGCAACCACACTTAGTCCCTTATCACCAATAACATCTGTCACCTGGAGAAGATATTCAGACAACACAGACAAGTGATTAGCTCAGGGCAATGAAAAAATTATGAACCAGGCAGCTTGTGAAATGCATTATAGGATTTCTCACACATAAACAAACTTGGCACTCAACCCCCTTCAGCAACAAACAAACAGCATTCTGAACAACTTTGTCAAATAGAAACACAAGCTTACCTGAAAGTTTGTTTCAGTATAAGAAAGCGAAAACTTGGAACATTATGTGATGGCAGGATAAATCAGTAGTATTTACTGGTTCCCTTGCTTTGAGAACCTAGACTAAGAATTTCCAATCCTGGTGATAGCAGAAGTCAGAAAAACATGATCTCCCCTTGCCGGCATTCTTACCTTCAGTTCATCCAGATTCACACAGCTGCTGATGAGTGCAGATAATTGAGCTGCACCTAGAGAGGCATATGTGAGGTCAAGTCTTGTGAGGCAAGGGGCTATAGGCATCAGAATCATTGCCGAGTCCTCATCCAAGTCCCACAGACCTGAGATCTCTGTTAAACCCTTGCAGCCCTTAATGGCTGCTGCCATTTTTTCACGAGTGTCCATATTATGTGAGTGAAGTCTGCAAACAAAAACAACAGCCATCTGCTTGTTAGGGTATGTACTAACAGAAGCAAAAGAATATATAGTTTGATTCCTGTTGTGCATAAGAATCAAACATGTGCAGGAGAGCACATACCCTATTCCCAGGCTGCAGACAGTGCTTGTACAAGCCTTTAGAAAGTGCACGATTTGGTTTATCTTCATGAACTCACAGATCCGGAGTGTGTGACAGCGTGAAGCCAGGTTAAGGAACACTCTCATGTCCACATCTTCCATTTCAACAAGTGGCATGTCCAGAACCTTGAGTGATTTTGCTGTGTCTGCAAGTGTTGACAGCCAATTTGCAGATGACCTTTCCTGCTGTACTTCTGATTCCGCAAAGCTCAAAATCCTCAAGTTCCTGCAAGCACATGAAGACATGTACCAGTATATTGTAAGCCATGGCTATAAGATTGCAAAAGAAAACTCCACAATAACACATTGAAGGTAACTGTTATGTCACTTCTGGCCGAAGCAAAACAAAAACAGTACAAGCATGTACAAGCATGTACCTTGTAAGTCCAAGAGAAGTTCTTTGCTTCAACTACAAAGCTGTGCAACTGCTCAGCTCCACCAGACAAATGGTTTGAACACAAGATTGCATCTAGTGGGTGTGAAAAGGCCCATGTACCTGCAAGCTGCGGCAATGTTTTGAAGGCCGATCGTGCTGAATCCACTACACTTTTCAAATTCCAGGACTTGCAGACTCTCTCCACAGCCTTGTACCAGGATTTGTATGTCGTCATTCGAGATGGACATCCTTTTGAGTTTAAGCTGTGATAAGAATGGGTAGTGTTGAGCAAAAAATGTAACCCAGGGAGTGGCATATGCACCCCATTTGTTGGCATCCGGGATGACAGAAAAGTCCACAATTCGCGGCTTGCCTTTGATGGAAAAAGCTGTGGCACACGGAAACCTCTTTGCCACAACTTCAGGGTCGATAGCATAGCAACTTGAAATCCGAACCTTTTCTCGGGTGCGGGCTTCACAGCTGTAGAACTGTGTACAAACCTGTGAGATGGAACTCCGGTCTGCTGGTCGCTGAATGAAAGAAAAAACCTTCTCCCAAATCTCTTCCGGACATGCTAACATGCTGACAGCAGGGCTATCAATAAAAAACATCTGCGATTTTCCCCTATCACTCATCCTGCTCCTCTGCTCCTCTGCTCCCTTCTCCTTCTCCTCCTCTTCTCTTTTGTCAATTCAGGAGAAACATTGGCCGCTGACTGGCCAAAATAAAACCACAGGCAGGGCGCCCACTTCAGTGAAACATGACACAAAATACTGTACAATAATAATACAGCATGCGCTCCATAAAGCCACTGCAAAACTTACCCGTAATTCTCGAGCTCCTCGATCTTGCAAATTCACGCCCCTCGTCTCTACAGTTTCTTCAAGCGAATGCTGTTATGGCTGCTCATCCAGCCCTTCTGGTTGTGGATTCAAAACCCCGTACCGTGCATCGAGATGCTGCCATCTCAAAGTCCGAAGAGCCACAAAGAGTATACATCAATCTACAAACCTTATGGAGGTCTATTGCAATTCATCTTGAAACAATATACTGCCGTTGGATTCAACCACTACAAACTATCCCCCGCTTCTCCTCCAACGAAATGTATACGACAATGGATGCAGCTTGTTACCAGATGAGGGAGGCATCAGTCCTTGTGGAAATCTGGAAGACGAATCTGTACGTCTCTCTCTCAAACTCGATTCCCAACAGCAACGTCATCACCTCCTCTTCCTTCTCGTTTTGTCCTTGAATATTTTCGGACAAAAGCGCCAGAAAAAGAGCGATTTCTTCCAAATTTCTTCACCGTTTCGTGCCGCATCTTCACGTCTATCAGAGCAATGACGTTCTTAAAAGGAATAGCAAGAAAGAGCGTGCGCATCCAGAGCAAAGAAAGAGGATCGAAGAGAGCGCGTCCAAAACAAAGCAAAGACGCGCATCCGTGTCGGACCTTGTGCGATGCATTCTTCCCGGGAACGTGACGTGAATATTCTGTGACCTGTTCAGTTGTGAACACGTGATTTCGCTGGCTCTTGTCTTTCATTTTTGGCTCCTGTAGGTACCGACGTCTTTGGCGGGAGGGGGAGAAACATTTCTGCCCCACCGCTCTCCCCTCCTCCCCCAGACAGAGAAGTGACTGCATCCCTCTACTCGCGACAATTTTCGGCCTGCAAGAGTAGGTCCACCAGGGCGCAATATGCTCGCTGTGCGAAGAAAATCTTCGATGACGTATAGCAATCAAATCCAGTGGATCCACTAGAAGACTTCTGTGGCCCTGGTAAAGTACACATTTTTCATAGCCCTGGAGGACCCTTGAAAACAGCGTAACAAGTACAGTCGAATCGTATTTATTGACTGTTCGGTGTTACTGATTGGCTACAAAGTCCAAGTGGTTTGCTATTAGTAGTCTCCCACCTATTTGCAGTCCCAGTTTTATGGGTGAGTTGAAAAAAAGTGACTAATGAAAACTTGGATGCGAGAAATATCTATGCAGGGGTCACATACTGAGCACTGCTAGATATGCTCCAAGTTGACCTCTACTCCGTTTTCAAATTTTGTCGTTTTTTTCTTTTCCTAGTGCAAATTCGACTACTTTTGCTAAATCTTCAGAAAATTTTGCCAAATTCTGAATATCACATAATTGAAAAAAGCCCAAGGATGCTTTTTTTTGGGGGGGGGGGGGCGGCCGTGGGGGCGCCGAAGTACCGCATCTCTAAAAACAGCCGCCCTTTATCAAGCGCTAAACCAGCCCCTTTGCGCAGGGGCTTTGCCTCTCCGGCGGTGAAGGCCAG
>Ga0116231_10013231_pt1 | contig 11690 bp, 10 predicted proteins | sample S1TSphgellanicum_2_FD_89695 | JGI IMG/M metagenome (GOLD analysis project Ga0116231, IMG submission 89695) | Host-associated microbial communities from peat moss isolated from Minnesota, USA - S1T2_Fd - Sphagnum magellanicum MG | ecosystem: Host-associated > Plants > Peat moss > Unclassified...
GGCTATATCGACCACCAGGCGCCCTGGACCCTGCGCAAGACCGATATCGCCCGCATGAACACCGTGCTGTTCGTGCTGGTCGCCGTGCTGCGCGTGGTCGGCGTTTTGCTGCAGCCTTTCATGCCGGACAGCATGGCGAAATTGCTGGACCAGCTCGGCGTGGCGGCAGATGCCCGGCAATTGGCCGTACTGGAAACGCCGATCACCCCCGGCATCGCGCTGCCCGCACCCGCGGGCCTGTTCCCGCGCTTCGTCGAGGCCGCGTGATGCTGATCGACAGTCATTGCCACCTCGATTATTTCAACGCCCCCGGCGAGCGCGAGGCGGTGATCGCCCGGGCCCGCGCGGCCGGGGTTGCGGAGATGGTGACGATCGGCGTGACCATGAGCCAATCCGCGCAAGCCATTGAAATCACGGCGGCGCACGAAAATGTCTGGGCCTGTGTCGGCATCCACCCGCTGCATGCGGGGGAGGAAGGCCCGGTACCGCCGCCCGAAGCCATCGCCGCCTTGGCCGCGCACCCGAAAGTCATCGGCATCGGCGAATCGGGCCTCGATTATTTCTACGATAAAGCCCCGCGCGACGTGCAGGACGCCAATTTCAGGGCCAATATCCGCGCCGCCCAGCTCACCGGCCTGCCGCTCGCCATCCATGCGCGCGACGCGGATGCCGATATCGCGCGGATTCTGGCCGAGGAGCGGGAACGGGGAGGGGGGTTCGCCTTCCTGCTGCATTGCTTCTCCTCCGGCCGGGCGCTGGCCGAGGCGGCGCTCGACATGGGCGGCTATATCTCGTTCTCCGGCATCCTCACCTTCCCCAAATCCCAGGAATTGCGGGAGATCGCCGCCGCCATACCGGCTGAGCGGCTGCTGGTGGAGACGGATTCGCCCTATCTCGCCCCGGTACCTTTCCGCGGCAAACGCAACGAGCCCGCGCACACGCTGCACACCGCCCGCGTGCTGGGCGAGGTGAAGGGGCTGGATGAAGCCGGCATCGCGGCACTCACCACCGCCAATTTCCGAAAACTCTACGCCAAGGCCGCATGAAGATCACGCTGCTGGGCACCGGCGGCTCCGCCGGCGCGCCGCAGATCGGCGGCGTGGACGGGCTGGGTGATTGGGGGCAGCTCGACCCGGCCGAGCCGCGCAACCGCCGCACGCGCCCGAGCATCGTGATTGAAACGCCTGAAAACAAAAGAATTTTGGTGGATACCGGGCCGGATCTGCGGCTGCAGCTCACATCCGCCGGCATCGGCCGGATCGACGCGGTGATCTACACCCATGCGCATGCCGACCACATCGCCGGGCTGGATGAAATCCGCATCCTCAACCGCATCATGGATGCCGCCATGCCGGCCTATGCGGACGCCAAAACCATGGCGGAGCTGGAACAGCGCTTCGACTACGCGTTCAAGCCCTTCGCCGGCGGGTTCTTCTTCCGCCCAGTGCTCACGTCGCATGTATTGAATGTCGGAGAAATAATTGATATTGCAGGATTAACCTTCGAAATTATCGACCAAAACCATGGCTTCATCCGCACCATCGGCCTGCGCAGCGGCGGCTTTGCCTATTGCACGGATGTGATGGAGCTGGACGATACCGCACTCAGCCGCCTGCAAGGCCTCGATGTGCTGGTGGTGGACGCTTTCACCAGCGGCCCCAAACACCCGACCCACGCCAATCTGGCCCAGGCGCTGGACTGGGCGGCGGCTTTGCGGCCGAAACGCACGGTGCTGACCCATATGGGGCCGGATATGGATTACCGGCGCCTGGCCGCCACGCTGCCGGCCGGCGTGGAGCCAGGGTATGACGGGATGGTCATCGAGGTCGAGACCAAGCGGCCGCTTTAAAACGAGTTTTATAAATTCAGGCGATGGCCAAAACGTCCTGCGACACGGTTTCAACCGCCGAGACGGGCGGGCGGAATTGCACCTCATACGCAATGCCATCCGCCAGCGCCGCCACGACAATGCCGTCCGACCCCGCGGGAATGTTCTGCTGCGGCGTCTCCACCGACCCCACAACGCGCACGGACGCATCATCGGCAATCGGCGCGGTGATGGACGGAAAGCTGACGGCAGGAGACATCATCTCAGACCTCGGGATATTCGATGAATCACATGATAATAACGTGTGGGGGACAAAAACTGAAGCGTTTTGATGACGTTGCGGGTAAACCCCGGATTCAACCGGCTCACAATACTTACTTTCCATAATATTGATTCTGCAATTATCGGACGCGCGACTAAACAACGCTTTTCCGACCCAAGGCCGCGCCAACAGCACCCCACGCAAGTCCAAAAAGTTTTTTGCGGCGCTTTTTTTCAAAAAAGCGCCAGCTTGCGTCTAAACGCCGCCCCCTACCCCTCAATCCTAATCATCACCCGCCGCGCCAATTGCGCCGGTTCGCCGGCGTCGCTGGCCGGCATCGCGTCTCCGGCGTTGCGGATTTTAATCCGGTCGGGGTCCACGCCGTCATGCGCCAGCGCCGCCGCCACCACCTGGGCGCGCGCCTCGGCGATCGCGTCATCCGCCGCCGGGCTGCCGACACCGTCGGACGCGCCGGTCACCACCACATCGGCGCCCGGCGCGTTGATCGCCGCCTCCGCCGCGGCCTGCACGGCGGTTTGCGCCGGCCCGTCTAGCGCCGTGGAGCCGAGCTTGAAGAACACCGGCGTCACCGGCGCGCTGGCCGCTTGCTGGCCCATGAAGGGCAGGCTGGCGCAGCCAGGCAGCGCGCATAACATACTGAGCATTAGAAATTTTCTCATCCCCCCTCATGTCGGTGCACGCGGCGTCCGTGTCAATGCGCCGGGGGCTTCCCAGCCGCCCGGCGGATGTGGTCTAAGCGGGTTTTAATGACATCGTTCCGACATTTGCTGGGGATCGAGGGGCTGGACCCGGTCTCCGCCACGGCGCTGCTCGACCTCGCCGAGAGCTACGTGCTGCTCAACCGCTCCGGCAAAACCCAGCGCGATTTGCTGCGCGGCCGCACGCTGATCAATCTGTTCTTCGAGGATTCCACCCGCACCCGCACCAGCTTTGAGCTCGCCGGCAAGCGCCTGGGCGCGGATGTCATCAACATGTCGGTCTCCACCTCCTCCGTCACCAAGGGCGAAACCCTGCTGGACACGGCGGCGACGCTGAACGCGATGAATTGCGACCTGCTGGTGGTGCGCCATAACCGCTCCGGCGCCCCGGCGCTGCTCGCGCAAAAAGTGGACGCCGCGGTGATCAACGCCGGGGACGGCACGCATGAGCACCCCACCCAGGCGCTGCTGGACGCGCTCACCATCCGCCGCCACAAGGGCCGCATCTCGGGCCTCACCATCGCCATATGCGGCGATATCGCGCATAGCCGCGTCGCCCGCAGCAACATCCTGCTGCTGACCATGATGGGCAATTTCGTCCGCCTCATCGGCCCCCCTACCCTGCTGCCCGCCGGAATCGAGGGCGACGGCGTCACCATCTTCCACGACATGGCGGAAGGCCTGCCGGGTGCTGACATCGTGATGGCGCTGCGCCTGCAAAAGGAACGCATGAGCGGCGGGATGATCCCCTCGATGCGCGAATTCTTCAATTTCTACGGCCTCAACCGCACCAAACTAGCTTTGGCGAAACCGGACGCGCTGGTGATGCACCCCGGCCCGATGAACCGTGGCGTCGAGATCGACAGCGACATCGCCGACGACCCGCTGCGCTCGGTGATCCGCGAACAGGTGGAAATGGGCGTCGCGGTCCGCATGGCGGTGCTGGACACGCTGGCGCGGGGGCATAATTGATGAAATTAGAAAGCAAGCGGTCGCTTTTTAAAAAAAGCTCCGCAAAAATTTTTGTCCTCGGGGCTATTGCCGCGCCACGAGCAACGCCCCCGAGGAATCAAAAGTCTTTTGCGGAGCTTTTCTTCAGAAAAGCGACCTCTTAAATGCTCCTCTTCCGCAAAATCAGCTTCCTGGACCACGAAGCCGCGGCCCTGGTTGAAGGCGAACTCCTGGTCCAAGACGGCATCATCGCCGATTTCGGCCCCTCGCTCGGCCGGCCCGACGGCGCTGAGATCATCGAGGCGCCGGGTGCGGTGCTCTGCCCCGGCCTGGTGGATTTGCGCGCGAGCCTGGGCGAGCCCGGATTTGAGTACCGCGAGACGATCGCGAGCGCAGCGCTGGCGGCCGCGGCGGGCGGGATCACCACGATTGCGGTGCTGCCGGATTCCTCCCCCGCGATCGATGACCCGGCTTTGGTCCGCTCGATCATCGCGCGCGGGGCGGAGACCGGCTCGCTGACTTTGCTGCCCTATGCCGCGGCGACCAAGGGCTGCGCGGGGCTGGAGCTGGCCGAGTACGGCCTGCTGGGCGAGGCCGGGGCGATTGCCGTTACCGATGGCCAGCGGGCGATCGGCTCATCGCGGCTGATGCGCCGGGCGCTGAGCTACGCCAAGGGCTTTGGCATGCGGGTGGTGCAGCACCCGGAGGATGTGGAGCTGGCGGCCGGCGGTGCGGCGACCGAGGGGGCGCGGGCGAGCTGGATGGGCCTGCCCGGCATACCCGCGGCGGCGGAGGCGATTTGCGTGGCGCGCGACATTGCGCTGGCGGAACTCACCGGCGGGCGGCTGCATTTCGCGCATATCTCCACCGGCGCCGCGCTGGCGCTGATCCGTGATGCCAAGCAGCGCGGCCTCGCCATTACCTGCGATACCGCCCCGCCCTATTTCGATTTGAACGAGACGGCGATCGGCGATTACCGGACCTACGCGAAGCTCTCCCCGCCTTTGCGGGCCGAGGATGACCGCCAGGCGGTGCTGGCGGCTTTGGCGGACGGGACGATCGACGCGATCGCCTCCGACCATCAGCCGCGCGACGCGGATGACAAGCGCCTACCCTTTGCGGACGCCGCCCCCGGCGGCGCCGGGCTGGTGACGCTGTTGGGGGTGACACTGGCACAGGTCCATTCCGGGCACCTCACGCTGCCGCAGGCGCTGGCGCTGCTCACCGCCAGGCCGGCCGCCTGGCTGGGGATTGCGGCCGGCATCATCGCCAAAGGCCGCCCGGCGGATTTATGCCTGTTCGACCCTGAGCGCCCCTGGCAGGTTGCCGCCGGCGCCCTGCCCGGCAAGGCGCAGAACACGCCGTTCGATGGCCGGGCGCTGGAGGGCGTGGTGCTGGGGACCTGGAAGGCCGGGGCCCGGGTGTTCGGATGACGCTGCTGCTACTCTGCGTGACCGCGTACCTCATCGGCTCCATCCCGTTCGGCCTGCTGCTCACCCGCGCGGCCGGGCTGGGGGATATCCGCGCCATCGGCTCAGGCAATATCGGCGCCACCAACGTGCTGCGCACGGGGAAAAAGGGCCTGGCCGCCGCAACGCTGCTGCTGGACGCGCTGAAGGGCACCGTCGTGGTGATCTTCGTGCGGTATTACGGCCATGGCGGCGTGTTTGCGGCCGCATTGGCGGTGTTTTTGGGGCATTTATTTCCCATCTGGCTGGGTTTCAAAGGTGGCAAGGGCGTCGCCACCGGCCTCGGCGTGTTCTACGGCCTGGCCTGGCCGATGGGGGCCGCGAGCTGCGCGGTCTGGCTGGCGAGTGCAATGCTGTTCCGCGTCTCCTCCCTCGCCGCGCTCATCACCTTCATCGCGGCCCCGGTACTCGCCTGGCATTTTGAGGGCAAACGCACGGCGCTGCTGGCGGCGATTATGGCGGCACTGGTGTTCTGGAAACACCGGGAAAACATCAGGCGCCTGCTGGCCGGGACGGAGCCTAGAATTGGGAGGAAGCAGAAATAATACCAAATTGGCTCACGGTCCCCGCGCCCCGCGCCGCTGCACGGGGCTTTGCGCGTCCAACCCATCCCCCTGCTCCGCGGCGAGGGCTTCAACCGGGCGCAGCAAACCGCGCCGCTCCACCTGCAAATCCTCGCTGGTCCCCGCCATATCCGCCGCCACAAAACGCCGATGCACCCCCTTGCCGGCGTTCTTGGCCCGGTACAGCGCCAAATCCGCATGGTCCCGCAGCAAATCCAGCGTCTTCCCGTCTTCCGGCCAGCAGGCGTAGCCGATGCTCACCCCAATCCGCGCCAAGCCCTTGGCCCCCACCGGGTATTCCTCGCCGGCAATCCGCTGAATAATGGCGCTGGCCAAAGCCGGGCTCTGCGCCGGGCCCAAATCGGGGGTGACAATCACAAACTCATCCCCGCCCAGCCGCGCCACCGTGTCGGACTCGCGCATCATGGCGTCCAGCCGCGCCGCCACACCCTGCAGCAGCGCATCCCCGGCCGCATGGCCCATGCTGTCATTCACCGTCTTAAAGCCATCAAGGTCCAAATAGAACAGCACAAACCGCGTCCCCGCCGCCTCCAGCCCGTACAGCACATCCGCCAACCCGGCGCGGTTTAACAGCCCGGTCAGCGCGTCCCGCTGGGCGCGCTGCTCGCTCACATATTCGGCCACCAGCAGCGCCACGGACATGCGGTGCAGCCGCCGGATGATGGTGACGCAGCCAAGGATGAACGCCGGCGTCATCACAACCGAGACGATCATCCAGCGATTCCCGGTCATCTGCGCGCCGGTGACCATCGGCACGACGCACAGGCAGACCAGCAGCATGGCGTAGCGCGGCGCCGGGTAGTAGCGCGCGGAAATCGGCCCGATCAGCCCCATCGCGGAGCTGGCGCCAAGCACCTCCAGAACCGGGTTGCACGTGCGCATCGCCGCGAACGACATGGCCCCCTGCAGCGCGCACCAGCAAATACCGGTCACCAGATACATATCCGTGGGCGTCGGTTCGCCCATCAGGGATAGGGCCGCACCTTTGCGCACCACGTGTATCCGGTAGATCGCCAGACCGACATCGATCACGATAAAGCCGAAAAACACAAAACCGCCGGCCAGATATTGCGCCACGGTGTTGAACACCAGCCCGTTCGCCACCGCCAAGATCACGGCGCTCGGCGTGGTAAAAATCTCGCTCAGCAGCAGGTCGCGTATATGCGGCGGCATTTTCGCGCCGCCTGCCGTCAGCCATCGCAACACCGGCAGGCGCGCCGGCGTGTATGCCGCCTTGCCACGCGAAATCAAATCGCTACGACCACTCTGTTGACGCCATAAGGCGATTTGCCGGCCATCCAAGTCCCCGCGATATCTGTTGCGGATAATTTTTTCGAGACAACGAGATGGCGGAAAATTAGCTCATAATCCTGTCCTATTTCAACAAAATTAAAGGATTTTGAAACCTGCGCATGCTGGGGCGGAAAGACCCAGCGCCTTCGGCCATACAGGATTATGCATTTGAAGCCCCAAGCACCGCGGCCGCTTGCGCCCGTGCCCGTTTTGCGCGAACCAGCCTTATGTTGCACAACCTGGACCGTCTGCGCCTGATCCGTACCGAGAGCGTCGGGCCCATCACCTACCGGCGGCTGCTCGAACGGTTCGGCACCCCGATCGAGGCGCTGGCGGCGCTGCCGGAGCTGGCGCGCGCCGGCGGGCGGCATGCCGCGCCGCAAACCCCGAGCCGGGCCGAGGCGGAAAGGGAATTCGCCGCTTTGCGCAAACTCGGCGGCAGGTTCATCTTCCTGGGCGAACCGGACTACCCGCCCTTTCTCGCCGCGCTGGCGGACGCCCCCCCTGCCCTGGCGGTTTTGGGGGACATCAACCTGCTCAGCGCGCCGTCGATCGGCATTGTTGGCGCCCGCAACGCCTCCACCAACGGCATGCGCATGGCCGAAACCCTGGCGGCGGAGCTCGCCGTCCGCCACCCCGTGGTCTCCGGCCTTGCAAGGGGGATCGACGCGGCCGCCCATACCGGGGCGATGCGCTCCGGCCGCACCATCGCCGTCATCGCCGGCGGGCTGGACGTGCCCTACCCGCCGGAAAACACCATGCTGCAGGCGCGCATCGCCGCCAATGGCGCGGTGGTGGCGGAAGCCCCCTTGGGCACCGCGCCGCAAGGCCGGCATTTCCCCAAGCGCAACCGCATCATCGCCGGGCTGGTGCTGGGGCTGGTGGTGGTGGAGGCGGCCGCCCGCTCCGGCTCACTGCTCACCGCGCGGCTGGCCAATGAGGCGGGGCGGGAATTATTCGGCGTGCCCGGCTCGCCGCTGGACCCGCGCTCCGCGGGTGCCAACGACCTGATCCGCCAAGGCGCGCACCTTACCGAGACGGCGGCGGACGTGCTGGCCAATCTGCCCAGCCACCCCAGCGCGCAAGGCCTGGCGCGGGACCCGCTGTTCCAGCGCCCTGGCTCCGGTTTCGCCGAGCCCCCTGCCCCATGGTCGGAGCCCCGGACGGACGCCGCCACGCTGGCCCGCGCCAGGCGGGAAATCCCGCCGCTGCTGGGTGCCGATCCGGTCGCGGTTGACGAGATCGCACGGCGCTGCCAGTTGTCGAACGCCGCCGTTCTGGCGGTTCTGCTGGAAATTGAACTCGCTGGCCGGGTGGAAACCCTGCCCGGGAACAGGGTTGTACGTATTTGAAGCCATGATTGGAACGGTTCTTGACTGATATCGTCGTCGTTGAATCCCCGTCCAAGGCCAAGACAATCAACAAATATCTGGGCGACTCTTATAAGGTGCTGGCCTCGTTCGGCCATGTGCGGGATTTGCCGCCGCGCGACGGCTCGGTGCGGCCGGATGATGATTTTGCGATGTCCTGGGAGGCGGATGACCGCGGCCAGAAGCATATGGGCGAGATCGCCCGGGCGCTGAAAGGCGCCAAAACCCTCTACCTCGCGACCGACCCGGACCGCGAGGGCGAGGCGATCTCCTGGCATGTGCGCGCCATGCTGGAGGATAAAAACGCGCTCAAAGGCGTGCAGGTGCTGCGGGTCACCTTCAACGAGATCACCAAATCCGCGGTGAAAACCGCGATGGCCCACCCGAGGGAGCTGGACCAGCCGCTGATCGAGGCGTACCTCGCCCGCCGCGCGCTGGATTACCTGGTGGGCTTCACGCTCTCCCCGGTTTTGTGGCGCAAACTGCCCGGCAGCCGCTCGGCCGGGCGGGTGCAATCGGTCTCGCTCCGGCTGATCTGCGAACGCGAAGCCGAGATCGAGGTGTTCAAACCGCGCGAATATTGGACGATCGAGGCAAGCATGCTCACCCCGTCGGGCGCCCCCTTCCCCGCCCGGCTCACGCATTTCGCCGGCAAAAAGCTCGACCAGTTCGACCTGAACGATGAAGCCAAGGCGATGGCGGCGAAAGCCGCCGTGCTGGCCGGCAATTTCAGCGTCGCCGCGGTTGAGAAAAAGCGCACCCGCCGCAACCCGCCGCCGCCCTTCATCACCTCCACCCTGCAGCAGGAGGCGAGCCGCAAGCTGGGTTTCTCCTCCCAGCAGACCATGCGCCTGGCGCAGCAGCTCTATGAGGGCATCGATATCGGCGGCGATACGGTGGGGCTGATTACATATATGCGGACCGACGGCGTGCAGCTCGCGGCGGAAGCCGTCACCGCCATCCGCGCGCAGATCAAATCCGAGTTCGGGGCGGATTACCTGCCCGTCGCACCGCGCGAATACGTCTCCAAAACCAAAAACGCGCAGGAGGCGCATGAGGCGATCCGCCCGACCGATATAGCGCTGAAGCCCGAGCGCGTGGGGGCCATGCTGTCATCTGAGCAGGCGCGGCTCTACGAGTTGATCTATAAGCGCGCGATGGCCTGCCAGATGCAGGCGGCCGAGCTGGACCAGACGGCTGTGGACCTCACCGACGGCAAAGGCCAAACCCTGCGCGCCACCGGCTCCGTGCTGGCGTTTGACGGGTTTTTGAAACTCTACCGCGAAGACCTGGACGATGCGGCCAACGAGGATGAGGATGCGCGCATCCTGCCGCCGATCGCCAAGGGGGACCCGGCGAAAACCGCGAAACTGGACGCAACCCAGCACTTCACCCAGCCGCCGCCGCGCTATTCGGAAGCCTCGCTGGTGAAAAAAATGGAGGAGCTCGGCATCGGCCGGCCCTCCACCTACGCCTCCATCCTCTCGGTGTTGCGGGACCGCAACTATGTCCGGCTGGAGAACCGCCGCTTCATCCCCGAGGATCGCGGCCGGCTGGTCACCGCCTTCCTCACCAGCTTCTTCTCCCGCTACGTCGATACCGGGTTCACCGCGGCGCTCGAAGAACAGCTCGACGAAATCGCCGAGGGCACCGCGAAATGGCGGGACGTGCTGCGCGCCTTCTGGAAAGATTTCGCCAATGCGGTGGCGCAGACCAAGGACCTCAAAATCTCCGACGTGATCGACGCGCTGGACGCCGATCTCGGCCCGCATTTCTTCCCCGCGCGCGAGGACGGGACCGACCCGCGCGCCTGCCCGGCCTGCGGGGACGGGCGCATCGGCCTCAAACTCGGCCGCTACGGCAGCTTCATCGGCTGCTCGAACTACCCGACCTGCCAATATACCCGCAAACTCGCGATCGATGGCGGTGAGGACCCGGACGACACGCTGAAAGACGGCATGCGCGTGCTGGGCACCCACCCCGACACGGCCGAGGAAATTACCTTAAAGCGCGGGCCCTACGGGCTCTACGTGCAGCAAGGCGAACCCGACCCCGCGGATAAAAAGGCCAAACCCAAACGCTCATCCCTTACCAAAGGCATGGACCCGGAGGCGCTGACCCTGGACGATGCGCTGGGGCTGCTCTCGCTGCCCCGCCTGGTCGGGCTGCATCCGGAATCGGGCCAGAAAATCGAAGCCGGCGTCGGCCGCTTCGGCCCCTACGTGAAAATGGGCGCGATCTACGCCTCGCTCGACAAGGATGACGACGTCCTCCATCTCGGCTTCAACCGCGCGATGGATCTGATCGCCAAAAAACAGGATTCCATCCGCGATCTCGGCGCCCACCCGAAAGACGGTGGCCCCGTGGTCGCCCGCAAAGGCCGGTTCGGCCCCTACGCGCAATGGGGCAACCTGGTCGCCAACCTGCCGCGCGGCGTGGAGCTGGCGGATTTCACCTTGGACCAGGCGGTCGCCCTGCTCGCCGAAAAAGGCAAGGTGATGTTGCCTAAAGGTAAAAAGGGTGCGGCCAAAAAGCCCGCCGCGAAGGCCAAGGCGCCGGCGGCGGTGAAGGACGCACCGGTGAAGCCGAAGCCCAAGGCGCGGCCAAAGGCTAAGGCGAAAGCGAAGGTAAAGAAGGCCAAGTAAGCGGTCGCTTTTCAACCATGCAGGCGGCCCGATTCAGACTACGCGGCTTTGCCGCTCCGTCATCGGGACGCAAAGCTCCGCAAAAGACTTTTGATTCCTCTGGGGCGGTGCTGGTGGGGCGGCTAAAGCCCAGCGTAAATAAAAGTTTTTTGCGCCGCTTTTTTTCAAAAAAGCGGCTGCTTGCCTTCTGCTTGGCTTTCGCCTTTGCTTTGCCTGCATGCCTGACGTGATTGCCACCTTTGCGACGTCTGATCCGGCGCGGTTTGAGACTGCGGCGGTGGCTTTGTTGCGGGTGGATTTGGGGGGAATTCCCGGCGACCGGCATTATGGGTTTACGCGCAAATCGGGTGCGCGGGAGCCTTGGTATCCGCGGGGCACGGAGATCCGGTCTGGCCGGCAGTTGAGCCTTGTGTCCGAGGAGGAGCTGGCAATTGTGGCGGCGGCGATGGGGGTGCCGGCGATTGATCCGGGCTGGATTGGCGCGAATGTGCTGTTGCGGGGGGTGGAGAATTTCTCGCGTTTGCCCTGGGGCAGCCGGCTGGTGTTTGGGGCGGGGGCGGTGCTGGTGA